>Ga0099364_10013936_pt1 | contig 10740 bp, 9 predicted proteins | sample TergutTh196P3_FD_73070 | JGI IMG/M metagenome (GOLD analysis project Ga0099364, IMG submission 73070) | Microcerotermes parvus P3 segment gut microbial communities from Pointe-Noire, Republic of the Congo - Th196 P3 | ecosystem: Host-associated > Arthropoda: Insects > Digestive system > Gut ...
ATGCATATATCCTTACCAAATCCACAGCATTGTTGACATAATGAAGAATATAGCCGCATATATCCCGCTTCCAGCGAGATATATGAATACTGTAATCCATTCTTGGATATGCAGAAAAAAAACTTTTTATTTCATTTTCAATTTTTTTTACCTGTCCGTTAATCTGCCCGGCCATGGGATTAATAATGCACAGGTGAACCATTAATCTTTATCCTTAAGCATTTCCATTAGCGCAGTAAGCTTATTGGACATTTCGTTGTATTCCAGATTTTCCATATCGTTCACTATTTCAAGAATTTTTTTCTGTATTATTTCACTGTCCCAATTAAAAGAAGAAATAGAATTCATAAACGTGTTAATTGCATTTATGTCAAAATTTTCACAAGCTGCATGAACCTTTTTTAAGGTTTCTGCCAGCGTTCCTATTGAACCGGGTCTTAAACTTTGTTCCTGGAGCGGGAATAGGGCAGTAAGATTTCTTGACAGGGTTCTAAGCTTTTCTTCCAGAAGCGGATAATTTTCTTTGCAGTAATCGGTATCATCCGATTTAGCTGCAAACTCAAGCTGCCGGGCTTCGTCTCCCAAAGCTTCTGCACCTATATTATATAAAACTGCTTTCATTCCGTGTATTTCTATGGCAAAAGCGGAAATATCTTCGATATAAGAGCGGCGCATTTTTAATATATCTTCGGAAATAACCTTAATAGCGGTTTTAAGCAATTCGGTGTACTGTTCTTTTTCGCCGCCTATAAGCAATATGCCTTTTTCGACATTAAGGTTTTGAATGGTTTTTGCCCTGGATAAAAAATCCTCGGTATTTTCCAGTGCGGAAATTTCCATGCTCTTTGCTCCTTGCCTGGAAGAAAGAATTCCAGGCGGATATTTTTCAACTATTTCCAAATCCTCTTCCCAGCCTATCTTGCTGTTTAAAATATTTTTTATGGCATCTCCCATAAAAAACAGGGTTTTATTGTCATGAATTAATACTTCCTGGTTTTTCCCTTCCAGAATAATATATCCCTGCAATGTTTCATTCATACGCATGGGAAGAATGCAAAGCGATTGAGTGTTATAGTCAATAAAAGACAAAGCTGCTGTTTTAATGGCTTCGCTGTTCATCACCAGAATTTTCTTTTTATTCAAAAGCTCTGCTACCTGATTATGAGCAAAGAATTCAATATCTCCTTCATCCCGCTTTACAACAGGATATACTGCAGCTATCTTGGGAACCCCTTTAATTACAAAGATTAATAACGCTTTATATACTTTATAATATTCGGAAACTGTTACAAGCGCTGCATTAAATGCTTCGCTAATACCGGAACTGCGAAACAATGCATAATGAATCTGCATTATTATGTCATACCGGTCATAGTACCGCTCCTGAAGCAGTTTACTGGTTCTAAACTGTTCTGCCATGCGGAACAGGGAAGCAGAGATCATACCCATCTCATCATCGGAATTAACTACTCCAATATATTGATCCAGGTTCCCGTCTACAATGGCTTCGCTGACAATAGAAAGTTTTTTTAACGGCGCAGCAATGCCTTTGGAAAGATATAGAACAATCAGGGAAAAAATCACCAAACTGGCCAAAAGCGAAAACCCAATGGGCAAAAGCACCGGTATGAAGCTTAACAGTACTTCGCTTACCGGTATGGCTGTATAGATATAAACATGTTCGCCGTTTATTTGTACAGGGTAAAAATAACTAATGGTATTGGACCCAGAAATACCCGAATATAAGTTATACATAAAAACAGGTTCATTTCTTTCCATGTAATTTCTTATTCTTTCTGTATCGCCAAACCCAAAATCTTCCAGGCTTATACCTGCATTTTCCATATCCAGAGAATAAGCCAATCTGCCGTCTGTAAAAAAAAGAGCTAAAATCATCTGAGGATAAATACTTCCCCCCAGAGTTTCTTCATTAAGTACTGCATTAAGTCCTACACAGCCAATAACTGTGTTATTTCTAAAAACCGGAGCAGCTATGGTAAGACTGCTAATATAGCCGGTTCCAAAATTCCGCAATAGCTCATATTCGCCTAAATCCACAAATATTGTTCTGGTTTCTCTGGGGATATTATACCAGTATGAATTCTCCCGGTCATATAAAACAGTTTCTTCAATATTTTCCTGTATACGAAAAGAATTTCCATCTCTTGTAAAAAAACGAAAATAACGTCCGGAAGGGGCGCCGGGATATTCATCTGTATAAAAATCGTCTCTTGCGTCAAAAGCATTGGGTTCAAAAGCAAGCCACACATTTATTACACTGGAATACTGGAAGCGGGAGGAAATAATATTTTCCCCTATCTGGCGGGCATAAGGATCATCGGGATTAATCTTTTCCAGTTCTGACACGGCAATCTGAACCGAATATTCAAGAGACCTAAAAATATTTTTTAGGTTTGTTTCGCTGTATATTGCCTGGTTCTGCAGTTGCCTGTCTACAGATGAAACCTGGGTTTGGTATACCTGATATGTAATAAACGCCAGAAGTATAATATAGATAAATAAAAAGGGTAATATTACCAAAACCAATATTTTTTTCCATATAGACTTCATGCAGCACCCGAAGCGGCGGAATAGCTGGCGGAACGCCTTGCAGCAGCAAGTATATCATCATGGCATGCTATAAAAGCATCAATAATTAGAGGATCAAAATGGACGCCCCTTCCCATAACAATGTGATTAAACGATTCCTGGGGATCCATGGCTTTTCTGTAAATACGATCGGCTGTTAATGCATCGTATACATCTGCTACAGCCATTATCCTGGAGCTAAGCGGAATTGCATCTCCCTTAATGCCATAGGGATATCCAGTACCGTCATATTTTTCATGATGCCCTTCTGCAATTTGAATGGCATAGTTTAGGTAATGCTGGGTAGGAGTTCGTTCGTACATATCACGAAGCAATCTGGCGCCAATGGTGGTATGCGTTTTCATTAACTTAAACTCATTGTCGTCCAGCCTGCCCGGTTTTAAAAGTACCGTATCGCTAACCCCAATTTTTCCCACATCGTGGAGCGGGGCAGCACGGGTTATTAAGGATACTTCTTTTTCGTTTAATTCACCGGGAAAACAGCATTTGCGTATCAGTTCCTGGCACAAAAGAGATACATATATCTGGGTCCGCAGGATATGATCGCCGGTATTTTTATCCCTAATTTCAACAAATTCTGCAAAGGAAACCACTAAACTATCTTCTAGTTCCTTAACAGTATCTTCAAGTTTATGCCGGCACTGTGACAAGTCAAGGTGGAGCCTTAAACGATGGAGCAGTATGGTTTTTTCCACCGGTTTTGTAATAAAATCCACAACGCCCGATTCCAAAGCCCGGGCTTCTGTAGATTTATCGTGGTCGGCAGTTAAAAAGATCACGGGAATTCTGCTTAAAATTGTATTAAGCTTGATTTTTTCCAAAGTTTCAAAACCGTCCATCTCGGGCATATCTATATCAAGCAGAATAAGATCGGGAATGCGCTGCGAGCATATTTGCAGGGCCTGGGCGCCGGATTTTGCCAAGAGCACCTGGTAGATGCCGGAAAGCTGTAACTGGATATTCTTAAGGTTTGCCAGATTGTCATCAACTACCAGTATATATTCCATAAATACCACTATACTCCAAAAAGAGATAAAATTATATAGTCTGCGATACATTATTGACCTTGGGCTGTCTTTGTAGGAAGATGTAGTATATTCCAATAAAATAGGAGAAAATCATGAGTGCTATTGAATACATTGAAGGAAGGGAAATACTGGATTCCCGGGGTAATCCTACTGTAGAAGTGGATGTAGTCCTGGAAGACGGTTCTCTTGGCCGGGCGGCAGTACCTTCGGGTGCCTCTACCGGAGAACACGAAGCTGTAGAACTAAGGGATGATGATAAAGATCGTTACCTGGGTAAGGGCGTACAAAAGGCAGTAGCCAATGTAAATGACATTATCGCCCCGGAGCTTATCGGTTTTGAGGTTACCGATCAACTGGATATTGACCGTACCATGATAGAACTGGACGGGACAGAGAACAAGGGCAAGCTGGGTGCCAATGCCATTTTAGGTGTATCCATGGCCTGTGCCAGAGCCGCTGCAGAAACCCTGGGGGTTCCGCTGTACCGTTACCTGGGTTCTTTCCATGCCAACCTGCTTCCCATACCCATGGCAAATATTATTAACGGCGGCAAGCATGCAGACAATAAGGTAGACTTCCAGGAATTTATGATTATGCCGGTGGGGGCACAGTCCATTAGGGAAGCAGTACGCTGGTGCGCCGAAGTGTTCCATCACCTCAAAAAACTCCTCAAAGATGCCGGAAAAAATACTGCTGTAGGAGACGAAGGCGGCTTTGCTCCGGACATCGAAAACGAAGAAGCCCTTACCTTTATTATGAAAGCCATAGAAAAAGCCGGTTATAAACCGGGGGATGATATAGGTATTGCCCTTGACTGTGCAAGCTCCGAATTGTTCGATGAAGGAGGCAAAAAGGGCTATAAATTCTGGAAATCCAATCCCGACAAGCTTTTTTCCGCTGACGATATGATCGAACTCTTTACCAAATGGGTAGATAAATACCCCATCGTTTCCATAGAAGATCCGCTGGATCAGAATGACTGGGACGGCTATGTAAAGATGACCAAAGCTTTGGGCAGCAGAATCCAGGTAGTAGGGGATGACTTCTTTGTAACCAACACCAAATACCTTTCCAAAGGTATAGCCCTTGGCGCCTGTAACTCAATCCTGGTTAAAGTAAACCAGATCGGCACCGTAACCGAAACCTACGAAGCCGTTGAAATGGCCAAACGGGCAGGTTATACAGCAATTATTTCCCACCGTTCCGGCGAAACCGAAGACAGCTTTATTGCCGACCTGGTAGTAGCCCTGGAAACCGGACAAATAAAAACCGGTTCCATGAGCCGTACCGACAGGATCTGTAAGTATAACCAGCTTATCCGCATCGAAGACGAGCTTATGGGTGTTTCCAAATTTGCAGGGAAAGACGCTTTTTACAATGTCAGGAAGGGTTAAGCTTACCAAATGAAATATCCGGACTAATCCGGCAAAGGGGCGGCGAAGGCCGCTCCTTTTTTTGTATCTTTCTCTCCTATTTTTTGAAAGCCGAATATACCTGCGCCTATTACTCCATTTTTATTTGATTCTTTGGAATAAATAAAATGTACATTGTCTGCCGGGTAAGGTTTTCGGGTATATTTCCGTATAGCCTTCTCGAATTTTTTACGCGGAAAGCTTTTTTGTACAATAACGCCTCCGCCAAGTATTACCTCGTCCGGATCAAGGATTGTTATTTCTGAGGCTATTCCCATAGCCATGTTTTCAATACACTCGGTAACAACAGGATGCTCCGAATTATTTTCAAATATGCAATCAAAAGACATTCCGTTAAAGTATGTATCACGTATTTCTGTAAGCCGTTTTCCTGATGCATAAAGCTCTAAACAGCCCAGACTTCCGCAGCCGCAAACATCTTTTTTCCCATATATTGGAATATGACCCAATTCTCCGCTAACACCATTTTTGCCCATTACAATCCTGCCGTTTAGACTTATTGCATTTCCAAATCCGGTTCCAATATAAAAGCCAAGAATAAAGCCTTCTTTTTTAAGATTGTTATCATACATATCATACAATAAAAGAAGGCACACATCACGGATAACATAAACAGGAATAGTGCATACTTTTTCAATACAGGCAGCAATGTCAATGTTATTCAAGCCTTGTATATTAGGGGTGGAATAAACAAATCTATTGTCACGAGCCACAGTTGAAGGCAAACCCATAACTATTGCATGCGGAGACACTTTTTTTGCATTTAACAGATTCGCTGTATATTCAGCCAATTTATCCGGTATATTGTCGCCGGACAATACTTCTGCTGTTTTATCAATTCTGAATTCTTCCAGCTTATGCTTAGCATCAACAAAGGCACTGCGTAAATAAGTACCTCCTATGTCCATACCCAAAACCATTTTTGTTTCGTCCATAACAGGCTATCCAAACAATCCCTTAATGGCATCCTTTAAACTACCCGCAGTAAATAAGGAAAAACCCAGCCCAGCGGCCGTCTTTTCCCGTATAGGCTGGCGGCGTACGGGCAGTACTTCCCCTGCCAGGGAAAGCTCTCCGGCAATGGCTGTTTTGGCAGGCAGGGGAAGACCGGTTCTGGCGGAGTAAAGGGCTGCCGCCAGGGCTAATTCCGCCCCAACCTCTTTGATGCGTATACCGCCTGCTACATTCACATATATATCCTGGTCGGAAAGCCGCAGTCCCAAATGTTTTTCCAAAGAGGCGGCTATTCTGGATACCCTATTTGTTTCGATAGAGCCGGAAAAAACCCGGCTGATAGTTCCCTTGGCAGGAACGGTAAGCGCCTGGAGTTCCACCAATAAAGAACGGGAACCTTCCAGTACTGCAGCAGTGGCAATGCCTGCAGGAATGGTACCTTCGCGGCGGACCAGAAAAAGCAGCGAAGGATCTGCAACTACAGCAAGGCCTTTTTCGCCCATGGTAAAAATACCAATTTCGTCCACAGAACCAAAGCGGTTTTTAACTGCCCTAAGAAAGCGGCAGTCTGCATTTCCCGTTTCGCCGGAATTTCCCCCCTGCTCAAAATACAATACCGTGTCTACCATGTGTTCCAGTGTTTTAGGCCCTGAAATAAAACCGTCTTTGGTAACATGGGCAGCAAGGAACAATGCTGCATCATGTTCTTTTACCCAGGAAATAAGCTCCCAGGCGCAGGCTTTCATCTGATTAATAGTACCAGGAGATCCAGCAAGGTCGCAGTACAGGGTCTGTATGGAATCAACCATAATTAAAACAGGTCTCACTGCATTTATAATGGAAAGTATATGTTCCAGCGCTCCGGTACAATATAATTCAATTCGTTCCAGGCTGCCTGCTCCTATCCTGTCCGCCCTTAAACGTACCTGACCGGCAGACTCCTCTCCGGAAATATAAAGAATCCTTCCCTGGGTTTCACAGGCGGACGCAATCTGTAAAAGCAGTGTAGACTTGCCTATTCCGGGCTCCCCCCCCAGAAGTACAGCGGATCGCTTCATAATGCCGCCGCCCAGGACTCTGTCCAATTCATCCATACCGCTCTGTATACGTTTGCCTTCTATTGGGTCTACAGATGACAAGGGAAAAGATTGCGGAAGGGATTTATCTTCGTTTTTCCCGGTACGGCCCGGAGAAATTGCAGTTTCTTCCAGAGAATTCCATTCACCGCATTCCGGACAGCGGCCCAGCCATTTTGGTTCTTCATGACTGCAGGAGCCGCATTTAAAAATATGTGTCTTTAAGCGCCGTTTCATTTTTTTATGGTATTGCTTTCCAGTTTAGTATTCCTGAATATTAATTGACAGGCAGATAATTTCATTGTCAAAAATGGTAAATGGAATACATAATAAACGGATTCTGTCATCCGGAATAACCACCATGTGGGCAATACCGTTTACCACTTTAGGAATGGAAATGGTTATCTGAAACAAATCTTCCAGATTTTTTTTAACATTTCCCGAAATTATATTAACTAACTCTCCGACAGCGTCTGTCATTTCTGTTTTGGAAATTTTTTCTTTCTGTGTTAGTATACCGGTAATTTTTGTAGCGGCAGGATATTTCATGGATAATGCCACCAAACCCTTTACTCCGCCTGTCAAAGCAATTATTCCGGAAATATCCCAGTCAAGAAAGGCTTCTTTATCTGCAAAATATGCACGATCCGGAGCAACATCAATAGCTAACATGCTTTTGAATATTGCTGATGTAACACTAATAAAAGGCTGTATGTACTGCTCCATATTATAACACTAGTATTTTTCCTGTATATATGCAATGGTTGATGATTAGGACTCAAGGATGGAAAAATTATTTTATTATACCTTCCCTGTCGGCGAAGTGGGTATAATTGAACAGGCAGAAAAAATATCCTGGGTGTTTTTTCGCTCCAGGGCCGGAAGACCAAAACACAGGGATACAATTGCCCTAACAGAAACTCCGCTTATAAAAAAAACAGCATTGCAGCTTAAAGAATACTTTGAACATAAAAGAAAAACCTTTGATCTTCCCCTTTTTCCGCAGGGTACGGATTTTCAGCTTGCAGTCTGGAAATCATTGCAAAAGATCCCTTATGGAGAAACCCGAACTTATAAAGAAATAGCCAAAATGGCAGGAAATACCAAAGCATGCCGGGCCTGCGGTATGGCAAACAATAGGAATCCCATAGCAATTATTATTCCCTGCCACAGGGTTATAGGCAGCAATGGCAGCCTTATCGGCTACGGCGGAGGACTGGACATTAAGCGTTATTTACTGGAACTTGAAAAACCCGGTTTTATGTGATATAATTAAGCCATGAAACTCTATCCTTTGCTTTTTATTACTATTATAATGATGTTTTCCTGCACATCCGGACCTATTGTTATTCCGGAAGATGAGACTCCGTCCAAAATTATTCAAAGTGCCCAGGAAGCCACCGATGCCAATAAATACAGGATAGCAATTCAATATTACCAGGCGTTATTGGAGCGGTTTGGCGATAACAGTGAATTCTACTGTATAGCCAATTATGAAATAGCTTTTATTCACTATAAGCAAAGAAGATTTTCGGAAGCCAGGGCAGGTTTTGAACACTTATTAAACTTGTACAATGCAGAAGGAGGAGACGCCCTGCCAAGGCGTTTTAAAGTACTCTCGGAAATGATCCTGGCCAACCTTACCGAAAGAGGATATTAATATAGGATGAGAAAATATGTGCTTCCCCGGTTCTTCCTATTGATAGTTTTGTTTTCAGCAATTTTTCTAATATTAATTCATATTCAATTTGCTAAAAAAAACACCTTTACCATTCGTTCCGGAGATTTGGTCATACAGGGAAGTTATGGATCCGGATCAAGACCTGCACCCAACAGCTATCCAATATCAGGCCCTGTAAGTATTTATTTTGGCGGTATGGAATTTATTTTGGGAGACACACTCGTACTAAGCGGCTCTGCAGGCAGTTCAAACCCTATTCCTGTCCGTCCGCAGTTTATGACAATAATGAACAATGAAGTGCATTTTTTCCTTGACCAGGGACCAGAATTGATTTTTTCTACCCAATATACCTGGGGCGCTATAGAATTGGTAATACGCGCAGATTTTGCCTATCATTATAATTCGGCCGGTCATTTACCTGTCAATTACAGCGAAATAGAATCAGACAATATTGAAAGCGAATATCGCTCTCTGTATATTCAATTTAGGCCACTGCAAACCAGTATTGTCCAAAGAACAGGGCAAACGCTTTTAATTAATTCTGAAGGGACAAATTATATATTTAACAGGGATACCGAAGCAGACCGCATCGTCCTGGAAACCCGGAATCCGGCAATTAGTTACCGGGTTCTGCCGGACACAGAAACTGCCAGCCCCTGGGATTTTATTACTCCAGCCGCTCTTGACGACGAAAACTATGAAAGTACTTTGGCTCTATGGCTGGATCAGGTGTATCTATTGTGGAACCGTGCCTTTGCTGCTCCGGGAGTAACAGCGGATGGTGAATTGATCAGCGCATATATGACCGAGGCAATCCGCAGAGGCGCTTTTAGACCAGCAGTTGCAGCAGTTTCTTCAACCTGGGATCCCGCAAATCTTTTCTATGAAGCATCTGCATATATTGGCCGCTTTGATACTGCTCTCCGTTCACTTTCTGCAGAAGAACGTGAACGTACTGCCCGGCTGGCCCGGCTATTTAATGAAAGATCATCAGAGTTTCTTAAAGATTTCCGTATTATCGAATTCCTGGCTATTAGGGGATATAACAATTTAATAGATGATGCAGCGGAAATTTTACGAAGTTTTGATCCGGCTGTTATGACTGTCGAACATGCCGCCGGTATTCTGGAGGGCAGACTTGATTGGAACCATTACCGCCCGGGCAGATATAATCCCTATAACCGCTTTGTTGATCAAGCTTTGTTTGTTATTACCGGATCTTTGCGCAAAAGCCCCCGTAGCGAAGTTGTACTGGCATTTACCGGAACTGGTTCTGCCAGAAATGCTGATATTGAACTCAATCTAAGACTGGGAAATGCCTTGATACAATTCGAGGATGAAACTAAAATTGCTTTGGGAAGAACTTTACTATTATCCGTCCTTTCACTGACAGATCGCGAAGGAAACGCCCCCCTATTTATACAGGAAAATTTTTCCGGAAGTACAGAGCGGTTTTATTCGCAGCAAATTTACCAAATCTGTTTTACCGCAGAACATTATGCACGATCACAGATTATCGGTTCCGGTATCTGGGCATGGACAGCCGCATCTTCTGTAAGCGGAGACTCCAGTACAGACAGATTAAACATTACAGTACAGTTTCCCGCCGGCGAAACCCATTATTTAATGATCCGCGGAATCAGGCCCTTTTCCAGTGTATTGATCAGCGATATTATTCTCAATCAAAACAACCAATTTGAACGCTTCGATGCTTCAGGCTGGAGTTATTCTTCGACAGAACAAACCCTGCTTGTCAAACTCCGGCATCGGCTGCCTGCTGAACGGATTACTATAGTGTATTAAGCCCGGCAAATTGGGATTTAACAAGTGATTTTGTTTGACTTTTTCCTGTTCTTAGGGTAAATTTCTTGAAGGGGTATACGTGACGAAGAGGGATTTCCCCAAAATCCACTTTTATGACCAGGATTTTGTGGATATATATGACAAAACGTGGGCCT
>Ga0099364_10013937_pt1 | contig 10739 bp, 11 predicted proteins | sample TergutTh196P3_FD_73070 | JGI IMG/M metagenome (GOLD analysis project Ga0099364, IMG submission 73070) | Microcerotermes parvus P3 segment gut microbial communities from Pointe-Noire, Republic of the Congo - Th196 P3 | ecosystem: Host-associated > Arthropoda: Insects > Digestive system > Gut ...
AAGTGCTGCCTCTTGCTCATCAGAAAGTTCAAGTCCGGAAGAAGAAATTTCATCTCCGTCGGAGAGTGAAGACAATTCTTCAGAGGCACTCATACCGGCAGCTCTTTTCCCAGAGGGAATCATGGAAGCTAAAGCTTCACCTGGGCCGCAGAAATAAAATCCCGACACCCATTTTGCCAGCTCGTAGTCATCCTCATCAAAGATGGCTTCCTTATCCACCACACGGCGAATAGGTTTTATTGCACTTTCCAAGATATCGGTAGGAGGTGTGTCTTTTTCACCTACAATATAACCCAGACAGCCCCTGCCGCCAAACGGTACCATGGCTCTCTTTCCAAATGATGCCTGACTCTTGTCGTCTCCCAGATAACTGAAAGCTTTACCCGTAGGCACGTTAAACACAAGCTCAAAGTAAGCCAATGTCCAATCCCATCTCTTCCAGTTTTGATCTAAGAAGTTTTAGATCTTCCCATGCCGGACGTTTCAATGACTCATCTCTTAGCACCGCGCTTGGGTGATATGTAGCCAAAAGGGGAATGGCAGCAGATCCGTCAATACCTGTATCGTATTCAGAAAAACTTCCCCTAATCGCATTTATTCCAAGGGATGAATCAAAAAGGCGTTGTGCAGAAATTTTACCTGCACATAAAATGATCTTCGGCTGAAGCATAACAATCTGCTTTTGTAAGTACGGAAAACAAGCATCAATCTCATCTTGCGAAGGATTTCTATTTCCCGGAGGCCTACACTTTACCACGTTTGCAATAAAGCAATTCTTCTCCCTTGAAAGGCCAATAGACGCAATCATCTTGTCAAGCAGCTGACCCGCCCTACCCACAAAGGGTCTTCCCGTCCTGTCCTCATCCGCTCCCGGCCCTTCCCCTATAATCATCACAAGAGGATTTTCCACACCCTCTCCAGGAACAACCAATGTCCTGGTTTCGCATAATCTACAAGCCGTGCACGCAGAGATCGCTGAGATCGCAGAGTGTGCAGTGTCGGCATAAACCTCAGCGTCCTCTGCGATCAAATAGGCCAAAGGAAGCACAGCCCCGCTCTCCATAGCAGCCGTGCTCTCAACAGCCGCAACTCCCTCTACCGTCGGTTCAGCAAGCATCTCCTCCGCGATCCCCAGTGATGCGGCACATATATTTATAAAGTCAGCTAATGTTTTCTCAATTTCCTGCATGGTCTATAGATTTTTTTTCATGAACTCCCTGTATTTATCCGGATCTATTCTGAAGGCGATGACAGGAGACAGGGGATCCTCAAGGGCTTTTTCAAGGGCGGTCTCAGCTTCAAGCATCAGGCGCTCTCCTTTAACCAGCCTCCCGGAACGGGAGCTAATTCCCGCATGAATGCCGGCAGCCGCCATGTTTCTGAAATTTTCCAGTTTTGAAATGGAAGTTTCAAGAGCAGAGCCGCAAAGAATCAGAAAAATATTATTGTCTTTTTTCTCGTAAACAAGATCCCTCATGGAAATAAAAGAAACCACATCATCAATGATTTTTCTGTATTCCGCAACGCCGATATCATCTGTTATCTGCATTGCGACAAGGGAAAGATCTTCACCGGAAGAAACACATTTATCAATTTCCATATTAAGTCGATCAATAATAAAGGTTTTCCATTCGATATCATTCTCTGCTGACTTTTCCAGCTCCGCAAAGTCAGGCATCGCCTCATCGTACCAGGCACTTTCATTATTGGAATCCAAAACGGTATGAATGGATTTAGGCATATTCAAATTTTGGAAACTGGCGGCTTTTTTCCTGAAAACAAGCTCGACAATAAAAGTGACGAGCGCTACAATCAGGGCAGCAATGATTGCAAGAAGGGTGTTCCACAGAACGCTAATAAAGAAATTATATTCGATGATGCTGTAGACCGCGTAAATATTTACGTTACGGCGGCCTTCGATTTCAAGGGATCTGGGGATGGTTTCCCGAAGATACCATTCGCCGGATCTAAGACGCGGGGAGATACCGCTCCTGTCAATGCCGCTCCCAGGCTCTCTTTCAAATGCCTCAGAGCCTGCCGGGCTGGTAATTATAACACCCAAAAGCGGTGTGCTTGAGTTTTGCAAAAACAGTCTGATGTTTTCACTGTATGCGGCGTTCATGAATTCATCCCGTTCCGCCATACGGACAGCCAGGGCTGCTATGTCATTGAATTCTTTTTCACCAAGATTCCGCCGCTCTTCCATATGGAAAATAACCTGAACTGCACCGAAAGCAAGCGCGGCAATGTATATCAGGATACAGATGGCTGCAATGATTGAAGATGCTATGGAGGATTTGCCCTGGTCACTCATGGTAGTTCCTTATTTCATTTAATTAATTTGCCTGTATTCATTATACATGATATTTGGAAATCATGCTAGAATGATTTATGAATATACGAGAATCATATCTTCCTCCAGGCTGGTTTCCCGGGAAAAAATCTGATATTGAGGATTTCCTGAAACCCTTCCCGCTGAAGCAGTCTCCTGCTCAGGATTTATCCATCGGCAATGTTTTATCCGCTGCCAATACGGTTATTGCCCCACACGCCGGCTGGTACTATTCGGGAAGCCTTGCAGCTTTGGCTCTCTCATCGCTTGATCCTGAATCTGAAAGCATAGCCGTGATAGGAGGCCATCTTCCCCCGGAAATGCCTGTCCTGGCTGCCATAGAGGACGGAGTAAAAACCCCTATGGGAACGATGATGATTGATGTCGAGCTTAGAGAGGAATTCATCAAACATATATCCTGCCAAAATGATAGATACAGGGACAATACGGTAGAGGTTCTACTCCCCATGGTTCATCATTATTTTCCAAAAGCCAATGTTCTCTGGCTCAGGTTCCAGGCAGATATATCCTCGTTTGAAGCGGGGAAAACTCTATATAAAAGTGCAGCTGCTCTTGGCCGCCGCCTCTCCATAATAGCCTCCGCAGATCTCACCCACTACGGAGAAAATTTTAGCTTCAGCCCCAAAGGATATGGAAAAGCCGCCCTGGACTGGGTAAGAAACGTGAATGACAGAGCCCTTATCGATGCAGTAATATCAAACGATCCCGCCCTGGTACTGAAACGTGCTCTGGAAGACCGCTCCACCTGTTCCGCCGGAGCAATCCTCGGTGCCATGGGTTTTGCTTCATGCCAAAGCACACAAGGACGCCCACATAAAGCCCGCCTCCTGGATTACCGCACCAGTGCCGACACCGCCCCCGTGAACAATATCCCAGCCTCCTTCGTGGGATATGCGGCTATGGTCTGGGAGTAATGATCGACAATGAAGAGGGTCATCGAATTACACGAATGAACCCGAATTTTATTCTGATTATCTTTGGAATAGATCCCATGTTCCAGATTTACTCCCAAGACTCCCAGACCTGAGGCGTAAATCCAACTGTCGCTTTCGTACCGTTACGCACAATGGGAGTTTTAAACATGGCGGGATTGGAGAAAAGAGCTGTTTCCTTGTCTTCATCACTGGAGAGGTGTTCTATATGCTTATTAACATACTCTTTTGAGAGTGTATCAATTAAAGGGCTGAAACCGCCGGCTGCCGTCTTCACACTCTGGTACTCGCCCTTACTCATACCGTATTTGACTATATCTATACTTTGAAACTTTATTCCTCTTTCTTTAAAATAGCGTTCAGCCTTTTTTGTATCAAAGCATTTGCTTTTACCGAAAATCTGAATGTTCATGGTTAATTAAAAACCTTTTAACACAACTATTTATTCCTCAAAATAAACTGCGTCCCGGAAAGAAACCCTGGCATTACCATTAGTAAATGTAATTGATTCAAAATCAATCCATGCTATACTGTCCCAATCATCTGTTGAAGGAGAATCCAGAATCGTTATATCAATATCTAAAGTATGGTTACCTACATAACCTGTAATTCCTTCCTCGTCGAGCAGCCACACAGGAATTATCACTCTTCCATTTGATATACGTGCTCCTGTTCCGTTTCCGGTTTCAGAATCAATTCTCTGAGCACCAAGAACAAAAAATGACCTGTTATATCCTTCAAGTACAGCATATTTTCCATTAAAACTGGAAGGAATGTCTGTGATTGTTAATGCTCCGCCTTGATTAGAATTACAGGCAGAAATTAATAATACGAACACAAGAATAATTCCCAATATTCCTGCACATCTTTTTATATTTTTCATTTTTTCCTCACTTATTGATTAATAATATATATAACCACGCCCAATAAAAGGTGTCAATCACCCTCCGCGATCCCAGCGTTCTCTACCTACGGTTCTGTAGGCGCTCCTCTGCGATCTCAGCGATACAGTAGAGCCTTGTTCTCTCAAACACCTCACGAAATTCCGCCATTGGATGTTCCTGTTTGATTGCAGCCATCGTGGGAAGGATTGTGTTTAACAGGGATTGCTCATCGATCGTAAGAGAACAGATGTAATCGGCTGCGTTTTTTTCAGGCTTGGGTAATTTCTCCAGGCCATTTTTGTACATTAAAAGAAAGTCACCGGCACTCATGGCGGGGATTTCATAGTTGAAATCACTCTGGCTTTCTGCTGATGTGTTGAGTTGGTTTTTTAATACAGGCGGGTTACCTACTTTTATTGGTGCGCCTATACCGTGTATCGGAGTTATTTTTGCTGCCATTATACTACACTTATTTTCGAGTTTTTCCCGATAAAATTTCAGAATCTGACTTTCGTAGTACCAGCTGTCATTCCCGGTATATTTTTCTAACGGGCTTTTGAACAGAAAAGCTGAAGCCTGGGCTTCCAGTGAAAGAAAGCGGCTCTGGCGTTTTTCAAAATATGTGTGAATATATGTGCTTTTAGCGTAGCTCTGACCCAGAGGATATGAAAAGTCCGCTCCGTATATTTCAATTTCACTAGCGCCTAATTTTTCCGCCAGGGACAGGGCAGCGTATGTTACATTACCGCCGCTTGCGTCCAGTTCCGGCAGAGCCTTGAAAAAACGGGAGATGTAACGGCAGAGGGGGTGGGGGCCGTAAAAGAAAAATGGTATCTCCGAACGGGATGCGAGGGACGGGGGGCTTACAAGGTCGAGAAAAAGCAGGGTGTTCTTTGGGAAGCCGTCCATGAAGTGATAATAACTTATGTGCTGACAGTCGATCGAAATAACTGCGTCCGGAATCACTCCGCCGTGGATGAGGCAGGGGAGGGCGGTGTCGGCTGCGATGATGTATAAATCGTCTTTCTTTTCACAGAGCTCTTTCAGCTGCAGAGAAAGTGAGGGGCCTGCCGCGCAGATTGCGGCCCTGTGTATTGCAGCCTTGTTGATAGCGTGCAGTTCTGTCCTGAAAGTTCCGGCGTTTTCTATATTTCGAATGATGTTTGAAAACCATCTCTTGCCGAAATGGGCCTGAACGGAAAAGTCCGCCGAGACTTTATCAAGGGCCAAGGAGATAACTTCCCCAGCATTGATAAAAGTATCCTTGTCAATATTTGTTCTCGGCCTGAGCGGGATAAGATTTATGCCGCCATATAGGGCAGGCTGGTATATTTTCAGGATATGTTTTTCAAGTTCATCATCACTGGGGTCAACCAGGAGAGTGAAGCGGGTATTGCGAAAGAGGGCGGTGTAATCACAGTTTCGCATGAGTTCTGCGATACCGGCCATGTTGTAATCAATAACCAGAACAAGAGCCGTGCCTTCCCGTTTAAGAGCTGCCTCCGCATGGTAACCGCCGCCCAGTCCCATGAGAATTAATAATCCCTCGCCCTCAATTGAATCTATCAGCCTTGCGGCCTCCCTCCCTGGAGCTACAGTCGAATGAAGAGGGTAGACGGTGCCTTTTGAATCATACAGGGCCGGGATGATTTCTCCGGTGCGGGATTTCTGAAATGTATATCTTTGATCTGTGTTTTTTTGGCTTTTTATTTTCGCGGAAAGTTCAGGGTTTCTTTGACTAAGAGCTTCGAGGTTTCTATCGAAGATTTTATCGTCTATATTTTTCACTTCAACCAGACGCCCCCGAATATATGCCTTTGATAAGATCATCAGAAGTTATGTTTGTTTCGCCCGGGTATAAGAGGGATGATAGTTCCCTGTGTAAAATACAAAATGGTGTTTCTTCAATCGATGCCCCAGATGTCTCTTGAAAAGAAGCTTCTTCACGAAGTTTTTTTTCAAGTATTGCGAGGGCTCTTTGTGATAAATTATCAGCGGAATTAACTTGAACAATATTGAAATCATCCAGAAGATTTTCGTTATTTTTTTTTGACGGTAAAGGTAAAAGCGAAAGGGAGGGTGATATGGAATTAAAAACCGGATTGTTCGTTCCCAGAGAATATATGGGTCTGGGATAAAAGTCCATATTAGTCTTGAACCAGTTGGCGTATATACCAAAACTTTTTCCCTGCTTCAATAAGGAAGACCTACTGTAGGTCTGCGAGTAAAAGGGGGTAAATCTGTTTTCCTTATCTTCAAAAAAGCGGTCAAAGGAGTAGGGGCGGGCATGAGAACGGATATCATCATTTGCTAGATCCATTCCGGCTATAAAGATATTCTCCCCTGTAAGGGCAAAGGCCAGATCCAAGGCGGATGCTGTAACTGTTCCCCTTGAGGGAAGTATTATATGCGGTATTTTGAGTTCATTTAAAATCAGCGACTGCCACAGGCTTCCATTTGCCATAAGCAGAAGCGGAAAATCTTCACACTGACTGGGGAGTGTTCCGGTAAGGGAAATGGCAAGCGGCATTGTGTGGCAGCTTCTTAGGCATTCATTCAAATGATATTTAGCCCAGTTGCCACCATCTGTGCTGATCAGTAAATCAGGAATCAGCCCCTGGGCTTCAAGAGCAGGTACAGATGAAGCCGTTGCAAGTGTGTAGAAGTTTAGTTTTTCGGATTTAATTAAATCAATGGCGGTTTCAAGGCTTGGGCCGGCCCCTGTGATTAAAATTTGCCTAGAAATTACTTCTGGGTGTATGATTTTTTTGACAGTAATGAGGTTTTTGATGAAATTTTTGAACCATCTGGAGCCGAATGCCCTCGTAGTTCTTGTATTTGCGTCGATCCTCTTGATAAATTCTACACTTGCTTCGATGAGCGAAAGATATGATTTTCCATACACAGACAGTGCAGGTCTCCATTCCAGAAGCAGGATGTCTTTGGCATCACAATCGGGGATTTCTGATTCAAGAAAATTATTGATTGATATTCCGGAACCTGGGTACCAGTACGAATCGGGAGGAGACGAGTATTCGACAGGAAGCTCCCCGGCATGAAGTGCAAAAACTTTTGCAAGAGGAAATCTATCCCTCAAGGAGGAGATAATGTATCCCAGACCGGGTTCGGCACAAATAATGAAGCGGGGATTTCCCTTTATATCAAGGGAGTCAATGTATCTTTCGGCTTCTCCCCTGGGGTTGTAACGGGAATGGAGCTGGCTAATCTAAATTCCCAATAATCTGCTTCAGGAACTCAGGGTTACTTGCCTCAAAGGATTGTAGTGAAGAAATGTTCAGACTATTGGAAAGTCTGTGGGCTATTAAATCCCTGTCAACAGCAGCTCTGAACATGATCAGGGAATTACCCGAAGACAGGGTTATTACAGTCCCTATTTTCCCAATAATATCCTGGAGATTAATTTTATGTTTACCTGAGGTTTCCAAAACAATGCAGTTTAATACATTGTGGGCTTCATAAAAATAGGCAATTTTATTTTCGATTGAAATGGAATCGGATATATCAGTGCCTATTTTTAAGCCGGCTGAAGCTCTGCTCAAAAGACCCATTAAACAATTCCCAGTTCCTTGAACAGGTTCTTGTAAGTGTCAAAATACTCCGAGCGGGCAAATTCCTCGATCTTCTCGTCGGGGAGAGACTCCAGAAGCTGATCCATGTACGAGAGCACTGCTGTAAGTTCCTTTTTTAGTGAAGGAGAAATATCCCTTGAGGAGGTTTCCATTGGACTTAAACCTGAAGAAGAATCAATGAAGGAATCATCCATTTCTTCCAAAACAGGTTCTGCATCTTCCGCACCGGCAGAGTAGTCGGCTAAATCAATGTCCATTAACTCTTCTGAATCGAAAGGCTCAACCGAATCAAATGATTCAACTGCGTCGAACGATTCTGAAGATTCTCCAAGTTCCAGAGCTTCGGGAATTAAGGCAAGATCGCTGCCGTCTGTACTTGTAAGTTCTGCGGGGAGATCTTCGTCTGCAAGCAGCTCATCGTCTGCAAGCAGCTCATTGTCTGCAAGCAGCTCAGTGTCAATATAATCAAAAGGGTCCGCGGATTCTTCGGGTTCGTCGGATTCCACGGATTCTGCGGATTCGAGATCTGTGAAATCGGGTTCTTCTATATCCAGTTCGATGGGTTCCAGTTCGGATTCCTCTGTATCGACGCTGGCAAGAGGATCAGCCAGTTCAAACCCGGCCAGATCCAGTTCTGAATCATCCAGACTAAGGTCAATGCTTTCAAGTTCTTCCGGTTCAGCTACCTCCGGTTCTATTACCTCCGGTTCTATTACCTCCGGTTCTGTGACCTCCGGTTCTGTGACCTCCAGTTCGGCTGTTTCAGGATCAGCTGCCTTAAAATCAGCCGCTTCAAAATCAATTGTCTCAAAATCAGTTGCCTCAAGTTCCGCTGCATCAAGTTCTGTTATATCAAGTTCCGATGTATCAAGTTCCAGCGAACCATTAACAGTAATATCATCTTCGAATTCAATGCTTTCAAGTTCCGCCAGATCCTGTTCCATTTCAACATCACTTTCAAGTGATGAATCATCTTCAATCAATGTGTCTACATCAATTGTATCAACATCGAATGTGTCTTCATCAAAAGAAACTGCTTCCGGGCTGCTCTCTTCGGATACATCAACAATGTTCAGGATATCGTTCATTTCATCTCCGGTCAGGGAGATCTTTTCATCATTTTCCGCGGCGAAGAAACTGTCATTTTCCTGTTCATTAACCTCACTGGAAGCAGTTCCTGTTCCGGTGAATTCTTTCTTCATATTGCTGAGTTCAGCGCGTATGGAGGAAAGCTCATTTGCAATTTTCATGAGGAGCTGGGTTGAAAGATCAGAGGAAGAGCTTGTCCCGGTTTTGGATTCCGTCTGATAGGGACCCACAAGTTCATCCAGGCTTACTTCATCATAGTCCATGGATAGCACATCGTTGTCATCAGAACCGTCAGGATCCGTGTCTTCATTCAGATCGGGAATTGTGAAATCCTCAACAAGGTAATCTGTGTTGAAGTCATCATCAGATAGAGCTGTGTCACCGGATTTACTGCTGTAAGAGCTTGAAATTTCCGCTTCAAGGGTATCAAAATCCGGAAAATCTTCGTTTTCCAGAGTATCAAAATCCAGATCCCCTGTGTCAATGTCTGTATCGGACGTACTCAAAGAGTCATCAAAATCCGTGAAATCCAGATCCTGAGGCTCGCTTTTTACCCAAACGCCGTATTCATCCAGTTCATCAGATGATCCTATAGTTCCACGATCGACATACAGTGATGGTTTTTTCTCATTAGCCATGAAAATCTCCCGCTAAACATACATAATAAAACACAATGTATTTAATTCTGCTCTTATTGATTATCGGCGTTTTTTTTCATTCTTTCAAGAGTTTGGAATCGTTGTCCTTATATATCAAGAAATGACAGGAAAAAACCGTAAATTTATCAATGAGGATAGTGAAATATCTGTTTGCTCTCTGGGCCGGCCTGCTTGTTTATGTCATTTTGGCAATTATATTCGGCCCGGGCGGTCTTTTTGCCTACCGCCAGCTTAACGCAGAAAAAATCAGGCTGGACGCAAACGTAGAAAATTTAAAAATGATAAATCGTGATCTGGAAATCACCCTGCATTCTCTCTACGACAGGGATGCCTTGTCCCTGTATGCCCGTGAGCAGGGATATGCCCTCCCTCAAGAGCGGTTCATCCGTATCGTAGGGCTTGGCCTTAACAACAGGGCCGGTGTGTCCGCAGGAGAAGTTTTCCGCGCGGTACAACCGCAGTATACCGATGGTCAGATACTAAGGATCATTGCTTTTTGTATAGGAATAACCATACTTCTCTGCATGGCTCTTTTTGATTTCCTGAAGACGCTTAGGGAATAGACGCTACATATAATAAACACTACAATACCCGAATGATATTCAAAAAAATATTGCCGCTGATCCTTATTGTTTTGGGTACATTTTCGATTGCCGAAAAAACATACGCCGAAGTTGATATTGACCATTATCAGGATGTAATTTTCTCGATTATTTACAACCTTGGCGGGATTGTTGAGGATAACCCGGCAAGTGAGATTGTCTACAATACCTTCGTGACTGCGGAAGAGGCTGTAAAGAACAGGTTGGTTAATTTTGGTGTTGATCTGAATCTGGATACAGTTTTAAGCGGAATGTATTTTAATATTCATGATTCCGGTGAAACCAGCCTTGTCTTTGGGCTCAGGTATCTCGATACATATAGACCGGGCTCCAGTATCCACTATTCCATACTGATTCACGAGTTCAGGCATCTGCATGATTATATGACTAACAGGGAAGCTTTTCTGTCTGCCAGAAATGACGAGAAACATTCTTACTGGTATGAGCTGGACGCACTGAGGGTAGAGGCGGAATTTGTCAATTACTATTTTAGCGATCGTGTTGTAACCCATTTCGAAGAATTTTTACGTGAAAGTTTTATCTATGATAACCTTAACTCCGCCTCAATAATTTGTTTGAGGGAAAGCATGAATTACTTCTTTTACTTTAACTATCTTGAAGTGAGTTACC
>Ga0099364_10013938_pt1 | contig 10739 bp, 10 predicted proteins | sample TergutTh196P3_FD_73070 | JGI IMG/M metagenome (GOLD analysis project Ga0099364, IMG submission 73070) | Microcerotermes parvus P3 segment gut microbial communities from Pointe-Noire, Republic of the Congo - Th196 P3 | ecosystem: Host-associated > Arthropoda: Insects > Digestive system > Gut ...
TCCGCGAAAACAAATCCCTGCCAAGATTATCAGCGCCCATTAAAAAAACGGGATACTCTGTCGACACTGTAGTAAATAAATGCCTGTCTGCGGGAATAAATCCAAGTAAAAGATATGGTTCTCCTTTACCAAAAAATTTTAGCGCCGAATAACGGTCGCGTACCCGTGCATATTGCAATGTTACGCTATTTACTATTCGCCACTCCTGCGCCTGTGGTTTTCCCTGATAAAAACGGATATTAGGCGGATGGTAACTTTTATCTGCAAAAGAAGTGTTAGGCGAATAAGGCGCGAAAAATTCGGCAAACATCATCATTATGTAAAGAGCGGCAAGCAGGATTAACGAAACTAAAGCCACAGGGCGGTTTTTAACATAATTGAAAAACTTTTTCATAGCAACCTCTTAATATGCAGCCAAATAACCGCTTACCCGTCTACTCTTTTCCGTATCTGATGCGCGGATCTACCAGCGCAAGAGCAATGTCGGCTAACGCCATGCCGGCAAGGACAAGGAACGAAATAAACATAATATTTGCAAGGACAAGATTTATATCCTGCTGGATTACCGCTTCATACATCAATCTTCCGATTCCGGGATAGGCAAAAATAATTTCTAAAATAAGCGAGCCCGAAAAAAGCCCTGCAAGAAGATTCGCACTTCCTGTGATATACGGGTTTAATGTATTACGAAAAGCATGTGCAAAATAAATCCGCCATTCCGCTATACCGCGCGATCGCAGGCTTGTGATATACGGCTGCCCAAGCTGGTCAAGCATTGTCGCGCGAATCATGCGCAGGGAGCCGCCGAGTCCGCCCAAAAATGCAGATAACAGCGGCAAAAAGATATGATGTGCGTAGGAGAAAACAAATCTTGCAGGATCAGAAGAAAACGGAAACGGCGGATATGCAGTAACAGGGAAAAATCCCGAAACAGAAGCAAAAAGCTGAAGAAGTATCAAAAGCAAAAGCCCGGGAAAAGCATGAAGCACAAGCGCGAAAAACGTTACCGCATAATCTGCTTTTGTTCCCGCTTTAGTAGAAAAATAGATACCCAGTGCAAACGAAAAAATTGTAATAAAAACAAGAGATATAACATTCAGAAGAAGTGAATTTAAGATCCGCGAAGAAATTAAAAACGACACCGGCGCACGCGAAATCATACTTACGCCAAGATCGCCGTGTACAACAACACGATTTAACCAGCGAAAATATTGAATATAAAACGGCTGATCCAATCCAAGCTCCGCCCGGCGGACGGCAAGCTGATCCGCGCTCATCGCCTGAATATTCCGCCCCGCTCTGCCCGTGCTTTCGCTGAAGAGCTGTTGTATCATTATCTGATCAACAATATCTCCGGGCGCCAAAGCCATCAATCCAAAAACTGCAAGCCCCAGCAGGAAAAGCATTATTATCATTGTTACAAACCTGTTTGCAATATACGAGAGCAAAGGAAAACGTCTTTTAAATAAATGAAAAGGCTTTAATATTGAATCAATTATATGCCGTAGATTCATTCCAACATTGTATAGTTTTATTTAAATTATTTAAAGCGGACTTGTCCTGAAGTTCGCGGAAATCAATTTTAAAACTTTGGAAACAATTAACCGCTGGCTTGTTATCAAAAATTGATTTTCCTTATCACCCCCACCATCCTATCATTTTAATCTAGTTTCTGGCTTTTTTACATGGAATTCCTTTGAATTCCAAAGGCAGAGCTTTGACTTTATTTGAAGGATTTATTATAATCATCACTATGTTTATTAAAAATCATTTTTTATCACTTTTATTAATTGGAGTAATTTTAATTATGTGTGCTGTTGATGTAGATGCCCAGCAAGCGAATAATCTGGGTGACGGACTTTTTGCACAGATCACAACTAATCGGGGAACTATTGTAGTACGCCTTGAATATCAACGGGCTCCTTTGACGGTTTGTAATTTTGTGGCGTTGGCTGAGGGTAATATGAATGCTGCCAGAGGCAGGCGTTATTACGACGGGCTGGTATTTCACCGTGTTATTTCACGAGCAAACGGCGACGCTCAGGATTTTATGATTCAGGGCGGGTGTCCGCAGGGGAACGGCAGGGGCGGACCGGGTTACAGTTTCCCGGATGAAATCAATCCCGCTTTAAAACACGATAGACCCGGTGTCCTCTCTATGGCGAATGCCGGTTCTGGCACTAATGGCAGTCAGTTTTTTATTACTATTGTTCCTACTCCTCATTTAGACGGACTGCATACAGTTTTTGGGCAGGTTGTTCAGGGTCAAAACATTGTAAATGCAATCAGACAAGGCGATAAGATCGAGAGGATAACAATTATCCGCAATGGCCAGGCTGCCAATGCTTTCAGAGCAGATCAGGAAACTTTTGACAGGCTGCGCAGAGAAACAGAAACCGCAAGTTCCAGAAGGCTACAAAATCAACGTCAGGCTGATCTAAATAGAATAGCCGAAGAGTTCCCAAATGCGCAGCAAACATCTTCCGGTATCCGGTTCATTGTAGAAAAACAAGGGACAGGATCAAAACCTGCACGCGGAAGCAATGTAAGCGTACACTACAAAGGAAGGCTTCTTGACGGCACGGTATTTGACGATTCCTCGCTTAGAGGCAGGCCAATTGAATTTCAGGCGGGAACCGGCAGGGTTATTCAGGGTTGGGACGAAATAATTATGGATATGAGGGCAGGTGAAAAACGCATTGTTATTCTTCCTCCTGAGCTGGCTTACGGGGACAGATCTGTAGGAAATGGGCTTATACCTGCAAACAGTTTTTTGATTTTTGAAATGGAATTGATCTCAATAAATTGACATTTCCATTTATTTCTTTAATTTTTGTATTATAATTAATATATGTGTAACAATAATATTGTGGCAGACTTCGGAAAGGCGCTGCCTCTTGGGGCTTCAATTACCAATGATGGTGTTAATTTTGCGATTTTTTCACGAAACGCCGCTGCTGTAACATTGATATTGTTTGAGTCCTCGCAGCCAGACAGCCCGTGGATAGAAATCCCGCTTGATAAAAGAGGAAACAAAACCGGAAATATTTGGCATTGTTTCATTAAGGGTTTAAAAGCCGGTGCGTGTTACCTTTATCGCGCAGACGGTAAGTATCAGCCGGAAAAAGGACTGCGTTTTAATCCGCATAAAACTCTGCTTGATCCTTACGCAAAAGCGCTGACCGATGTCAGTAATTGGGATTATGCAACCTGTGCGGGATATGATTTAGAAAAGCCCGGACGCGATCTTACCTATTCTTATGTTGATGATATTGCCAGCCAGCCGCGCTGTATCGTAATTGACGACGCTTTTGACTGGCAGGGTGATACTCCTTTAAATTATCCGTTGCGTTTCAGTGTGATTTATGAAACCCATGTAAAGGGGCTTACTGCGCATCCTGAGTCCGGTGTTAAGTATCCCGGAACATACCGGGGGGTTATCGAAAAGATTCCTTTCTTTAAAGACTTGGGCATTACAAGTTTAGAGTTTTTGCCTGTTCAGGAATTCAACGAAAACGAAATCCCGCGCCATAATCCGTGCACCGAAAAAAAACTAACAAATTACTGGGGTTATTCCACAGTTTCGTTTTTCGCTCCAAAGGGATCTTATTCATTAGATAAAACTCCAGGAGCTCAGGTTCAGGAATTTAAAGAGATGGTTCGCGAGCTTCATAAAGCGGGAATAGAAGTGATTCTTGATATCGTGTTCAATCATACTGCGGAAGGTAACGAGCAGGGGCCCACTTTTTCTTTCAGAGGGCTTGATAACTCAATCTATTATATACTGAATGAAAACCCGCGCTACTATCAAAATTATTCAGGGTGCGGCAACACTGTCAATTGTAATCATCCTGTTGTGCGCACTTTTATTATGGACTGCCTTCGCTATTGGGTAACTGAAATGCACGTAGACGGATTTCGTTTTGATCTGGGATCAATTCTTGGGCGCGACCAGCATGGGCGCATTATGGAAAACCCGCCGACTCTGGAACAGATTGCGGAAGACCCGGTATTAAATTCCACAAAGATAATTGCAGAGGCATGGGATGCAGGCGGCGCATATCAGGTGGGATGGTTTCCCGGCGGACGGTGGGCGGAATGGAACGATAAATTCCGCGATAATGTGCGGCGTTACTGGCGGGGTGATCCGCGGGAGACGCGGTGGTTTGCAACCCGTCTTGCCGGAAGCTCTGATTTATATTTAAGAGACGGGCGCAAACCGTTCCACTCAATCAATTTTGTTACAAGCCATGATGGTTTTACAATGAAGGATTTAGTTTCGTATAACAAGAAACATAATTTGGATAATGGTGAAAATAACTGGGATGGCAGTGATAATAATTTAAGCTATAATTACGGGATTGAAGGACCTGCCAGCGACCCGCTGATTAATACATTGCGCGAAAGACAGATAAAGAATTTTATTGCTACTATGATGGTTTCTTTGGGAACGCCAATGCTTCTGGGCGGCGATGAATTTGGCCGTACACAAAATGGCAATAATAACGCTTACTGTCAGGACAACGAAATTTCCTGGTATGACTGGACGCTGCTTGAAAAAAATAAAAATCTTTACCGTTTTACCAAAGAGATGATTGCGTTCCGTCTCCGGCATCCGGGTTTTATGCGTCCCGAATTTTTTACAGGCAGGGGCGGAAATTATAAAGGGACTCCCGACATCAGTTGGTTTGACGAAAAAGGAGCGGCTCCTGACTGGAACAGCATCGGGTATTTTCTTGCGATGCGCCTTATCGGCAGCAAGGCGGAAACTTTGGCAGATCGGGATGACAATGATTTCTTCATAATGTTTAACTCTGGTGTAGAAATGCAGGCATTTACCGTAATTGAACCCCCAAATAAAAAAGAATGGTTTCGTGCAGTTGATACCGGACTTCAGTCTCCAAATGATATTCTTACCCACGGAAACGAGAAGCCTATCCCTCTTCAGCACAAATACCCGGTTAAAGCCCGCAGTATGGTAATATTAATTTCAAAAGACAGCAATGAAATGCGCCGCGAAGCGGTGTAGATGTGGTATTCAGTATGGATAATAGTAGTTTTATTTTCGGGGTTGATCTTGATGGCGTGGTCGGTGATTTTTACGGAGCAATCAGAAATATTGCCGCTGAATGGTTGAATAAACCGGTCGAATCTCTTACTCCCGAGGTTTCCTTTGGGCTTGCCGAGTGGGGAATTGATGAATTCGGCGGCTATGAGAGGCTTCACCGGTTTGCAGTAACCCAGCGGGATATTTTCCGCGATATGTCCCCAATAGAGAATGCGCCCGCAATCTTGAGAAAATTATCTAATCAGGGGATTCGTATCCGTATCATAACGCACCGGCTTTTTTTAAAGTATTCCCACTGTGCATCGATTACTCAAACTGTTGAGTGGCTTGATAATTACGACATCCCCTATTGGGACATCTGTTTTATGAATGATAAAGGAGCGGTCGGCGCTCATGTTTATATTGATGATGCTCCCGAGAATATCAACAATTTACGCAAACAGGGATGCAAAACAATCGTGTTCAATAATTCAACCAACCGGGACTTGTCCGGTCCGCGTGCAAACGATTGGTATGAAGTAGAACGAATCGTCATGGAAGCCCGCGAAGAATGGCGCACAGGGACGGTGGGGCTGTTTCAAAATACTTCTACTTAACAAAGAGCTTATGAAAAACCAGCAGTAACTTATAATATATAAATGAAAATATTCTGAAAAATTTATGCGGCTTTTGAAAACAGTATCCTAACCATTCAAGACCCAGATCGAATGCTCTGCGTGAAGGGCGTCTTTTTCGTTCTGCAAAAACATCAAAGATGTCGCTGCACCATAGACGCAAACCGCTGTTGCCCAGAGTAAGGTTGTTTTTTACAATCCATCGCTCTTTACCGCGAATGCCTCTACCGACCAAAAGTAAAGATGGAGACGCTTTTTTAATCGCCTGAATAATTGTTATTTCGTCATGACGTTTGAAATAACCCGGGAAACGGCCGACAATCCGCAGTTTCGGAAAAGTTTGCCGTATGTTTTTTTCGGTCTTTAAAAGGACTTTTATTTTGCTTCCCAAAAGATAACAGGAATACTCGCGTACTTCCAAAATTGTAAGCAGACCGACAATAAAATCAAACGGCATATAGCGAAACGCCTTTTTCCCGGTGAGAAATTTTATGCCGCCAATCATGCTCTTTGAAATAGGTATAACGAGAGATGCCCCCAGTACATAACTGCGATAATCATTGTTTCTTCTGGCACGCAGAAGATCCCATAACGAAAGAAGCACAATGTTATGCTCTTTTCCTTCCCTTAAAAGATCGTACACCACAGAACTAAGCTGATCGGGTGCAACAATATCAACAGGCACATTTAAAAGTTTTACACGCTGTATATTATGCGTTTGGTTAGTCATTTTTGCTTCAACTCCCACTGATTACTCTCCAGTAATAAAATACGAACCGCCGCTGCACAGTAAAGAGCGGCTGTTTCTGCTCTTAAAATGGTATCCCCTATCATAACAGGTTTAAAGCCATTTTGCAAAAAGAGAGTTACTTCCGTATCAGAGAACCCCCCTTCAGGACCAATGGCAATTACAACATTGCCAGAGGTTACATTATAAAGGTAACTGTGAAGGCCTTCATTTTCAAGCCCCCGATGATGAAACAGCAGACCGATTGTCTTATCCTTTTCAATTAATCCTACCCAATAATCAAGCAATTGATTTATTGTCAAAGGCTTGCAAATGCCGGTTGCTGTTTTTGACCCGCTCTGCTGCCTTGCTTCTTTAATTATACGTTCCCATCGTAAAAATTTTTGCTCACTTATACCGGCGCCTGTCTTTCCTGCCGGTACAACCGAAAACTCCGACACAAATGGAACAATCTCTTTGATCCCGCTCTCTGCCGCCTGCCTTACAATCAAATCCATTTTATCACTTTTTGGAAGAGACTGGAACAGGATTATATTCCGGTGCGGGGAAGAAGATGTGAAACAAGGTGGGGTGATCTGACATTCTCCTGTCAAAATATTTTTACTTATCGAAAGTATTTTTATTGATGTTTCAGAGCCATCCGGCAAGAAAGCATTAAAAGCTTCCCCCGCAGCAAGGCGGCGGACGCGGACAAGATAATGGTAATCATTGCCTTCAAGCCGGACAATATTATCACTATCCGGCTCCCGGTCAAGAATGAATTGTTTCATCGTTTATTCCGGCAGTAAACCTTATGATGTAGTCGTAAGTTCAATTTCTCTTTCTTCCTGTAGTACTTTAAGTGTCTTAAAATTTTGCATCAATCCCGGATAAAGACCGCTTCTGATAATATTAATGGCTTCCTGTAGTTGAATATCGTATTCCAAATCGTAAACCGGAGCAATCATAGTGCGATTTATTTCATTTCTGATTAATCGCTTTAAAAGGGATAAATCAAGATGGTACTCCTGTTCAAGAATTCTTGCAAATACTTCAATCTCGGCAGCGGTCGCCTGCGGATGCTCCTTGACATATTCAGGGATTTTATTGGCATTAATAAGCGCATTCATGCTGGTTACATCATCATCCGTATATTCAGGAAATTTCACCTCACGATCGGGAGGAATGCCTGTTTTATCAATATCCGCATCACTTGGCGTATAATACCTTGCAGTCGTTATTTTAAAACCGGCTCTGTCCAGAGGGTATACCTGCTGTACTGAGCCTTTACCAAAAGTATTTTCACCAACAAGATAAGCTCTGCCCCGGTCTTTAAGCGCACCGGCAACAATTTCCGAAGCCGAGGCTGAGCCTCTGTTAATCAATACGATAACCGGAATATTCGGGGGGGCAAGAGTTAATCGCCTGGCACTAAAAATACGGTTTTCAGAGGGGATTCTGGATTTGATACTTACTACAACCCCGCCGTCAAGAAAAAGACCCGCAACATCAACTGCCGAATTTAAGAGGCCTCCGTAATTATTCCGTAAATCAAGGATAACGCTTTTATAACCAGCGGCTGCAAATTCGTTGATTGCGTCTCTGGCTCTTCCCGCAGTCATAGGTGTAAACGTAAGTAATTTTAGATACCCTATATCACCAATCATCGCATGTTTAACTGTCGGCACTTCTATGACGGCTCTGGTAATTGTAACAGGAAACTCTATCCTATCCCCGCGCTTAATTAAAAGCCTGACATCATGTCCCGGGGTACCCCTTAATTTACCAAGAACTTCATCCATTGTAAGGGTATCTGTGGAGATGCCGTCAATCTCGGCAATAAAATCACCGGGATTAATCCCTGCACGCCAGCCCGGGGTATCTTCTATAGGAGAAACGACCTCAACATAACGCGGTTTACCATCAGGTCTTTGCCCAACAGATTGGGTGATATTTAACCCAACGCCGCCAAAGTTGCCCTGGGTAGTATCGGTCATATCCATCATATCGGATTCTGTTAGAAACGCTGAATACGGATCCTCCAGGGCGTTAAACATCCCGTTCATTGCCCCTTCAAAAAGCACTTGCGGGTCAACTTCGTCGACATAATTACGCAAAATAAAATCAAAAACACTCTGTATTGAAGAATGAAACAAACGATTCTGTAAAGAATCGCCGTGGATAGTTGTCCCTTGAAGAACAGAATTGCTATTCCCCTGTGCAGATGCTCCCGGAATAAGGGCAAAAGTGAATAATGCACAGATAATTCCGGTTGTGATAATCCATAACCATTTACTAGATAGTTTATTTTTCATATATATAATTATAATGCAAAAGGATAAAAGAGAAAAGGGTAAAGAAAATATATAATTGGCTAAAAAAGGCAAAAAATATCATATTTTTCCTTGACGGATTCGAGACAATGGGTATATATTATACTTATAGAATGCGGGTAGCTTTCTTAATCAAAACGCATATTGCGAAAAAACCAGGAGTTGTTATGAAGAAAATAGTATTCGTAGTACTTTTAGTCGGATTGACGGTGACCATGTCGCTGTCAGCACAAAATCAGTGGTGGCGGATTTCAGCCTCTGAAGGCGGTGTGGCGGCAAGGAATAACCAGATAAACTTAAGAACCGGCGATAATTTTGTTTATGTCATGTTCAGAGATGATGTGCCAAGGGCTCCATATAATAGGGTAAGCATAAACTTTGTTACAGAAGCCGATGTAAATGTAACATTTTATGCCGCCAATTGCCCAGGCCAGCTTTGGGGCGGGTATCAGGGAGGAACAAGACGCCCTGCAAATTATCCGGCTCATGCTACCGCAGTAAGATCTGGACCGGTTTTAAATGATTTTTCCCACCTTACATTTACATGGACAGATTTGTCAAAAGAACCTTTTTCCAAGCCGGATGTCAACGGAATGGTGCTTTTAGTAAATGCATCTGAAAGAACCACTTTCAGAATGACAGATATAAGATTTGAGCAATAAAAATATTTAAGGAGTTTAGTATGAAGAAAATTATTTTAGCGTTATTAGTCATTATGGCGGCAGCCGTATCGTTATCTGCTCAAAATCAACAGATGTGGCGTGTTACACGCGATGAAGGCGGTGTGGCAGCAAGGAACAATACGATTAACCTTCTTAGAACCGGAGAAAACATGACATACATCTACTTCAGAGACGAAAGACCCAGAGCTGATTATAGAAGCATAAGGGTTACCTATACTGCAAGTGAAGATGTAAGGGTGGCTATTCATGCTGTTTATGTTCCGGGTCAGGTTTGGGGAACAGATCATACGGATACCCCTACTACTTTAGGAAAAGCAGGAACTTTAGTATCTGAACTTTTACACCTTCCGCATTTATGGTATGACCATGACGGAAAAAAGACTCCTATGGAAAAACCCGAAGTTACAGGAATAGTTTTACGAGTAGAAACAAGCGGGAGAACAACATTTACCGTTAACAGCGTTGACTTTGTAAGATAGTTTTATTTTCACATATACCCGGTGTTGGCAATGCCGGGTATACGTGCTATAATCAAAAATATGTCAAAATATGCTCCGCATCCAAAGATACTTTTCGTTTTGTTTTTGTCTTTATCATTGGTATCATTAAATGCTGATTCTTTTAGCTGGACTACCCACGGGAGTATTCTATATCTTGCAGCAGATAATGGTAAACAGGGTGCCGACCCGGCTCCAATTCTTCCTTCGATAGGTGTTTCTGCGGCATGGAATTTTTGGGGTCCTCTAAGGCTGGAAATTACCGAGGATATTTATTTTTACAATTACGAGTATAATTCAACGCTTGGGTATGCAATGGCATGCAATCCCGAGAACCGCTCCGCTTTTGTTATGGGTTTTATAACCGGTATTCAATTGGCGGGGATTTTCCCGATTAACGATAACGGTATAAGTATAAGGGTCTTTGGCGGCCCTGCCTTTGATTTACGTCTTGTTACTCTAGCTTTTGGGTTAAATCATCCTTCTGATTTTACAGGCGACATTGAAACCGATCCCCAAATGCAGACAGACGCTATTTTAAGTTATTTCTGGAGCGAAGGACGCTGGTTTTACCCTGTGTTCGGTGTGGGAATGGATTTTCCGGTAAACGAAAGTATTCTTCTGGGTTTTGATCTCCGCTGCTGGTTTCCTGTTTACCGCCTGTGGACAGATACCGATCTCCCCGATATTGACGGCTGGAGATTTGGGGCAGGAATCCGCATTACACCCAGATAAAATTAAAAAAAAGAAGATTAACGCTTCCCCGATACATGGAGCCGTTCGATCTACAATGAGGATGACTATGAATATAATTTTA
>Ga0099364_10013939_pt1 | contig 10739 bp, 11 predicted proteins | sample TergutTh196P3_FD_73070 | JGI IMG/M metagenome (GOLD analysis project Ga0099364, IMG submission 73070) | Microcerotermes parvus P3 segment gut microbial communities from Pointe-Noire, Republic of the Congo - Th196 P3 | ecosystem: Host-associated > Arthropoda: Insects > Digestive system > Gut ...
TTGTACCATAAAACTCACAGGCTTGTCAATCAAAATCCCACACGTTCCAAAATATATCCGCCGACCTCGCCGATATTAATCCGCCCCTGCTCCATGCTATCTCTCTCTCGGACGGTCACTTTGCCGTCGTCGGCGGTCTCGAAGTCGATTGTCACGCAGAATGGCGTGCCGATTTCGTCTTGGCGGCGATAGCGTTTGCCGATGTTTCCGGTCTCGTCGTAGTCGGTCGCGAACAGCTTGCACAAGTCTTCGTGAAGTTTTTCGGCAGGCTCGGCGAGCTTTTTCGAGAGTGGTAAAACTGCCGCCTTGAACGGTGCAAGATAGGGGTGAAAGCGCAGAACGGTGCGGGTTGTGCCGTCTTCAAGGGCTTCTTCGTCATAAGCATCAGTTAACACCGCCAACAGCAACCGCTCAACCCCCAAACTCGGCTCGATTACGTAGGGGACGTACTTTTCATTAGTTTCGGGGTCAAAGTATTCGAGCGACTTGCCCGACGCCTCGATGTGCTGTTTCAGGTCATAATCGGTTCGGTCGGCAACCCCCCAAAGCTCACCCCACCCGAACGGGAATTGATACTCGAAGTCGGTCGTTGCCTTTGAGTAAAAGCAGAGTTCTTCCGCGCCGTGGTCGCGCAAACGCAGATTCTCCTCACTTATGTTGAGCGATAAGAGCCAGTTTTTGCAGAAGTCTTTCCAGTATACGAACCAGTCCAAATCGGTGCCGGGTTTGCAGAAAAATTCAAGCTCCATCTGCTCAAATTCGCGCACTCGGAATATAAAATTCCCCGGCGTAATCTCGTTGCGGAACGACTTGCCGATTTGCGCCACGCCGAACGGGATTTTTTTGCGGCTCGAACGCTGAATGTTGCTGAAATTCACGAAAATCCCCTGCGCCGTTTCGGGCCGCAGATAGATTTCGTTGGCACTTTCTTCGGTCACGCCTTGGAAAGTCTTGAACATGAGGTTGAATTTGCGGATACCCGTGAAATTTATTTCGCCGCAATTCGGGCAGGCGATTTTTTTGTCCGCAATGTAGTCCTCGAGTTGCTTGCTTTCCCAACCCGCAGTCGCAGTGCCATCAAAATCCTCAATAAGATTATCGGCTCTGTGGCGGGTTTTGCAGCTTTTGCAGTCCATCAATGGGTCGGAAAAGCCGCCTAAGTGACCCGATGCCTTCCAGACTTCCGGGTTCATCAAAATCGCGCTGTCCAAGCCGACGTTGTACTTGCTCTCACGCACGAATTTCTTTAGCCAAGCTTGCTTTATGTTGTTTTTCAGCTCGGCGCCGAGCGGGCCGTAGTCCCAAGTATTCGCCAAGCCACCGTAGATTTCGCTCCCCGCGAAAATGAAGCCGCGGCCTTTGCAGAGGGCTATGAGTTTGTCCATTGTTTTTTCTGTGTTCTTCATAGTTAGTGTTCCTTTCTGTTGTTTTGAATCGTGGGTGAAAAGGTAATTACTCCTTGAAGATTTCACGCAAATCAATCACGCAACCGTCGAGAATATTCATAGGTATTGATTTGCATTCACTTTCGTAGGTATTTATGATACAGCCGTTGTTTTTGTCGCCATTGAATATGAAAACCTGCACTGCGTTATTCTCGGGGTCAATCACCCAGTACTCCCGCACGCCGCTCTCCCTGTAGCGGTTGAGTTTGACGATTAGGTCGTAGCTTGCGGTGGACGGCGAAAGTACCTCAATCACCAAGTCGGGCGCGCCGTTTATTGAGTTGCCGCCGATTTTGGAGTGGTCGCAGACTACGATTACATCGGCTTGCACAACCGTGTCGTCGGCATTTTGGGGGTTCAGCCGCACGTCGATAGGCGCGATGAAGACTTTGCAGAGTTTTCCTTTAAGAAAATCCCGCAGTTGCCCGAATAACTCGCCGCAGACCTCTTGATGCCGAACATTCGGCGCGGCAAAAGCATACGGCACGCCGTCAATCAGCTCATACCGCGTATCGCCGTCCCACGTCAAGTAATCCGCGTAGGTGTAACGCCGTTCTTTCCTTAAAGCTTCCATAAAGTCTCCCGTTGAACAATTGACAATTGATAATGGACAATTGACAATTGTGGTGGTCGCTCCGCGACTTTTCCGATTGAATAATTTATATCTTGTATGATTTTTTATCGCGATTGCTGAAATTTGCAGTCGATGTCCGTGGCTTCACAGTCATTAAAGTCTTGAACCGTCGCCAACGGCGACACCTCAATTGTACATTGTCCATTGTCAATTGTCAATTGACATCACCCAATTCATATCATCATCAATCTTCCCATACTGAATCCCCGTAAGGGTATCGTATAGCCGTGCCGAAATCTCGCCGATTTTGTTATCGTTAATTTGCATATCCATGCCGCCCCACTTTAGCAGGCCCACGGGCGAGATTACTGCCGCTGTGCCTGTTCCGAAGACCTCGCTGAGTGCGCCGCTTTTGTAGGCATCGGCGATTTCTTGTATGGTAATGGGGCGTTCGGTTACTTTCATGTCCCACTTGCGGCAGAGTTCCAGCACCGATTTGCGGGTAATCCCTTCAAGCACCGAGCCTTGCGGTTCGGGGGTGAGTATTTCGCCATTGATTACAAAGAAGATGTTCATCGCGCCGACTTCTTCAATATATTTGCGCTCGATTCCGTCGAGCCACAAGACCTGCGCCAAGCCGAGTTTCTGCGCCTCAATCTGCCCCGCGAGTGACGCGGCGTAATTCCCGCCCGCTTTTGCGAAGCCGGGGCCGCCTTTGACGGCGCGGACGTATTTCTCCTCAACGTAGATTCCCACAGGGTTTAAGCCGGTCGCGTAGTACGGGCCGGACGGCGAGGTGATGATTGCAAAAATGTACTCCGCGCCCGGCCTTACACCCAAAAACGGGTCGCAAGCAAAAATAAACGGCCGAATGTACAGCGATGCGCCGTCACCGTGGGGAACCCAGTGTTCATCAAGCTTTATAAGCTCTTTGAGTGCCGAAATCGCGAAGTCCTCCGGCACTTCCGGGATTACCATGCGGCGTGCGGATTTGTTCAGCCGCGCAAAGTTTTCCTGTGGCCGAAACAGCTGAATCCCGCCTGTAGTCTGGTTTCTGTAGGCCTTCAAGCCCTCGAAAATCGTCTGCGAGTAGTGCAATGCCATGCAGGCGGGCGACAACGAGAGGTTTTCGTAGGGGACAATGCGCGGGTCGCCCCACTCGCCGTTTTTGTGGTTCATCAGGAACATATGGTCGGCGAATAAACGCCCGAAGCCGAGGGTGCTTTCATCGGCGGGAACGGCTTTGGGAGCGGTTGTTTTGGTAATTTCTATGTTCATTTCATAGTCCTCACTTTACTTATTTTTTCTTATTTCAATTAATTATACCATAAATTTATTGACAAGTCAATCATTTTGTGGTATAATACTATTCGACAATTGTCAATCGTGCATTATTCGCTGTTCACCACTCATTATTCATTGTTCACCACTCATTATTCATTGTTCACCACTCATTATTCATTGTTCATCATTCATTATTAATTGTAATTTGCCCCCTTAGTTAAATGGATATAATAGTCCCCTCCTAAGGGATAGTTGTGCGTTCGATTCGCGCAGGGGGTGTGTCGTCAATGAATAATTGACAATGAATAATGAATAATTGGCAGTGGGATTACGAGGTTATGATGAACTGTTTTTATTGCAAAGGTTCTTTGGAGAACAGCGTGACTAATCACGTTGTGAACCTTGAAAACCGCCGCATTATTATTGTGCGCGATGTCCCTTGTGAAAAATGTTCACAGTGCGGGGAGAGCTATTATGATGATGATGTGATGTCGCGGCTTGAGATTATTGTGAACAATCTGAGGGCGGCACTGACGGAAGTGGCGATTATTGATTATGCCGATAAACCGGCTTGATTTATAGGGGGAAAAATGATTAAAGATATCTTAAACAACCTCGAAATACTCGGCGAGAGAATTCTTGATAACGTCAAGGCGAGCGCGGATTTGAGCCAGATTAATGAGGTGCGGGTTCGGATTCTCGGCAAAAAGGGCGAGCTGACATCGATTTTGAAGCAGATGGGCAGGCTCATGGAAGACGAGCGGCCGCTTGTCGGCATGAAGGCGAACGAACTGCGTGAGACCGCCGAAAGGGCTATTGCAGAGCGGGTTGCCGAGTTGAAGGCGCATAATTTTGAGAAGTCTGTTAAAAAAGAGACAATCGACGTGACCCTGCCGGGCAAACGCCGCCCACAAGGCAAAAGCCACCCCATGAGCATTGTTTTGGACGACTTGAAAGATATTTTCCGCTCGATGGGGTACACGGTGGTTGGCGGGCCCGAAATCGAGGAGGTCAAGTATGTCTTCGACATGCTCAACACCGCCGAGGGCCACCCCGCCCGCGATGAGAGCGATACCTTTTATATAAGCGATAAGGTGGTACTGCGGACACAGACCAGCTCGGTGCAAATCCGTACAATGCTCGAAAGTAGCCCCCCGATTGCGATTATCAGCCCGGGGCGGGTCTTCCGCCGCGATGAATTTGACGCGACACATTCGCCGGTGTTTCACCAATGCGAGGCCTTGGTGGTTGACAAAAATATAACATTCGCCGACCTCAAAGGCACGCTCGAGACCTTCATGAAGCGGCTTTACGGCGATTCGGTACGACTGCGCTTTCGCCCGCACCAGTTCCCCTACACCGAGCCGTCCGCGGAAGTCGATTTATCCTGCTTCAAATGCGGCGGCACGGGCTGTTCCATGTGCAAGGGCGAAGGCTGGATTGAGATGCTCGGCGCAGGGGTGGTGCACCCGCAAGTCCTGCGTAACTGCGGGATTGACCCCGATGTCTACTCCGGATTTGCCTTCGGTGTCGGAATCGAGCGCATAACCATGATGAGGTATGAAATTGATGATTTACGTTTGCTTTATGAGAATGATGTTAGATTTTTACGCCAATTTTAAGGTGAGCCATGAGAAACAGCGAATCGTTTAAGAAGTATGTAAAAGCTTATAAAATCGCGGCGGCAGTGACTTTGTTCGGGATTCCAACGATTGTGGGTTCGTTTATCGGGGTGAGTATTTTTATCGGCGTTACCGCGTTCCTTGTCGCCGAAAAAATCGGGAGCGTCACAGGGCGGGTCTGCTTTTACGCGGGTTCCTTGGGGCTGACAGCGGGGTATATTGCTGTTAATATAGGTTGGTTTTTGACAGTAAGCCGCAATCCGACCACCGAGGCTATGTCGCCGATTCTCGGCATGACGGCGGGGGCGGTGGTGATTTTGGGCTTGGGCGGCGCGTTTGTGACGCGGGGGTTCTTGTGGTGGAATCGGCGGAGGTTTGAGGCGGGGAAAATAAGAGGTGTATACAGACGATGAACAAACGAAAACTACTTAATCGAATTATAAACAATCATAAAAATGTAAAATTCAACGATTTCGTGATTATCCTTGAAGCTTTTGAATTTAATAATAAAAGAACCAACGGAAGTCATAACATTTTTAAGAACGATACCATTAATGAGATTATAAACATTCAAGACGTGAACGGTGAAGCCAAACCATATCAGATTAAACAGTTTTTTTCCTTAGTCGAGAAATATAATTTGAAATTTAAGGATTAATTTTGTGCGGAAAGGGCTGATTAAACTATGAAAAATTACCACATAAACATCTTCTACAGCGACGACGACGGCGGATTTATTGCCGACATTCCCGACTTGAAAAATTGCAGTGCCTTCGGCGCAAACCCCAATGAGGCGTTGAAACAGGTGCTGATTGCACAGAAACTTTGGCTTGATGAAGCCGAGAGCGGTGGTCTGCCTATACCTTTGCCGATGTACCGCCCGATAATTTATAAGGCGATTTAGAACTGTAGGGCAGGGGCTCTGCTCCTGCCGTCCGAACCCACAATACCGCAAAACAATAATCTGCAAACGGTATCAAACATTATTAAACGACATCAGACGGCATCAAACGGCAGGAGCAGAGCCCCTGCCCTACGAAATTTTCAACCCGCATAAAAATTTCGCCGTATGTAGGGGCGAACTCCGTTCGCCCGTGAGATAGAAAATTTGCAACAACATATCAATTAAAAATTTAGGAGAACTTATGAACCTATCAATGAAATGGCTCGCTGACTACGTCAAGGCCGATATGCCTATAGCCGACTTCGCGCGCGGTATGACTATGAGCGGCTCTAAGGTCGAGAAGTGGACCGATTTGTCTGCGCCTTTGGAGCGGATTGTCTGCGGGCGGGTGCAGTCGATTGAGAGACACGCCGACTCGGACAAGCTGTGGATTGCACAGGTGCTGATTGGCGATTCGGACGATAGCACAGTGCAGATTGTCACCGCCGCGCAAAACGTCACGGCGGGCGCATTGCTCCCTGTGGTGCTTGACGGCGGCGCGGTTGTTAATCGGCAGGATAGCAGTGTCCTCAGAATCAAACGCGGCAAATTGCGCGGGGTTGAAAGTCAGGGCATGATGTGCAGTGTGGACGAGCTGGGCTTGACTGTTGACGACCTGCCTTACGCCGACCCCGACGGGATTTTAATCCTCGACAACGACCCCGATGTCGCGAAACTTACGCCCGGTATGGACGTAATCGAGTTTCTCGGACTGCGCGATATTGCAGTCGAGTTTGAAATCACCAACAACCGCCCCGACTGCCTTTCGGTAATCGGCTTGGCTAAAGAGACCGGCGCGACTTTTAATCTGCCTGTTGAAATTAAAACGCCTGTGTTCAAAGGCGTGGACGGCAGTTTGGATTTGCGTGTCACCGTTGCCGACACAAAACTGTGTTCGCGCTATATGGCGGCGGTCGTGAAGAATGTCAAGATTGCGCCGTCACCGCGGTTTATCGTCGAAAGACTGCGGGCGTCGGGCGTGCGTGCGATTAACAACATTGTTGACATAACAAATTTTGTAATGCTCGAATACGGCCACCCCATGCACGCTTTTGATAAACGCTATGTCACGGGCGGCGAGATTATTGTGAGAACCGCAACCGACGGTGAGAAAATTACACTGCTTGATGGTGACGAAAGAATTCTCACACCCGAAACTTTGGTAATCGCCGACACCGAAAAGCCGATTGCGGTGGCGGGGGTAATGGGCGGCGAGTTCAGCGGGGTTATGCCCGACACGGCCGAGGTCGTCTTTGAGTCGGCTTGCTTTGACGGCGTGTCGGTACGCAAAACCGCCCAAAGAATCGGCAGACGTACCGAATCGAGTGCCCGCTTTGAAAAAAGTATCGACCCGCGCAATGCCGAAGGTGCTTTAATGCGCGCCCTTGAGCTTGTGGAGTTGCTCGGTTGCGGCGAGGTCGTTAAGACCATAATTGACGAGGACTTTTCGACAAAAGAGCCTGTGCGGGTGCAATTTAATCACGTGAATATTAACAAAATTCTCGGCGCGGATATTCCCGAAAGTAGACAGATTGAAATCTTGGAGCGTTTGGAGTTTAAGATAGTGGACGGCTACGCAATCTGCCCGCAGAACCGAACCGATATAAAGCTTGAATGTGATTTGGCGGAAGAAGTCGCGCGGATTTACGGCTACAACGAGATTCCGTCAAGCTTGCCGCAGATTACGCCACATAGCGTAACCGGCGACACTGCCGCCGTCGAGGGCTTTGAGCGGCGCACGGCGCGGCTTTTGCAGGGGCAGGGCTGTTGCGAGATGCTGACGTTCAGTTTCATTTCGCCTAAGGCGTTAGTCAAGGCAAAGGTGCAGGATTCACACAGCCTTGCGATTCGCAATCCGCTCGGTGAGGAGACAGGCGTAATGCGGGTCTCGATGTTGCCGTCACTGTTGGAGGTAATCGCGCGGAATTGCAACAACCGCAATTCTCATGGGCGGTTCTACGAAATCGGCGCGGTCTACCTGCCGAATTCGGGCGAGTTGGCGGACGAGAAAAAAGTCCTGTGCGTGGGGCTTTACGGCGACACCGAGGATTTCCTGACCTTGAAAGGTTTGGTGGAAGAATACCTTGATTTTGTCGGGGTGAGGGCTGAATTTTCGGCCGTTACCGATAATCCGTCGTATCACCCGGGGCGGTGTGCAGTATTGAGTTGTAAGGGCGATATAATCGGCATAATCGGCGAGATTCACCCGTTGGTGTTGGAGGACTGGGATATAAATTCGCGGGTTTACTGCGCGGAGTTGCAGTTGGAAAAGCTGATGGCGCATAGTAATCTGTTGCCGAAATTCCGCTCACTGCCTAAGTTCCCGTCCATGACGCGGGATTTGAGCCTGCTGTGTGACGAGAAGGTAACTGCGGGCGAAATTGTGGCGATTATTACGACACGGGCGAAGAATTTGGAGCAACTCAGCCTGTTTGACATCTATGCGGGCGACCAGATTCCGGACGGCAAAAAGAGCTTGTCCTACAAGCTGATTTTCCGCAAGCCCGACGCGACCTTGACCGACGCCGAGACCGATGCGGTGATGGAGAAAATTTTACGGGCGCTTGAGGAAAAGGGAATCACGAGAAGGTAAATAAATTATATAAACGAAAGGAATTTCAAAAATGCAAATTAAAAGAACAATCGCGATTATTTTATCGGTGGCTTTGGTGCTGGCGTTTACCGCCTGTGCCGATACCCGCATGGCAATGACAATCGGCGGCGTTGATGTCACCGGCGGCGACTACATTTACGCACAGTTTTTGGCGGCACATGATGTCGCGGCGGAGTTCAGAGAGGCCAACCCCGATGTTGAACCCGGCTTCGACTACTACGCGCAATCTATCAACGGTAAAAGCTTTGCCGACAGTGTGAACGACAGGGCGGTTGAGATACTGCGGGACAGGGCGGCGTTCGGGCAGATGTTTGACGAATTGGGGCTGGAATTTTCCGCGGAAGACCTGCGGGAACATCGCGAGACCGTTGACAATTATCTCGCCGGCAACGAGGGTTTGTTTGAGGCGGGCTTGAATTTCAACAACTGGGGCGACTATTTCGAGAGTGTCGGGGTCATGCCCGAGACGGTGTTGCGGGCGTTTTCGGCCGACCGCAAGGCCTACCCCGTGTTTGAGGCGACTTATACTTCCGGCGGCCCCGAGGAAGTCCCCGAGACGGAATTACGCGCGCATTTTGAAAATGAGTACGCCCGTTTTCGGGTGATTGTGCTTTCGCTCGTGGACCCGAACGGCGAGCCGTTGCAGATGGACGACATGGCGATTTTCACCGAGTTGGCCGAGGTTTACGCGGCGCGGTTGAATGCGGGCGAGAATTTCGCCGAGGTGGAGGCCGAATTCGCGGAGTTTTACGAGAAGTGGTATGAGGCGTGGGTCGTTGAGAACCTGCCGGAGGAGCTTCGTGAGGAGGTTTTTGGGGAGGCTGATGGTGATACCGGCGGTGAGACCGGTGGTGATACTGGTGGTGATACCGTCGGTGGTGAACCCAACGAGACCGGCGGTGATGTGAACGACGGTGAAACTGGCGGCGAGACTAACGGTGACGAGAACCGCGATGGCGTGAACGGCGGTGTTGAGACCGGTGGTGACGAAACTAATAATGACGAGACCAATGGTGACGAAACTAATAATGACGAAACCAACAGTGACGAAACTAACGGTAACGAGACCAACAGTGACGAACCTAACGAGACTATCGAACCCAACGAAACTGGCGAACCCAACGAGACTAACGAACCCAACGAGCTTGACGAAACTGACGAGCTTGACGAAGGTCGGGAAGAACCCGCATACGACGTAGAACCCTATGAATACAGGGAAAAACGCACGCAGGACGCCAACTCACTCTTGACCGAGAGCCAGCACGCGATGTTGTTCGCAATGGAAATTGACACCGCCGAGGTCGATTACGGCGAGGATATAATTTTGGTGTTTCAGCGGCTCGACGTGGCCGAGCGCGACGACTGGTTCGTCGAGGTCCGCGACAGCTTGATTTACGACCTGCGCGGCGATGAATTTGAGGAAAAGCTGGCGGTTAGGGCGGGCGGTTTGGTTGTGGTGCTGAATGAGGCGGCGATTAGGCGGTATCGGCCGGAGACTGTTTGTGGGAGTGGGTTGTTGTAGGGTTGGCGAGTGTGATTTTGGGGAGTTGCGCCATTTACTATAATTAAAACACAGAAAGGCACGGTAAAAATTATGAAAAAGACAATGGCGATTATTCTGATTGCGGCGATGGCTCTCGCGGTTGCAATCCCTGCGGTGGCGGCGACAACGGCAGATGCGCTTGCGATTTTGCGGCATGTGGCGGGCGGCGCAGAGCTTACCGCCGAGCAGCGGGCGGCCGCGGGAATTGGCGCAGATGAGGCTGTGACGACGGCTCACGCGCTTGAAATTCTGCGGAGTGTGGCCGGCGGAACTGCCCCCGCGAATCCCGTAACCACAAACGAGCCGACAAGAGACCAACGGCTTATTCAAGCCACTTGGCACCGTATCGGCTCTCCAAATGAGCTGGCTTTTTACGCGAATTTCCTGCCCGACGGCAGCGGTTCGTTTTTGGGAGTGCGCTTCACCGATTGGACGAGCGGCGACGGCAAAATCTCGTTCATAAACGCAAATGGCGAGTTGGAGGTTTACGATTATCATTTTGAGGAAAATATTCTTGTGATAACCTCCTTGGACGAGACTTTTTCGTTTGAAAATATCGGCGGTATGGGATAATTTTCAGAAAATTTAATTTATGTAGGATTACAATAGAAGTGTTACACTTCACAAAAAAAGAATAGCGGAAAAAGGAAACCTGTGTTACAGTTATAGTTGCTAAAACAAAAAAGCAACAGGGAGGTTTCCGAAACCCGCTAT
>Ga0099364_10013940_pt1 | contig 10738 bp, 8 predicted proteins | sample TergutTh196P3_FD_73070 | JGI IMG/M metagenome (GOLD analysis project Ga0099364, IMG submission 73070) | Microcerotermes parvus P3 segment gut microbial communities from Pointe-Noire, Republic of the Congo - Th196 P3 | ecosystem: Host-associated > Arthropoda: Insects > Digestive system > Gut ...
AACGATTCCCGCTATAAACGCCCCCAGAAACTGTGCCAACAGATAAGAGGGTATTTTTTTCGCAGTCATTCGTTTGCTTAATACCATTGCGATTGTTACCGCCGGATTCAGATGCGCGCACGACAAATGGCGGGTCAGATAAATAGCCAGAAACACCCCAAATCCCCAAACTAATGCAATTTGAAAAATACTGTTATACTCTCCAAACAAAATGGCAACCGCCACCGAACCGCATCCAAAGAGAACCAATATAAATGTCCCCAACAATTCTCCAATAAATTCTTTTAATTTAAACATAAGTATTATATTATATAAATTGTATATTTTACTTGTTTTTTGTTCGCCGTTCGCCAAACAACAAACACAATATACTGTAAATCAAATGCAAAGAAAATAATTTATTTCGGTTTTTATAGGATATTTTATTGTATTAAGTTCTTTTATGTTTTATTACATTATTTTAATTTTTGTTGTTTGCCAAACAACGAACAAACTCTTTCTAAACAAACATAAATCTAACTATAATTTGGTAATCAAAATATTTATTGTAGATTTGTGAAAATTTTTGAAAACAAATTCGAATGAATCAGAAATGTTCGGAGCAGGAAGTACGTTTGGCGCGTTTTGCCAAGGCAATGGGGCATCCCACGCGTATTGCCATTTTAAAGTTTCTGGCATCGCAAAAGAGTTGTTTTTTTGGCGACATTCACGAAGTATTGCCCATAGCAAAGGCTACGGTATCGCAACATCTCTCGGAGTTGAAAGATGCCGGTTTGATACAGGGAGAGATATTCCCTCCCAAAGTAAAATATTGCATCAATCCCGAAAACTGGAACCTCGCCAAAACGCTTTTTGAAGAACTTATGTGCAGTTATTCAACGCATTAAAATCTAAAATTTGAATACTTTTTTTGCAGTTGTATTATATTCGGCGAAGTGTATTTCCGATGGCATACAATGATTTTTTCGTCCTGTTGAATGACGTAATCTACTTCGGCATGGTTGTTTTTTTGTTCACGCTGCCAAAAATAGAGTTGTTGCGGTATATAACACGATGAATTTTTGATCAATTCCAAACCTGTGTACATTTCGGCTATGCTTCCCTTGTTGACAAGGCTGAAATCACTGCTGAGCAGGATATCCGCCAAATTCAAATCTTGCAGACGCTGTAATATTCCTGTATCAAGTAACAGCATTTTTTGCTTTTTGGGATTTATATCAGCGCCAAGCGGTAAACCCGTAGCGGATGTATGCACAACCGGAATCACCAAACCTGCCATTTTCAACATCTCCAACGCCTGTTTTATGTGATAGTGCGAAAAGTCCTGTGTCGCCGTTGAAAACACAAATTTGTTCCCCATCTGTTTCACCACACCATCAAAAACTGTTGAGATTTGCAAAGCCGGTACACGTTTCTTATATTTAACAAAATCGGAACGAAGCGTAGTCATCAGGTCATCCAAAACCGACTGACATTGATATAAGTCTTTTTCTGCTACGTATGTTGCTACTACTTCGGGCATACCTCCGATAATTAAAAAAGTTCGCAGATAATCCAATGCTTTTCGATGAACTATATCGTCCAAAGGCTTGTCGGGAGATGCTTTTTCTATGGCTTCGAGTAATATACCGTTGGTACAGGCTGTGAGAAATTCGGAAAATGAAAACGGATACATAAACGAGGTTTCCTTTTTTTAGATGCTGCCCACGAATCTAACTCTTTGTCAATATGCCTGTTGATGTATTTCATTTAAAATTCCAATACAAAAATCGTCAGTTTTTTTTAAAAATCCAATGCAAAGATAGGGATTTTTTTCAAAAAATCCAAGTCAAAATTGATTTTTTTATCTTTTGTAAAACAATAGATAGAGGATAAAAAAACTTTTTATTCTATATTATTCAACGCATTCAATACAAAAATGATGTTGTACAGTTCTTCGGAATACCATAAATGGGCGAAATAGAGTCCGATAGGTTCACGTTTTTCCAATTCGCCTAATAGATAGGCTGTATGGAGGTAATCAAGTCCTTTTTCGATAATCTCACGATACTGCGTTGAGAAGGCAGTCAGGGCGCTGATTGCTTTGGCTGTATGGGTGATTTTGGAACGGACTCCACAGGCGCCACCCCAACCGCTGTCGTCGTTCTGTGCCGAAACGAGATAGGCGGCGCCCTTTGCTGCAAGTATCTTAGCCACAGGGTTGGATGAAACATTCAGATGTTCGACGGCTACGGCAGTTCCATAAACAGGCGAACGCTCGTCGCTGGCATCCTGATCGCCAAACCACAAGGGGTTCCATGAGCCGTCCGGCTGCTGATCCTTTTTCATCCATCGTAACAAACGTTTCATGCTTTTATCGACTTTATTCCTTAATTTTTCAGACAATACGTCGCGCCACAATTCAAATGCCAGCAACGCATGGGCGGTAATATCGGGACTGCTGCGGTCGAACGGCAGTTTGCCCCACCCTTTGCAAAACGTAGGAATCCCACCGTCGCTGTTCTGCAAATCCAGCAGCCATTCAATCCCCTTTTCTACTTCGGGACATCGTTCTCCGTTGAGCAGAATATGTAATGCCACCAAAGCGCCTGCCGTATCGTCAGCATCGGGGACGGCGCCCTGTAAATCAGTCCACCCCCAACCGCCTTCCTTGGCGCCCGTAAAAGGATGTTTCGTTTGAAAGGCATTTTTTCGGATGAATAAAGCCAGTTCCTCCCTGTTTTCCAATCTTTCTCCCAATGCTCTTACACTCAATGCCGTTACCCAGCAGGCAAGGTCGGTATCAATCGCCCAGGCGCCGTCTTCCCTCACTGTATCGGTCAGAAATTTGACTGCACGTTGTGTAGCAGGATGGTCGCCCAAACCGGCGCCCGCCATACATATCGCTACAAAAGCAGTCAAAGGGGCGGCTTCGAGAAAACCGCCGTGTGGAGGCTGAATTTTTTCCAATACACGAAGTGATGGGGCAATAAAACACTCACGCAAACGAAATAACAACCCTTTTTTCCCTTTCCTGTACCGCAAAATACCCACTGCTATCAAGGCGGGTATGGCATAACTGACCACCGGTAAACGCAGGAAGCGAAAAAAACGTTGAGGCAATACAGACAGTTCAAACGGAAATTGCGGAACGCTTTTCCAACTGTGAATGACGCCCGCCAAGGCGCACATGGACAGGATGGGAACAGAAAATGTCAAGTCTTTCCCATAACAGGCTAATACGCCCTGAATGATTTGCCGGTCGTCCAAACCGCCGAATTTTTCTTTTAAATAATTCTTCGCTTTTTCGGGAGGTTCGTCCACTGCGTAAAGGGCGGCATACGACAGAAGCGTTGCGGTCATATTCGGGGGACTTTCGATAGAATCACCCCATGCGCCTTCGGGCAACATCGTTTGATGCAGCCACGCCACTCCGTTTTGAATGAAAGTGCTATATTTATCCTTATCAACCCTATACAGTGCAAAAACCGCAACAGCCGTCGAAATGGCGCTCGAAGAAAGATTCCCCCTCCACAGCCCATCCTCAGAACGCCTGAGTAACAGTTTCTCACTCAAAACGTTAATCATTTTATTGATCTGTTCTGTCTTCACAGTCCCATTGATTTATATTTTATGTTGATCGAAGTCGAAACATCTGTTAGTTACTGAAATTTAGGCACAAACAGATTCCTCCACTTCGGTCGGAATGACGGTTGGCAGGTTCGTCATTGTAAGGGACGAAGCAATCCAGTCGTTATCTATACTAAATTAACAATACCATATTCCGCTGCAAATATATAAAATTCTCCCCATTCTCCCTTATGCCAAATTGTCAGCATTCTGAGGTTGGCATCTATTTTGTTCTTGAAAATGTAACTAAAAGATACATTCAATGAACTTGAATAACTTTACAATCAAATCGCAGGATGCGGTTGACCAAGCCGTTCAATTGGTTTCTCAACATAATCAGCAGAGCATTGAAGCGACGCATCTGTTGAAAGCCGTTTTGATGACGGGGGAGGATGTCGTCCGGTTTCTGTTTCAAAAGTCGGGAGTCAATCCGGCTGTTATCAACAGGGAGTTAGACCGTCGGATAAGCAGTTATCCGAAAGTATCGGGAGGCGAACCTTTTTTGAGCCGTGAGGCTAATTCCGTGATTCAAAAAGCGGTAGATTATTGCGGAAAGATGGGCGACCAGTATGTTTCGCTGGAGCATCTGATCCTGGCGTTATTGACCGAAAAAAGCGCCGCTTCCCAAATCCTGAAAGATGCAGGTATGACTGAAAAAGACTTGCGCGTGGCGATCGACGAACTGCGCAAAGGAAGTAAAGTGACAAGTCAGTCGGCTGAAGATACGTATGATGCGTTGAGCAAGTATGCGACGAATCTGAATGAGCGCGCCCGTTCGGGCAAATTGGATCCGGTGATAGGACGTGATGATGAGATACGGCGCGTATTGCAGATACTGAGCCGCCGCACAAAAAACAACCCTATCCTGATTGGCGAGCCGGGCGTTGGCAAGACTGCCATTGCCGAAGGACTTGCCCACCGGATTGTACGCGGCGACGTCCCTGAAAATCTGAAAAGCAAACAACTCTTTTCGTTGGATATGGGCGCTTTGATTGCCGGAGCCAAGTATAAAGGCGAATTTGAAGAGCGGCTGAAAGCGGTTGTCAACGAAGTGATACAATCGGAAGGCGAAATCATCCTTTTTATTGATGAGATACATACGCTTGTCGGCGCAGGGAAAAGCGAGGGGGCGATGGATGCGGCCAATATCCTGAAACCGGCGCTGGCTCGCGGCGAGCTGCGTTCCATCGGCGCAACCACGTTGGACGAATATCAAAAGTATTTTGAAAAAGACAAGGCGCTCGAACGACGATTCCAGACCGTGATAATCAACGAACCCGACGAGGCCGATACGATTTCCATCCTGCGCGGACTGAAAGAAAAATACGAAAATCATCACAAGATACGGATCAAGGACGATGCCATTATTTCGGCTGTTCAGTTATCGGTCAGGTATATTACGGCTCGGTTTCTGCCGGACAAGGCCATTGATTTGATGGACGAAGCCGCTGCCCGCCTGCGTATTCAGGTCGATTCGGTGCCTGAAACGCTCGACGAGGTTTCACGGCGCATCAAGCAGTTGGAAATCGAACGCGAAGCCATCAAACGCGAAAATGATGTGCCGAAATTGGAGATGTTAACAAAGGAAATCGCCGACCTGAAAGAAGAAGAAAACAAACAAAAGTCGAAATGGCAAAGCGAAAAGGAATTGATCAATCAGGTTCAACAACATAAGATTGATATTGAAAACCTGAAGTTTGAAGCCGAAACAGCCGAACGCGAGAGCGATTTCGGTAAGGTAGCCGAGATTCGGTACGGCAAACTGAAAGAGAAAGAGAGCCTGATTGCGGAAATATTAGAGAAATTGCATGAGATACAAGGCGGTGTAGCCATGATTAAGGAAGAGGTTGACAGCGAGGATATTGCCGATGTCGTATCTCGCTGGACAGGTATTCCGGTAAACAAAATGATGCAGAGCGAACGCGAAAAACTGTTATATCTTGAAGACGAACTTCATAAGCGGGTGATAGGGCAAGATGAAGCCATTAAAGCAATTGCCGATGCCGTTCGCCGGAGCCGCGCCGGTTTGCAGGATCCGAAACGTCCGATCGGTTCGTTTATCTTTCTCGGCACAACAGGCGTAGGCAAAACGGAGTTGGCGAGAGCCTTGGCCGAATATTTGTTTGATGATGAAAACATGATGACGCGCATTGATATGAGCGAATATCAGGAAAAGTTCAGCGCCAGCCGGTTAGTGGGCGCGCCTCCGGGTTATGTGGGGTATGATGAAGGCGGGCAACTGACCGAAGCCATTCGGCATAAACCTTACTCGGTCGTTTTGTTCGACGAAATTGAAAAGGCGCATCCCGATGTATTTAATATTTTATTGCAGGTGTTGGACGACGGTCGCCTGACCGACAACAAGGGACGTACCGTGAATTTCAAAAATACGATTATCATTATGACCAGCAATATGGGTTCGTCGCTGATTCGCGAGAACTTTGAAACGATGACGTCCGAAAATCGCGAACAGGTCATAGAAAGTACGCGCAGTCAGGTATTGGATGTATTGAAAAAGACGATACGTCCGGAGTTTCTGAACCGTATTGACGAGGTGATTATGTTCACTCCTTTGGACGAAGAAGAAATCCTTCAGATAGTCGGCTTGCAACTTCGTGAAATCCGTAAGATGTTGAAAACAAACGGATTTGAAATTCGATTTACCGATGCTGCCCAAGCGTTGATAGCCGAAAAAGGATTTGACCCGCAATTTGGCGCCCGTCCGGTTAAACGTGTCATTCAGGCGCTTGTATTGAACGAATTATCGAAACAAATATTAGGCGCCAGTATCGACCGCAGCCGCCCGATTATCATTGATGTGGAGGGGAATGGGTTGACGTTTAAGAATTGATTGTGAATAATTATTAAATCCATCGGATTTATTTCCCTGCCGTTAAACTTTTCCGGAATTATCATGTCATAAGAGTAGAACCGAAGCGCAACGGAATGTGATTTAGAATTTTATTGGTTTAATTAATTATTTTGATTATGAAAAGGAATATTTTAATGGCGATTGCCATAGGAGTTGTAATGGGCATGACGGTAAACGCTCAATCGCTGAGAATGCCGTTCAATACAATCAGACCCACAGAGGTGAGAAAAGTGATTCGTCCCAGAGGATTTGATCTGCAGGACAGAAATCTGAACGACCAGCAACGCGAAGAAATACGGAAAATTCGTACGGAACATCAAAAAGAACTTGTCCAAACAAGTAATCTATTGAAAGAGAAACGTGCAAGATTAGAAACATTGCAAACAGCCGACAAATCGGATATGAATGAAATCAACAAGGTGATTGATGAGATTGCAGCCTTGCAGGCGCAAGAAATGAAAGCGCAAGCCACTAACCGTCAACTGATCAGAAACTTGCTGACTGACGAACAACGGATAAACTACGATATGCGTCCGGACGTAGTCAGGGAGAATTTACGTGCCAGCCGGAATATCCGTGTCCCAAGTGATCGTATGCGCGAACAACGACTTGAACGATCCGAAAGGTTGGAACGACTCAGAAGCCCGGAACGTCCGGAAAATACTGAACGTTTCAGAAGGTCCGAACGTTCCGGTAGATCGGAAGGTTAAGAGGAAGGTCGTTTCAAGCCTGAAAAACTTGAAATCAATAATACACGGTAATACCCTGTGATCTGCTTCAAAACAAAAAAATATAAGAATTTGCGATTATAATCGCAAATTCTTATATTTTTTTGTTGAAATAAATCCCGTCTGCATTGAAATACCCCCTCAATCCGGATCCAGTCAAGATCCGGACTGAAATCCAGCTGAAGATTTAAAAGCAGCGACTGTATAATTTTATCATCATAGCTTTTCAATACAGGATCAGGGTTCCCTGCTGTCGTGTCAACGGCAAAATAACGTTGACATGACACTATCAATAAATTATTTTCATTTCTCAAGAATAAATCATAACTTTGTGGTGTAAATAAAATGAGTAACATCTAAAAAAATAAATGAATAGCTTATGTCTGATGTAAATGAACGCTTCCAGAAACGCTTACGCCGGTTCGTAACGGCGTTGAACAATCGCAAACCGGATATGATTCCCATTCGTCCGTTTGCTGCCGAATTTACCGGTACCTATGCCGGTTATACCTGTCAAGAGGTGACCCAAAATTATCCCGACGCCTTTGAAGCGATGATTCAATGCTGTAAGGATTACGATTGGGATGCTGTGCCTGCAAACATGATCTATGTGTGGCCTTGTATCACCGATGCCGCATCTATTCGCTATTATGGCGTACCCGGTGTCGATGTTCCGCCCGATCGGGGATTCCAGTACATTGAACCCCCCGAAGATCAATCGTTTATGCGGGAGGACGAATACGATCGCCTGATCGCAGATCCTACCGCTTTTTTATATGAAGTATGGTTGCCGCGCGCCACACGGCGCATTGTCGGTGCAGGAGAGCCAAATACTTTCCGGAGTGATGTGGCATTGGTATCCTCTGCAATGGCTATGGTTCAGTATTTCAATGCTTATGGGCCACATGGCGGACGCTTGACAAATGAAGCAGGAACGCCAGGCGCTCTTTGCGGCATATTTAAGGCTCCCTTAGATATTCTGGGCGACAAATTGCGTGGTTATATCGGTCTGACCATGGATTTATACAAGCAACCCGACAAGGTGATGAAGGCATGTGAAGCGCTGATGCCCCACCTGCATTGGTTGGCGTCGCAGTCTGCAGACCCCGGATCACAATTACCCATCGGCTATTGGATGCATCGCGGTGGTGTGCCTTTTGTCAGACCTGAGCATTTCGACAACATCTATTGGCCTACTGTCCGTCCAATTATCGAACAACTATGGAAAGAAGGTCATCAAACCATGTTCTATGCAGAAGGCAACTGGGATGCACATCTCGACGCTTTTCACGAGCTACCCGAACGAAGTATCGTCTACCATATCGACCGCGGCGATCCGCAGACAATACACGACAAACTTCATGACAAATTCGCTATCAGCGGTGGTTTAAGCAATGTAACACTGGCATTTGGCACCCCTGAACAAGTGCGTGTTGAAGTCAAACAGCTCATTGATATTCTTGGGAAAGAAGGCGGTTATATCATGGATGCCAGCGCCATCATGCAGAACGACACCAAAGTCGAAAACATGAAGGCCATGGTCGAAGCGACACGCGAATTTGGCGTATACGATGACCCTGATGAACCACTTGATGAATTGGTCGTACGTCCGAACAGTGACTTCATACCTCACAATGCAATTCCTCCGGCGACCGGTCGTCCTGCCGGAACTTGTGTTACCTGGCTGGAACACCTACAAGATATTCATTGCCCAAAAGTACAGGGCTGTGCTGATTTGGCGGAACGAGTTTGGAAAATGGTGGATGCCAATGGCGCTACATACATTTGGCAAATGCTTCTATCGTTCTGATTGGTCTAAAAAAAGAAGTAAATCATCAGGCTGGTACGGAAATTAGCCACTTCGGAAGCATTTACTATCTTTGCCTTTTGGTCGGGCTGAACCTGACCGAATGCCGCGACCGAATATTCAACCTCAGTGGCAAATTGCCAGTTATTTACATTATAGAATATGTGTGGTGATATGCGATACATATATTGAATGTCTTGCGCACGGGCATACCATGCGCCTGCCACATTGTCGAGTGTACCCAGATTATTGAGATAGCCGGCAAACAGCCCGACTTGCCATTTTTTACCATAGTCTACGTTGATCCAACAATTCATATGCTGCGTAGGCGTATATTTTTCGTGTCCTGTAGCCGGATCTACAGCGCTTACCGCATAACCACCTAACATCAGCGATTCTGTCGTGTTCTGTGTATAAGATGCTTGTGCTTTCAGCGCCCAGTCAGCTATCCTGTATTGTGTATAAACCTGGGCTGAATATGTTGTGAGTTTTTCGCCGGTTTTATATTTCAATCCGTTTTCAGCAGCATAGTCGGTCATCGTGTACAGGCGTGGTTTGATGGTTTTTATACTGCCGACCATGCCAAGTTGCAACATCGGCGTATCGTATGCAATATGAACTGCAAATTCGGGCAAAAGGGCATTACGCAGGTATGTAGGGCTTTTAACAGAAGTGGATGCCGTACCCGGTACAGGACCCAGTGAAGCATAATCGCTTTGGTACACAGCAAACACCGAAAGTAGCCCATTGTCAGGCTTATAGTCGAATCGTATCTGGTCGCTCCTGTTGAACGCCCAGAATGGCGCTCCGGTGTTGAGCGCTACCATATTGGGAACGCAAAAGACGGCAAATGGATGCCAGGCGCGTCCTATAAGCAGATTAGATTTCGTCCAGGCGAGGTTGGTATATGCTTGGCGAAGACGCACACCGTTCGTGTTGGAAGTTCCCGTAAAGTCAAATTCAATGTAAGCCGACGATTTGGCGCCAAATACATCAGGCGCGTAAAATCGGGTGCTCAAGCGTGATGCAATGGATAAGAAATTGGTGACAGGGGTGGCATTAATGTCTTTTCCATTGGCGTCTAACTGTATATTCATTGGATAAAAGGAAAACAAACCTTCAACTGCCTCAGCCGTTTGCCGGGTATCATAGATATAATCAAGCCGCGCGAAACCGGACAACTGTAAACCTGTAGAACGCCCTAACCGGATGGTGTCGGTTTGGGAAAAAACAGACAGGTTAACTATCTGAAATATTGCAAAAACTACTAAAATAAAACGAAAATTCATCTTTAGGACAGTTAAATTTTGGTGACAAAGATACACAAAAAAAATTGGTTCTATTGCCGGTGTTCAAAATGATTGATTTTTCTGTTCAAAAAGTAATAAATAATGTTGAATCATTAAAAAAAATCCATACATTTGCGCCTTCAACGATCAAAATGACAAACAAGCATCATGATGAATTACTGGCAGGAGGAAATTGAAACGCTTGACCGGCAAAACCTTGAAAAACTGCAATTAGTGCGGCTTCGACAAACCATAGAACAAGCGCACAAGTCCCCTTTTTATCAAAAAATATTTGCAGAAAATGACCTTTCGGCAGATACAATCCGGACATTGGAGGATTTGAAAAAGTTTCCCTTCACGACAAAAGACGATTTACGCAACCATTATCCGTTTGGGTTGGCGGCCATTCCGTTGAAAGAATGCGTCCGTTTAC
>Ga0099364_10013941_pt1 | contig 10737 bp, 7 predicted proteins | sample TergutTh196P3_FD_73070 | JGI IMG/M metagenome (GOLD analysis project Ga0099364, IMG submission 73070) | Microcerotermes parvus P3 segment gut microbial communities from Pointe-Noire, Republic of the Congo - Th196 P3 | ecosystem: Host-associated > Arthropoda: Insects > Digestive system > Gut ...
ATGAAAATTAATAAAAAATTAAAATATGCTCTGGTTCTTTCCGGCGGAGGAGCGCGGGGGCTGGTTCATGCCGGTTTTCTGTGTGCCCTGGAAGATGCCGGTTATCCGCCGCCTTCGTTAATTGCAGGGACATCCATGGGGGCAATTGTTGGGGGACTGTATGCTGCCGGGATGAGGGGACCGGAAATGAAGCGCTATATACTTGAAGAACTGGATGTTTCCGATTTTATGGAAAGCCTTTTTCCCGGACTGGATGGCCCTGTTGCAAAGTTTTTACGAACAGGACAGATTATTGGAAATGCAACAACCAAACCGGGGATTGATTCGGGAAATAAAGTATTACAAATACTGGAAAAATTAACAGATAATAAAAAGTTTGAAGACTGTACTATTCCGTTTTTATGCAATGCAGTGGATATACTTGCCGGGCAGGAAGTGGTTTTCCGTTCAGGATCACTGGCAAGGGCTATTCGGGCATCTATGTCTTTTCCTTTTGTTTTTGAACCTTTTTTTGATAATGGTAAATTTCTGGTTGACGGAGCAATTGCAGAAAATCTGCCTATAAAATCTGCCAGGGAAGCAGGAAGAGCGCTGGGAATACGGCGTATTCTGGCAGTGGATACACGGCGCTGGCGGAATATCCCGGTATCTTCACTAAAAAATGGATTTAATGTGGTTATGCGTTGTTTTGAAACAATGATTCAAGTATCAGAATCCGAAGGTGAATTTGAAGATACACTGCCAAAGCTTTTAATTACTATATCAGATAAAACTTCTGCTTTTGATTTTTCCCGTAAACGGGAGCTTCTGAAACTGGGAGAAGCTGCTACGGTAAAAAGCAAAATAGAGCTGGATAGTTTTTTTAGCGCCGGGTTCAAGGGCGTATTGGCCCGCCGGCGAAGAGTCAGAGCAGGTTTAGAATTTGATGATTATTATGGAGGAAACGATGCCAAAATTGGATAAATGTATTGATGCCCTATTGGAGTCGTATAACAGCCGGGGTTTAATGAACCCTGCCGGGGAGGCAAACCTTCCTTCCAGACAGAGTATAGAGAAGATACTGCAGGAACTTACAGAATTATTGTTTCCCGGTTTTGGCGTTATGGAAGCGCTGGATCACAATAAGCTTGCCCTAATTACCGCCGAACGGGTAAACAGGGCAGCCCGCAGCCTGGAACAGGAAGTGGAAAAATGCGTTGCCTTTGGGCTGCGCCAGGAAGGGAAGGGCAGCGAATCCTTCCGGGGCTGCAGGGCCGGGGCGGAAATAATGGTTGGAGTTTTTTTTAGCAAGCTTCCCGAAATCCGCGCTCAACTGGATTTGGACATAGGTGCTATCTTTAAGGGAGATCCAGCCGTTAAAAGTACAGAAGAAATTATCCTTTCGTATCCGGGACTGGAAGCAATTATGGTACACAGGCTGGCACACTTTTTTTGGATGCGGAACATACCGTTAATCCCCCGTATGATGAGCGAGATAGTCCATAGTAAAACCGGGATAGACATACATCCCGGCGCAGAAATTGGTGAATCATTTTTTATTGATCATGGTACCGGCGTGGTTATTGGAGAAACAACGGTAATAGGAAAAAATGTCAAGATTTACCAGGGCGTTACCCTGGGGGCGCTTTCGGTTAAAAAGGAACTGGCCGGCAAAAAACGGCATCCCACCCTCGAGGATGATGTGACAGTCTATGCCGGTGCTACGATTTTGGGGGGAGATACCATTATTGGACAGGGCTCTGTAATTGGCGGCAATGTATGGCTAACCCATTCGGTTCCCCCAGGGTCTAAAATATATGTAACTCAAGCTAACAATATTCATTAATAATATGGTATAGTATAACTATGTTTTTTGATGATTTTGGCATTAGTTTTAAGGAAAAAGGCAAGGAGGCGCACTATTTTATTAAATGGTCTCCTCTTGCCATAGCTGACCGCTGGACAATCAATGCCAAAGTACCTGCGGTTGCCGGCATCTACGAGATTTACTGGATGGATGATACCAAGCATCTGCGTATGCTTTCGGTAGGCCGCACCCACTATGGCGGTCTGCGTTCGGAACTGCGGCGTCTTACCGACCCTGAACTTACCGAAAACCCCGATATCAGAAAAACACTGGAAGACAAAGAAATTTGGTTCCGTTATGCTCCATGCAATTCTGCTCCCATGATGGCTGATATAATTTGGTTTTTTATGATAACCTACTTTCCCGAAAAACCCGGAGTAAACCATTCGGGCCGCTATGAAAAGATTTTTATGAATGAATCCGAGCCAGATAAGCTGATATGGGTTCCTTAAAATGTTTACTATGCTTAAAAGCAGCCTGGGATGATCGAATATATAGTTCCTACCAATATAGATGACCGTACCCTTACCCGTTCCGCCCGTATACTGGACGAAGGAGGGCTTTTGGGGATCCCGTCCGATACAAGCTGGGTTGTAGTCTGTTCGTTTCGTTCAAAAGATGGGATTAAAAAACTGCGCAAAATATCCGGTGAACGCGATGAACGGCACTTTACCCTATTATGTTCGGATATTTCCCAGTTTGGCGAATTTTGTAATATCGATAATTCCCGTTTCCGCCTTTTAAAACGGCTTTCTCCGGGGCCGTATGTTTTTATTGTAAAGACCCTTTTGGGTACAGAAAAAACCCTGCAATTAAAACGCGGAGAGCTTGGGGTAAGGATACCCGATCACCCTGTACCGGTAGCGCTTATACAGGCTCTGGGCTGTCCCCTGTATTCGGTTACTGCTAAACGAAGTATGATAGGGGATATTGAAGATTACCTGGATATACATTCTATGGAATCGGGCACTAACGAAGAATTAGCCCCCATACCGGAAGAAGACCTCTTTGAAGGCGGCTGGGAATTGGAAGCCATTGACGGTCTGGATATGATCCTTGATACTGGAGAAGAACGCCCCCGAATTTTTTCTACTATTCTTAATGTTTCCGGCGATGAAGTATTACCTTTGCGAATAGGTGCCGGAGCATGGCCGGCTTAACAAAGGCGTGGAGAAAGCAGAATGGTACAAAAACAAACTCTGGTAAATATCCTCATCCCCCTATTTTACACCGCTGCCATTCTTGCCCTGGTATTCTACCAGTGGAATGAACAAATGATAGTCTGGCAGGGCGGCTCCAGCCCGCTGTATCGAAACCTCATGGATTACCCTGCATATATAAGGCATGGTTTTGACATAGAAGAAATAATGGATATTGAGGACGGCGGTGCCTGGCTGCCAGGCGAAACATGGCATAGTTTTACATCGGCGCAGCTTCGGATCAGGAATTCCCCTTTACCCAATCTGCCGCAGCGCAGCTTCCTTTCACCCTGGAAGTTGCCGGCAGAGGAATTCACCATCCTCATCCCCATAGAACTTGACAATACAGCCCTTGCATCCGGAACAGAGCCGGGCATTTTTCTTGGATACATTGGCGAAAACTGGGAGATTTACTTTAACGGGCATCTGGTACAAAGGGAAATGCACCTTAATGAAACCGGACAAATTACAAGCCGCCGGAGCTGGCGGGGAGTGCATTTTCCGATGGATGGAAGTCTCTTATATGAAGGAACCAATACACTTGCCTTTAGAATAATAGGAGATCCCAGCTACGGTGTTACCGGATTGTATTATTCATCGCCTTATTATATTGATGATTATAATATTATCAAACGGCGGCACCTGAATATTCTGGAGATGGCCCTATGCGGCATCTTTGGATATACAGCTATTTATTATCTTATCATCTTTCTTTCTGTAAGAAAAAAACAGGAACTCTATAACCTCTATTATAGCATTGCTTCCATTTTTCTTAGCATTTATACACTTATGTTCAGCGGTATAGTGAATTACATTATTCCCAATTCGGATATTTCCATACGTCTGGAATATATATCCTTGTTTATGCTGGTTCCCATGCTCGGCCTTTTTATTGAACATTTTGTGACACAGAAAATAACCAAAATAAGCTGGAGCTTTCTGGTATTTTATGGAATTCTAAGCTTGACCCAAATATTTTTCAGCACCCAATACGGGGATGATGTTTTGATGATATGGAGCGCCACAGTTTTAATTTATTTTTCTTATATTTTTTTCTACAATATGATTCGTTATATTCGCCGCGGGCGCAAAGAAGAAAATGCAGACTTTTTTATTGCCAATATTCTTATCGGTTTGGTGGTAGTCTACCTTTGCGGAATGTATGATGTTGTTGATATTATATTTTTTCACAATTCATCCAGCTTGTTTTTATACAGCACCTTTATTTTCCATATCGGCATGGCGATAACCCTGTCACAGCGTTTTAGGGGTATGTACCGGCAGTTGGAACGCTCCAATATCATACTGGAAGAACAGGTGCACGAACGTACTGTGGAACTAAAAGAACAAACTGCCATTGCGCAGGAAGCATCCCAGGCAGCGCTGGAGGCTTCTGCGGCAAAAAGCAATTTTCTGGCCATTATGAGCCACGAAATCCGCACTCCGCTGAACGCCGTTATCGGTTTTTCGGAAATTGAACTGCGGGAAAACCACAGACCGGAAAGCAGGGAAAACATCGGCCATATACACCGTTCCGGTTCTTTCCTTTTGGGAATTATTAATGAAATATTGGACATATCAAAAATTGAATCCGGCAAATTGGAACTGCTTCCCGATGAATACGAAACTGCCCCGCTTATAAGCGGCACAGTCGGCCTAAACAGGATACGGATTGGAGAAAAACCAATACAATTTATCCTGGAAATAGACGCCAATTTTCCCGCCGGACTTATAGGTGATGAATTGCGGGTACGGCAGATACTTAACAATCTTTTGTCTAATGCAATTAAATATACCAATGAAGGAACAATCAAATTAACAGTTAGCAGTGAGCAGTTAGCAAATGAAAATGACAAGTGCTCAACGCTCCCTGCTCATTGTTCATTGATAACTTTCATCTTATCAGATACTGGCATAGGAATACGCCCGGAAAACATGGATAGACTTTTTGAAAACTATATGCAGCTTGATGCACAGGCAAACAGAAGAAGTGAAGGAACCGGACTTGGGCTGGCAATCACCAAGAACCTAACGGAAATGATGGGCGGCGGCATAAGCGTAGAAAGCGAATATGGTAAAGGTTCTGTCTTTACAGCATGGATTATTCAGGCGCAAAAAGATCCTGACACCATAGGGGAAGATACTGCCGCTGCTTTGCGTAATTTTAGCTATGCTCTGGATAGAAAAGAAGCAGCCATAACTCCGATAAATTTACCCGATGGTAAAATACTCGTGGCAGACGATATACCGGAAAACCTCCTGGTAGCCAGGGGATTATTAAAACCCTACGGTCTTGCTATCGACACTGCCGGATCCGGACATGAAGCAATAGAACTTGTTAAACATAACGATTACAGGCTCATATTCCTCGATCATATGATGCCGGAAATGGACGGTATAGAAACACTCAAAGGAATCAGAATAATGGGTAGTAAAACCCCAATAATTGCAATGACTGCACATACCCTAAGGGGAATGAATGAATTCTATCTGGAACAGGGTTTTGAAGATTTTCTTTCCAAGCCAATACGTCCGCAGAATTTGGACGATATATTGAGGAAATGGATACTTAATCAAGAATGGAATAATAACCCGCAAAGAACGCAAAGTCTTAATGCGGTAAATTTTTCTTCTGAATTGGATAAACAAAAGCTTGACAGGTTAAATCACTTTTGCTTTGCCTTTGAAAGCGGAAAAGAAATTGACATTGAATATTTAAAAAGCTTTACAGCATGTATAGAATCGCTTAATACAGCTAATCTTTCCGGTAATATGCCGGAACAGGCAGATCTGCTGGTACAGGCTGCTTTAAACCAGGATGCACAGACAATCCGCAAAATACTTCCTGTTTTTTATAAAGCAATGAAAGAGCAGATAACACAGAACAGGGAACAGGGAACAGGGGAATTGCATTTACTGGAAATTTTAAAGCAGATCAAGGATGTTCTTATTGCGGGCGATTATGCAAGCGCCGGAAAAAGAGTAAAAGAACTTGGAACAATGAATTTAAGCTCAAAAGAACGTGAATTATATTTTACCCTGTATGATTTATTAATGGAAGATAAGACAGAGAAAGCCCTTGAGATAATTAATAATTATCTCTCACAGCGGCACGGAGACACAGAGAAATGAATAAAATTTTGGAGTGTATATGATTAAAATCCTTATTGTAGAAGACCAAACCATGCTGCGTGAATCGCTGGTACATCTGATTAATGCACAGACTGACATGGAGGTTGTGGGCGGAACAGATGATGCCTCGCTTGCGCCAAAATTATGCGGGGAATTACAGCCCGATATGGTGTTGATGGATGTGGTAACCAAAAACAATTCCAGCGGTATAAAAAATGCAGCAAAAATAATAAAGGAATTTCCGCATATAAAAATAGTTATTATGACCGGCCTGCCGGAAATAACCTTTGTCGAAGAATCCAGGAAAGCAGGTGTACACAGTTTTATTGACAAACAAATGGGAAACGAACATTTATTTTATGTTATACGCAATACGATGAAAGGTTTTGGCATCTATTCCAATACTACAGATCGCCAGCCTTTTACCGCCCGTTTTTCGGAAAAAGAGATAGCCGTAATCCGCATGGTATGTCAGGGTATGGAACGGGACCAAATGGCCAAAGAACTAAAGGTATCGGAATCAATGATCAAGCAGTATGTTACCTCAATATTAAATAAAACAGGCTTTGACAGCATTTCCAAATTTGCCATTTATGCAGTAGGCCAGGGCCTTGTTGCGCCGGATATGCCTGGATAAGCCCCTGTCCAAAAGTACAGTTAAAACTGACCAAAAGTACAGTTTAAACTGTCCCAAAGTCCACAGTTTTTTCCTTACCATAGTGTACTATTTTTGCAAAATCGCTGTTTTATAAGGAAGCGGGTAATTATGGAAAAAATTAAAAAATGGTTCCCCTTGGGAATAAACTGTCTATTGCTTTTTTCCCTGATAGTTGTATTATCTTCGTGTTTTAGTCCCTATGCAGAGGATGAAGCTACAGTAACAATAAGTTTGGGCGGCAATACAGCCGGGCGTATGGCTTATGGGCCGGGAGAACCCGGCTATCCCAATGTCAGCGATCTTAGATTTGAGATAGTGTTCACACCAACAGGTTCAAGCGGAAGCAGGAAAACAATTACAGCAGACGGCCCAAGAACCGACAGAATTAGAGGTACTGTTGCTCCCGGAGTATACGACATTACCATGAATGTATATCTAAGAGTAGGAGATGGGCATAACTATCTTTATGCTTCAACCAGCGTAACCCCCGGCGCCCCTGTCTTATCCCGTACCATAGGCCCCGGTCAAAACCAGATCATGATCAGCGTGGGGTTTAACGCAGATGTCCGGGGAAATGGAACAGAAGCAAACCCCTTTAAGGTGTATGATGAGGAAAGCATGAAAATGGTCGGCAGGGGTACTGGCGACTTTGCAGATTGGGATCGAGGCTCGCACTATATTCTGATACGGGATATTGTTCTGACTGACAACTGGACACCCATTGGCATCAATCCTTTTACCGCCTTCTACGGAAGCTTTGACGGTAACGGCTTTACCATTAGTGGTCTTAATATAAACAGCAATCTAGATAACGTGGGCTTGTTCGGCTATATTACCACCAGCGCAAACAGCATAGTTAAAAATCTCAGAGTTATAGGCAACGTTACCAGTACCGGCTATGGTGCTGTCGGCGGCATTGTGGGGGTTAACCAGGGCAGAGTGGAAAATTGCCGTTCAGATGTCAATGTAAGCGGCAACGATAATGTCGGTGGTATTGTGGGGAATAACGGTCCGAACCCCGGTGGAATTATTCAAAATTCCTATGCCACAGGCAGCGTTACCGGCAATGATAGTGTGGGTGGTATTGTGGGGTATAACCTGAATGGTGGCAGGGTGGTAAATTGTTACTATGATGGCCCAATCATTACTGTTTCCATTGACGGTGGCGGTGGCATAGTGGGAGCAAACTCGTCGCCTAACATTGTGCGAAATAGTGTGGCATTGAATGCGAGGATCGATGATGGTAACGTTTTTATGGGGCGTATAGCAGGCGGGGCAAATGGGACTTTTACCAACAACTTTGGGCTGTTTAATATGAGTGTGGGAGGTGTGCTTGTTAGTAGTAACAATCCAAATGATGCTAATGGCGCGAATGTAACTCTGGCAAATTCTCATACTGTGGGCTGGTGGACAACAAGTACCCCGACTGGCCCCGGCTGGACTATCCACTCCAACAGAGCACAAGCAAGCGAAGCATCGCCTTGGTATTGGGGCGGCGGACGGCCAAGGCTGTGGTTTGAATAGGAATCACCTAAATATTTTCGCGCTGAGGCGCGGGGAACGCAGAGGGAAGAAGAAAGAAGAAATGGGGAGGAATTAGGAATGAAAAGAAGGGAGAAGGGAGATCAACGAATATCACGAATGAAAATTAATTCGTGTTGATTCGTATAATTAGTGGATCTAATTCGTCGTGCCTTTGCGTCTCCGCGCGAGGAATGAGAGATTTGATCAAAAATCTCGTATGAGGTTTTAAATATTATGTAAGAGGATATTGTATGAAAAACAAAATCAAAGTAATTGGAATTATCGTACTATTGGCGGTAATTGGTCTAACAATGATCGCCTGCGGATCATCCCCAAGCTCAGGCTCAAGCGCAAGATCAAGCGCGGGAACTATACGCAGCGTAACCATTACCGGAATACCAGCCCAGTATAACAACAGGTTTATAATGCTGACCTTGGACACTGGCGGCAGAGGCGCCAGAAATGTTGCATGGGGCACCTATACGATAAGCGGAAATTCGGCCACATTCAACCTGCTGGATTGGGTTACAGACCAGCCGACTGCCATACGGGAAGGAAATTATGGGGTTAATATAATCATTGCAGCTAACATGTCAGCTATAGCCAATGATCAGCATGATTATGTGGGTATAATCATGAGCCGAGCCCTTTCGGGAGAAGCAATCTCAATAGCATGGGGCGAGTTTATTTCTCCATAATTTATTATTCGCCTTTCTCCGTGTGTGCTCTGTGAGAGGAATTACCGGATAATATCTCTCACAGCGGCACAGCGGACACGAAGCTAATGGTTAGTGGTAAAAAATATTCAGGAGATAAACTGTGAGCATAGCTAATATAAAGCAGGAAGTCCAGGCGCTTGTAAATGCAAAATTCGGCACCAATGCGCCAATGCTATGGAATATTTACAACACTAACGCCGGCTCTGATACAATTGAGTATTGGGAAAATGTACTTCAAGCCCTAAGTGCGCCGCCAGAGGCAATGCCGCCTCCAAGTGCAGAAGATACACAGCAAGCGGAGGCCAGCCCGCCTCCTGCCGAGGAAGCTACACGGCCCGTTGCAGAAAGTGCGGAACCCGCAACAGAAAGCCCGCCGCCTGCACAGGCAAGTCCGCCTCCGGCAACTGCTTCCACTGCTCCGCCTCCAACACAACAGGTGGTGAACGAGGCAGGTCTTGTAATCTGCGGCGTTTGCAAAAAAGAGATTGTTGACACGCCAACTAATAGATGGTTTTGCGCTACATGTGGAACAAGAACCTCCCGGCCCGAACCAAAAGAACGCAGCTCAGAAAGATCCAGATTTGAACATCAGCATAAGTTGTCGCTTGAAAAAACCCAAAAATACACCGACAGTCTTGTATACGAAGAAGGAGACTGGACTTACAAGCCAAGAGACAACTACATCATCATTACGGGTTATAAAGGAACTGCTTCCTCCTTACAAATTCCTTCACAGATACAGGGGTTGCCTGTTAAAGAAATCGGGTCAAAGGCATTTATCGAAAAGACATTTTCCGCCATTACAATTCCCCCGACCGTCACAAGCATCCGTGAATGGGCATTTGCGTATAACACAAGCCTTGCTTCAATAACAATCCCGTCAAGCGTCGAGTTAATCGAAGATAGCGCTTTTGATGGGCATCAAATGAAAAACATAACTATACAGGAAGGCGTAAAGTCCCTCGGCGAAGGAGCTTTTCGGGGCAAGAGCACAAGATTTGGAGAAGACCGCAGCCTGATTGATAATATCGTAATACCCGGCAGCATAACACAGATGGGCAATGAGGCCTTTGCGCAATGCCGACTGGCAAGCGTTACATTCGCCAAAGGAACAACAATCATCAGCAATAAATGTTTTTTTAACAATCAGCTTAAAAGCATAGATATTCCCGAAGGTGTAAAGGTAATAGGGAAGGATGCATTTAATGACAATTATTTAACAAGCATTAAGCTGCCGGACAGCCTCCAGGAGATAGGAAATTTTGCGTTTTACGGTTCAAAGATTACCCAATTGAAACTCCCCGCTAATCTCAAAATTATAGGGGACAGTGCATTTCACGATTCTACGCTGACAGAGCTGGTCATTCCAAATGGCATGGAAACCATAGGAAATAAAGCTTTTGCAGGCAATCAGCTCATTCGCCTTACTCTAAACGAAACAGTTACCGAAATTGGCGAGTATGCGTTCAGCAAAAATAAACTCTCCGGGTTTATGACCTTTCCCGAATCGCTTAAAACCATAGGGAAATATGCTTTTGATAAAAATCAATTAAGCGGTGTTGAAATCAGGGGTAAGACAAAAATTGATGAATACGCATTTTCCAGCAATAAAATTTCAAGGCTTATTATTGGAAGCCGTGTGTCCTCAGTAGGATTTTT
>Ga0099364_10013943_pt1 | contig 10736 bp, 6 predicted proteins | sample TergutTh196P3_FD_73070 | JGI IMG/M metagenome (GOLD analysis project Ga0099364, IMG submission 73070) | Microcerotermes parvus P3 segment gut microbial communities from Pointe-Noire, Republic of the Congo - Th196 P3 | ecosystem: Host-associated > Arthropoda: Insects > Digestive system > Gut ...
TTTTGGGCGAAGCGGAGCCAGGAGAAGGAGAGGATCGTTAAGGACAGTCTCCACTCCCTCGTACACGTAGATGGCCATGTGGTCCATGTGCGTGAAGTGCGGGCCCGTGTCCGAGTACATGCTAACCAACTCCTGCTTGAAGCTGAGGCTGGTATTCACAAATTCGTCTGTGATGGTGAAGTTGTACGCGTTTGCGAACCAACCGTCCAGTGACATATCGACGGTCTTGCCCCAGCTTATCACGCCCTCAAGGGGGATGACACCAAAGTCAATGACGTCGGGAAGCTGGGGAGGCTGTTGGGCATACGCCGTGAAGGTGACGCCGAGTCCCAAGACTGCTGTGGCGATTGTGTGTTTGAGCTTCATTGTCTTTCTCCTGTGAGAAAACGAACCATTGTTGTTACCCGTGTGTGGTTTACTGCAGTGAAAGGATGTAATTCTTCTGCAAATACATCTATTCGTATATTTACGCATGTTATTTTTTTGCCACGGTAATACGGCCTTGGGATAAAAAAACAGACCGGACGCACAAGGGCATCCAGTCTGTTCGATGACTACAGACGTTGCGGAAAAACTGTTCAATTCACTTTCATCTTCCGACGGGGCGCAGCCATTTCGACGATGCCCAATCCCACCACGGCAGCGGCGGCGACCGTTTTCTGAGTTGCATTACTACACCACGCTTATGGAAGAATCGTAAACGCAGTGCCCTCGTCCACAAGCAAATTTGATGCCAGTTTTGTTGTATTTTTGCCAATACGAGTATCGATGCATTTTCGCCATCGTGCGAGGGGCGACGGAAGTCGGCTTCTCGGGGCATTTCTTCGATAATTGGGCGGCGAGTCCAGGCGCGGCGCGCGATTGTCCTGTACGGGCGGTCGGGACTACAGCGTCTATATGAAATATTAGTGCAGCACTCGTTGCGTAAATCGTGTATGGTTCCACACAGAGTCGGTTGCCTGTTGGGCCAGTCTGGTCATGGGATTCAGGCTGTTTTGCGGGTCGAAGTTGCGAATGTCGCATATTTTTACATTTCGTTATTAAAATGTAAGTTCTGATGCAAATGTGTGACAGTTGCGCGGACTCTGGCGGTACGAATCTCGCATACGCAGGTGGTTTGTGTTTTGCGTCGGGTCGGTGTCAGACAGGTGTCGGAAATTTTTACATTGAGTCAGGGGTTTGTTTCATGAACAAGTTGCAACGCAGGTTCGTCGTGTTGGCGAGCGGGTTGGCGACATTGCTTGGTTTTCAGACGGCTACAGTCGTCGCTCAGGAAGATGCTGCGCCGGGGGCTTACACGCAGGAGGCTCCCTCGCAGGAGGGGTCTGCGCAGGAGGGGTCTGCGCAGGAAACTTCCTCGCAGGGGGAGCCTTACAAGCGGGAAGACGACTCCAGGAACCCGTTCACCTTTACGATCTCGGAGTCCTTGAACTACAACAACAACGTGTATCGCCTGCCGGACCGGGTTTCCAACGCCAACGCGCCGAAAGGAAAGCGCAGTGATTCCTATTCCGTCACCCGCGTAGGCATGGATTTCGACACTGAACATAGTCGTCAGGCCTTTCATGCCGGGCTTTCCGCGAGCCAGTCCCTGTACAGCACGCATTCGAGTCTCAACACCACCGAATGGGATGCGCGCCTGCGTTGGGATTGGCGGATGGGAAATCGCTTGAGCGGCACTATCGGGTATAGTCATAGCGGGACGGCGGTCAAATTCGAAGACGTTTATACGGGGAGCAACCCCGAAGAGTTGGATGGGATCACGCGGCAACTCGGTCGTTTCAGATTTGGCGCTGATTTCTGGTGGCATCCGAACTGGGCCACGGGGGTTGGTTTCTCCGACGTTCGCAACGACTATAGCAATAACGCCAGGCCATACGACGAGTACAATGCGCAGGAAGCAAGCCTGAACTTGACATACCGGCCTTCCACCGGCAATCGCATCGTGTTCAGCCTGCTCACTGAGCGGGGTCAGTATCCGAACCGACCGAGGGAGGAAGATCTTGCTCCGGGGGAAACATCGATGCGGGACTGGAAGCGGCACGACGCGCGGCTTACAGGTCACTGGCAGTTGACTGGCGTCACACAACTGAGCGGTTATGCCGGATATACATGGCGCAAGTACGATCTGGCGCGTAACCGGGATTTTGATGGGCCTACTGGAAAGATCGAGTTCCGTTGGGTGCCGACCGGAAAGGCGATCATAAACCTGGGCTGGCGACGCGAGATCGGCGCAGATCTGGACACGGTTTCAAACTTTGCCGTGACGCAAGCCTGGTTTCTGAAACCGACCTGGGTCGTTACCAGCAAGATTCGTCTTGGCGCCAATTACGAACATCAGAAGCGCGATTATCGTGGAGATCCCGGCCTGGGGTCCGCGGCTCTTCCAAGAGACGCCAAAACCCAGTTGTACGGTGTCAATCTTCAGTATATCCCGGTTCCATATGGCAGTATTGCGCTCGGTTATCAACACCAGAAGCGCGATGCGACGAAGAGAGATGATGATTACAGCGCGCGAACTGCGTGGCTGTCGGGAAGCCTGACCTTTTGAGGGGTGAGGCATTTTTTATCATGCCATGATATGGCATGATAGCTGTTTGGGTGGTATCGGCGAGTCCCCTCCAGTGGGCACGGGCCGATACCGTTACGATGTATTGTGCGAGCCTTTCAGTAAAGGCCGTTTCGTTTTTTTGGAATGTTTATGTCCTCTCCAGTTCGTTCCGTTGCTGTGTCACTTTGCGCCGCCGTCTGGCTGACCGGCATGCTTGTCGGCTGTAGCGCCAAGGAGGGCGGCGACAAGTCTCCTACCCAGGTTGCCGTCAAGGTCAACAAGGAAGAAATCTCCGTTCATCAGGTTAATGACCTGCTTGGTCGCGCTGGCAATATTCCGGAGGATCAGGTCCCCAGGGCGCGTTCGGCGGTTGTCGAGCGCCTCGTCGAGCAGGAGTTGCTGCTGCAACAGTCCAAGGCTAACAAGCTCGACCGTGATCCGAGAGTGATGCAGATGCTTGAGTATGCACGCCGCGAAGTTCTTGCCCGCGCCTGGAGCGAGCGGGTTGCGGCTAATGCGGCGCGACCGTCCGAAGCACAGATTTCCAAGTTCTACGATGACAATCCTGTGTTGTTCTCCAAGCGGCGTGTCTATAGCCTGCAAGAGGTCAGTCTTCAGTTGGCGCCCGAGCGTTTCGATCAGGTGCGTGCGCATATGGAATCCATTAAGGATTTGCAACAGCTCTTGCCCTGGCTCAGGGAGCAGAATATCCCGTTTGCCATGTCCGCAAGCGCCAAGGCTGCGGAACAGTTTCCGCTCGAATTGGCCAAGCACCTTTCCCAATTGAATGCGGGCGGGGCGACTCTTGTCCGGGCGCCAGCGGGGGCGGTTCTCATCATCATCGCCGGAGTGCAGGAAGAGCCCATCGATCGCGCCAGGGCAAAACCCGCTATCGAGAACTTCTTGACGCGTCAGGCGCATGCCGAAGCCATCAAGAACGAGATCCAGCGTCTGCGCGAGGCAGCCACCATCAATTACATGGGCGAGTTTACGCCGCCTGCCGCAGAACCATCTGCTCCCGACGGCGCTGAGCAAGGCCCGGTCGTGTCGCCCGACGCTTCGTCTGAAGACGATTCCGTCCGCTCGCTCATCGAGAAGGGGGGCGTCAAGCTGAAGTAGGAAAACAGGTAAGTAAGATAGAATACGCTGGAGGGAGTTTGCTGGTGTCGCGGTTCGTGCAGCGTCGTGACACCAGCGGTTCTCGGTTGACTTAACTCATATATCGCAGGCCGAAAATGCAAATGATTCCCTGGTTCCTTCGCCCTTTGTGCGTCCTTGTTCTGATTGCGCTGAGTTTTGCCGGAATGACCGGAGTTGCGCAGGCTGCGAATGAACGTGAATACGTTCTCGGGCCGGGCGACGTTGTCCGCGTCACGGTATTCCAGAACCCGGATCTCACCACCGAGGCGCGTGTGTCCGAGAAAGGCATGCTGACTTTCCCGTTGCTCGGCGCGGTTTCCGTGGGCGGAAAGAGCACGTCCGCCGCCGAGACGGAAATTGCCACCCGTCTGCGGGACGGCGGTTTCGTGCGCCAGCCGCAAGTCAATGTGTTGCCGATACAGATTCGCGGCAATCAGGTTTCCGTGCTCGGACAAGTCAACAGGCCGGGCCGTTTTCCGCTCGAAACCGCGAACCTGCGCCTGTCCGACATGATTGCCATCGCCGGAGGCATTTCGGGGGCAGGGGCCGATATCGTGATTTTTGTCGGCGTACGCAACGGCAAACAGGTGCGCCGAGAAATCGACCTGCCTTTGCTGTTTCTCAGCGGTGACACGTCGAATGACATCGTAATGGCGGCTGGGGACATCGTCTACGTCCATCGTGCGCCAATGTTCTACATTTACGGGGAAGTCAACCGTCCGGGCGCCTTTCGTCTCGAACGGGGCATGAGCGTGATGCAGGGGCTGGCCTCCGGGGGGGGCACCTCGTCGCGTGGCACCACGCGCGGGCTTCGCATCCATCGGCGCATGCCCGATGGTTCGCTCAAGGTGGTGGAACCCGGACTCGATGATCTCCTTAGAACCGATGACGTGATCTACGTCAAGGAAAGTTTGTTCTGATTTAATTGGTTACTCATGACGTTTCAGCAGTTTCTTCTCATATTAAAGGCGCGCCGGTGGATCATCTCCGCTATCCTGGCCGGCGTGGTGCTATTGACTTTGGCGATCAGCCTGCTGTTGCCGAAACAATATACCGCTACCGCCTCGTTGGTGGTCGATATGAAAACGACCGACCCCCTGTTGGGCGCTCCTCAGGCGCTGATGGGCTATCTTGCGACTCAGATCGACATCATCGGTTCCGAACGTGTTGCCCTGCGCGTGGTTGCCTTGACCCGGATGAATCAGGTTTCCTCGCTTCGGGAACAATGGCGCGATGAAACGAAGGGAATAGGGGGAGATAGCGGATTTCTGGTCTGGCTGGCCGCATTGCTCCAGAAACAACTGGATGTGCGTCCTTCGACAATACGGGAAAGCAATGTCATCAACGTAAGCTATAGGGGGCCAGACCCGACATTCGCCGCAGCCATTGCGAACGCTTTTTCCCAAGCCTACATAGAGACCAATCTCGAGCTCAAGGTAGGTCCCGCGCAGCAGTATGCGCAGTGGTTCAGCGATCAAACCAAGGAAGTGCGCGAAAAACTCGAAGTCGCCCAACGCAAGCTCTCTGCGTACGAACAGGAGCATGGCATTCTGGCCGGAGATGGCCGTTTTGACGTTGAAAACCAGCGCATGGCGGATCTCAATGCCCAGCTTTCGATGGCGCAGGGACAAGGGGCGGATAGCCGTTCGCGCCAAAGTCAGATTGCCTCCGCCGAATCCCTGCCTGAGGTCATGGCCAACCCGGTGGTTGCCAGCCTCAAGACGGATCTGGCGCGGCTTGAAACGGAGCGTAGCCAGTTGTCCGAGCGGCTTGGTCCGAACCATCCGATGATACGCGAGTTGAATGAGAGGATTGCCGAACAGCGTCAACGTGTCGCGGCGGAGACCCAGCGTGTGGCAAGCTCGCTTGGCACGACTTCCCGTATCAGTACGGAGCGTATAAAAGAAATTACCGATGAAATCGAGAAGCAGCAGGCGCGCGTGCTCGAACTCAAGAAACATCGGGATCAACTTGCGGTGCTTCAGCGTGACATCGAAAACGCTCAAAAAGCATACGATCTCGTCACTCAGCGTCTCGCGCAAACGAACCTCGAGGGCCAGATGCAGCAAACCAATATTTCGGTGCTGACTCCCGCAACGCCTCCCCTGGAACACTCCAGCCCGAAGGTTGTGCTCAACACGATCATTGCCGTGTTTCTCGGAACTCTGCTTGGCATTGGCGTAGCGTTGCTACTTGAATTGAGGGATCAGCGTGTGCGGGGAAGCGAAGATCTCATGCAGAACAAGGATGTTCCCCTTATCGGGATCATCCCTGGGCTGAAGAAGAAGTCTCGTTCCGGTTTCCGCCTCCGTCGCCTGGCAGCCGCTTAAAATGATGGACGATGCTGCCAGCGCACAATTTTCCGATCTGAGTGACCAGTCGATCGGAGAGATTCTGATCTCTGTCGGGCGCATTTCTCCCGATGATGCCGAACGTATTTTCCGGGAACAAAAGAAGCAGAAGGTGCGCTTTGGTGAAGCGGCAATCGCGCTTGGCCTTGCGACCGAAGCCGATATCCAGTACGCCCTGTCCCACCAGTTCCGGTACCCGTACCTGCAACGTGGAGAGAGCAAGGTTTCGGAAACCGTCGTGGCGGCATACGATCCGTTTTCCCCCCAGGTGGAAGCGTTACGCGCGATTCGAAGCCAGTTGATGCTGCGCTGGTTCGGCGGCAGCGCCGGGCGCCGGGTGCTTGCGATCGTGAGTCCCGGTCACGGGGAAGGCCGCTCCTGGTTTGCTGCCAATCTGGCAGTCGTGTTTTCGCAATTGGGCGCGAGGACGTTACTGATCGATACGGATCTCCGTGCTCCGACCCTGCATCGCCTTTTCGGGATCAGCAATCGAAACGGGCTTTCATCCATCCTGAGTGGGCGCGCAACCGGCAATGTCGTCTTCAGAGTCCCGTCCCTGATCGATCTTTCCATTCTGCCTTCCGGTCCCGTGCCGCCGAATCCCCAGGAATTGTTGACGCGCCCGTTGCTGGATAGGATGGTTGCGCAGTTGTCCAACAGTTTCGATGTCATCCTCATCGACACGCCCTCCTCCGCCAGATATGCCGAAAGCGTTTCCATTGCCTCACGGGCAGGCGGAGCGTTGATTGTGTGCAGACAGGATCAAACAAGGGTACGCGATTTCGATACGCTTTGCAGCCGACTGGTAAATGCGAATATCATGATTGCGGGGAGTGTGCTCAATGATGTCGGAGGCAAGGCGAATAATGCCGAAACATGGATTGCGCAGTCGATAAATCAAGGCGCAACGGCTGTATCCCGCTTGAGGCAGTTGAAAGCATTGAGCAACAATAGCCGTTCAAAATCGTCGCAACAACGCCCGATCCGCACGGTTTTGCCCGACGATCCGTTGGACAAGGTCAATGTGATGACAGAGGGAGCCGTTGTGTTGGATGTCGATTCGGTGCCGGCTTCCGAAAAACCGTAGCAAGAGTTCGCCCTGTGTCCTGCCGAAGACAGGACACAGGGATTCTTCGTTACATCCCCTGATAAATCGGTCCTTCACCGCCCTGTGGCGTGACCCAGTCGATATTCTGCGTCGGATCCTTGATGTCGCAGGTCTTGCAGTGCACGCAGTTCTGGCCGTTGATCTGGAGCCGGGGCTTGCCGCCTTCACCGTCATTGACGATCTCGTAGACCCCGGCCGGACAGTAACGCTGCTCGGGCGAATCGTAGACTTCCAGGTTGACGGAAATTGCAACCTGAGGATCTCTGAGCTTCAGGTGACAGGGTTGGTCTTCTTCATGGTTGGCATTGGAAAGATAGACCGAGGAGAGGCGGTCGAAAGTCAGCACGCCATCGGGCTTGGGATAGTCGATCTTCCTGCATTCGGCGGCGGGTTTGAGCTTGTCGTGGTCGCTGTGGTTGTGCATCGTCCAGGGCGCCTTGCCGAAGAAGAGCTTTTGATCCATGCCGAAGAGCGTGGAGCCGACCCAGAAGGATTTCTTCATCATCGGCTTGAAGTTGCGCGTCTTGTGTAGCTCGGTATAGAGCCACGACTCGCGGAAGGCGATGGGGAAGGCGGTGAGGGTGTCCTGCTTTCGACCAATAACGACGGCGTCAAACGCGGCTTCGGCGGCGAGCGCGCCGGACTTGATGGCGGCATGATTGCCCTTGATGCGCGCGGCATTGAGAAAGCCCGCGTTGTCGCCGATGAGTGCGCCGCCGGGGAAAACCAGGCGCGGCAGACTCTGAATGTTACCAGTGGCGATGGCCCGCGCGCCGTAAGCCAGACGCTTGCCCCCTTCAAAGAATTTGCGAATTTCGGGGTGAGTCTTGAAACGCTGCATTTCCTCGAACGGCGACAGGAACGGATTGCTGTAATTCAAGCCGACGACAAGCCCCGTTTGAATGATATTGTCATCCATATGGTACATAAACGAACCGCCGTAGACGTCGCTCGTGAGTGGCCAGCCGCAGGTATGGATGATGGTGCCGGGGCTGTGATGGGGGTTGCCGGGAACTTCCCAGAGTTCCTTGATGCCGATGCCGAAGACCTGAGGGTCGGAGCCTTCGCGCAGGTTGTATTTGGCTTCGAGGCGCTTGCCGAGGTGACCACGGCAACCCTCCGCGAAGAGGGTGTATTTGGCGAGTAGTTCCATGCCGGGCTGGAAGTTCGGACCCTGGGTGCCGTCATGCAGCACGCCCATGTCGCCGGTGACGACGCCCTTGACTGCGCCGTTTTCGTCATAGAGCACATCCGCGCCCGCGAAACCCGGATAGACTTCGACGCCCAGCGCCTCGGCCTGTTCGCCCATCCATTTGACGACTTCGCCCATGCGTACGAGATAGTTGCCGTGATTGTTGAAACAATCCGGCAAGAGGGGAAGCGGAAAAGCAAACGACTTGGTTTTGGTGAGGTACAGGACATGGTCTTTTAGTGCATGGGTCTTGATCGGCGCCCCGCGTTCTTTCCAGTCCGGGAAAAGTTCCTCGATGGCCTTGTTGTCGAGCACCGTGCCGGACAAGGTATGCGCGCCGATTTCCGCGCCTTTCTCGATCAGGCACACCGAAACATCCTGATTGCGTTCGGCGGCCAGTTGCTTGAGCCTGATTGCCGCTGCCAAACCTGCCGGACCTCCGCCTACGATCAAGACATCAAATTCCATCGATTCGCGTTCCATCCCTTCCTCCTTTCGGGCTTCGCTGCCTTTGCATGAGGCAGTATTGGTGGCAGGGGCCGAGTCGCTCAAGGGGCTGTGCAACTCGCCCTGTTACGGTACGGATGTAGTTTAATACGGATAGCGTCCGGCTGGCTCTTTCGATCAGGTTCAAAACGGGTCAAACGCAATCCTCGCCATATTATGGCGAGGTAAGTGAGACAAGCGTCACAATGGAGCCGCAGGCTTCCTTGAATCGTTTTGAGGAATCCCTGCCATTCACGGCGTGGTGACTCGACATGCAGGTAAAAAGGGCGCTTTTTTGAAGAAAGGGCGTTTTTTTACAGGCGCTGCGCGCAGGAATCGAGGGACGCAAGGCGGAACGAAGAACCACGTATAATTAAGCGTTTTCGGCGGAACTTCCGCCATTTCGTATCGTTGCCCCGTTCTCTCGTTCATTTCCCGACCGCCATGTCCCTCACGATCCTTCAACTTCGCGGCGCGCCCGCTTTTTCCCGTCCCCGTCTCGAACGGATTGTCCGTAATCTCGCCCAGGAGGTGCAAGGACTCGACCGTCTGGCGGCGGAAGCCTGGTATTTCATCGAAGTCAACGATGCGCTTTCCAGCGAGGAGCAGGCGCGGCTTGGCGAACTGCTGGATGTCCGTGCGCCGGACGGCAAGGTTCCTCCCGGCGTCTTGAGGCTGGTGACGCCTCGGATCGGCACGATTTCGCCGTGGTCGTCGAAAGCTACCGAGATTGTGCGCCAGTGCGGTTTCGACAAGGTGACGCGCATCGAGCGCGGCATCGCGTATTTCATCGACTCCGCCAGCGCGCCGGCAGCGCCCCGTGCGTTGCACGACCGCATGACCGAGTCGGTACTGGCAACATTCGCTGAAGCGGCGGCGCTGTTCCATCACCATGCGCCCAGGCCGCTTGCCACAGTCGACGTCATCCGTAGCGGTCGCACGGCGCTGGAAGCGGCCAACGTGGAACTGGGGCTGGCGCTCTCCGAGGACGAGGTGGATTACCTCGTCGAGAATTTCACCCGTGTGGGGCGCAATCCCACGGACGTGGAATTGACGATGTTTGCGCAAGCCAATTCCGAACATTGCCGCCACAAGATTTTCAATGCCAATTGGGTAATCGAAGCGCGCCCGATGGAAAAGTCGCTCTTCGGCATGATCCGCGACACCCACAAGGCGCATCCCGGCGGCACGGTGGTGGCTTATACGGACAATGCCTCGGTGATCGAGGGCGGGGAGGCCGAGCAGTTTTACCCGGACTCCGATGGCGTTTTCCGCTTTCACCGCGAGACGGTGCATATTCTTGCCAAGGCGGAGACGCACAACCACCCGACCGCGATTTCGCCGTTCCCCGGCGCGGGCACCGGCGCGGGAGGGGAAATTCGGGATGAGAGCGCAACCGGGCGCGGTGCGCGGCCCAAGGCGGGTCTGGCCGGACTCTCGGTGTCCAATCTCGCCATCCCCGGATTCATCCAGCCTTGGGAAAAACCCTACGGCAAGCCGGATCGCATCGCCTCGGCGCTGGAGATCATGATCGAAGGTCCGCTGGGCGCGGCGGCGTTCAACAACGAATTCGGACGCCCCAATCTCACCGGATATTTCCGCACTTTCGAGCAGGTCGTCGAGGGCGAGGTGCGCGGCTATCACAAGCCGCTGATGATCGCGGGCGGCATCGGCAATATCCAGGCGCAACAGGCGAAAAAACCCACGTTCCCGCCGGGGACGTTGTTGCTCCAGTTGGGCGGCCCCGGCATGTTGATCGGTCTGGGGGGCGGCGCGGCATCGAGCATGGCGACCGGGGTCAACGCGGCCGATCTCGATTTCGCCTCCGTGCAGCGCGGCAACCCCGAAATCCAGCGGCGTTGCCAGGAAGTGATCGACGCCTGCTGGCAGCGGGGAGAAGCCAATCCC
>Ga0099364_10013944_pt1 | contig 10735 bp, 8 predicted proteins | sample TergutTh196P3_FD_73070 | JGI IMG/M metagenome (GOLD analysis project Ga0099364, IMG submission 73070) | Microcerotermes parvus P3 segment gut microbial communities from Pointe-Noire, Republic of the Congo - Th196 P3 | ecosystem: Host-associated > Arthropoda: Insects > Digestive system > Gut ...
GTCCACGGAGTGGTTAATTATGATCACATCATACCCTGCTTTGCCCAGATGGATCTGCGCACTGCTGAATATCTCGCCGAAGTGTGGGTGCTTCAAGCCTGTGTATAGTTCCTCTGAAAACAGCATTCCGACAAGCCAGGATTCTTTGGTGGTCAGCGACCTTGCCATGATATTCGGTGTGTAGCCCAGCTCTTTCGCCGTGGCCATTATCCTATCAATGGTCTTTTTGCTTACCCCCGGATAGGAGTTGAATGCTTTCGATACGGTAGCTGGTGAAAACCCAGAAGCCGTTGCGACATCGTATATTGTTGCCATAGTTATCCACCTTACTCGGTAGTTGCATATTTAAAGCTGTAGAAATCAGCCCATGCGGTTTTGTCGAACATATCCACGCAGCACATGCCGACAAATGCCCCCGTGAAGCCCAGCGGGTTCGCATAATCGTCGGACAGCGTGCTTGCGTCAATTTCGTGCGGGATGTCGGTGTAGTAAGATCCATCGATGGAGTATGAAAAGACCCCACGCCTACGCTGTACTGTAAGCTTCATTGTTATTGCATCTTCAATTAGCGGAAGCTCAACTTCGACAGGGATGGAGAACTTCCTGCTGTCCGAGCACAGGAGTCCGATTGTGCTTCTCATGCCTGCTTTGTCGTGTGAAACCCTCAGGAAGTAATGAGTGTCCTCATCGTAACGGTAGATAAGCCCAGCCATCTGCTGGAAGTTTCTGCCATGCAATTTGAGGGATGTGGTTGCCGTAAAGGAAAAATCCTCCTGCCTACGCACTAGCAATCCCTGCCCGAAGTTGCAGTACGGTGAGTTGCCACCCCATAGTCTGAGTACGCCGCCGTCCTCTATTGAATACTTTGGCATTGAGCGCACAGACATGAAATCTGCTAGGAATGCAGCAGTACGGAAATCGTAGGTCACAGGCTCTTTAGCTTTCTGGGTTCCGTAACCTTCGAAGCATTCGTCGGGGACTGTCGTCTTATTCTTCAAATACGGCCAGCCATCCTCCCAAATCAACTCGTTGATAGCGGTTTCGCGGCCGAGGGGGCAACGCATCGATTTGTCGATGGGGCGGCCACATAGGAACGCAAACCACCATCTGCCATCAGCGGATTGAGCGATAGAGCCGTGCCCAGTTTTTCGCAGAGGGGAGTCGGGGGCATTTTTCGTGCAAATCAGGTGCGTGTTCGGATGAAGCTCATATGCGCCGAATATGTCATTTGATCGCGCCACCGTTTCGGCATGTTCGTATATAGTGCCGCCTTCGGCAGTAAACAAGTAGTAGTAGCCATCCTTTTTATAGATGTGCGGAGCCTCAACCTGCCCACGTTCCGACCCGTTGAATATCTTCACCGGGTCGGATATTGGCTTCAGGCTGACGGGATCAAGCTCGACTAAAATAATGCCGGAAAACTGCTTTCTGTCGGATCTCGTGCGAGGATTCCATTTCCTGTAGTCCCACTCCATGACGACAAAGTACTTGCGCCCGTCGTTGTCATGGAATAATGACGGGTCGAAGCCGGTGCTTGTGACGTATACGGGGTCACTCCACGGGCCTCTTATATCTTTGGCGGTCGTGATGTAGTTTGGCGAATCCTTGTAGGGATTAGTCCAGTACTTCATGTCTGTATACACAAGGTAGAAAAGCCCGTCTCTGTAGCTCAGGCAGGGCGCCCAAACGCCGCAGCCCTTAGGGTTGCCTTCCATGTTCAGCAGCCGCAGCTCGCTTAGCGGATAGCCCACCGTTTCCCAGTTTGCCAAGTCTCTTGAGGAAGAGATCTTTATTCCGGGGAAATACTCAAAGGTGGATGTAGCGATGTAGAACATGCCATCCACGTAGAGCAGGGATGGGTCGGGATGAAATCCGGTCAATACAGGGTTCTTGATCATTTCTTGGTTTCTCCTTATTGTACACCGTGTTCTTGATTTCCGGTTCTTACCGGGGGTTGCCCGTTTGCCATCCTGAGAGCTGCATAAAATCGGGTTGTCCGAGGCTCCTAGCGATTTTGACCCTCAGAATGACAAACAAATAGGGAAATTGGAGGATAATGTAGTAAGCATATTAGTAATTGCTATCCTTTGACAGCGCCTATAACTAAGCTTTGCTGCACCTTTTTACTGAGCACAACATAGAAAACCAGCACAGGCAACGTGGCAATGCTCAGGCCGGCGCCAATTGGGCCCCATTCGGTCCTGAATTGACCCTGCATTTCCATAATGCCGACGGTGAGCGTCCGATAACGCCAATCGGTGGCGTAAGTGCTGGCGAAGAGCAGTTCATTCCAGCATTGCAGGAAAGTGAATATGGACACTACTGAAATCGCTGGCTTCATAAGCGGAAGGATGATTCGGAAAAAGATGCCAAAGATGTTGCAGCCATCCAGACAGGCAGACTCTTCCAGCTCCTTTGGGATGCCGGCGATAAACCCGCTGAAAATCAGGATGCTCATAGACAGCCCAAAAGCTGAGTAAGGCAAGATAAGCGCCCAATGAGTATTGAGCATATTCATATCCCGGAGTATGAAGAATATGGGCAACAAGGCCGCGTGGATGGGAATTGCCAGCCCCAGAATGTAATAACTGCGGAAAATCTGGCGACCCCGCCAAACCATCCGGGTTAGCGCATAGGTGGCCATCAGCCCGAACACAACCACAACGGCAATTGTCGAAACGGTCACTATGACGCTGTTGAGAAAATACGTGGGCATGTTTGCGTTGTTAATGACTTCATCATAGTTCTCCCACCTCCACTCATTTGGGATGCCAACTGGATTGTCGAAAAATATCTCTTGATTATCTTTAAGCGAGAATGTGAACATCCAGAATAATGGAAAAATCTGAATAGCCGCCCAAATTCCCAAGGCCAGATACATCAATGACTTGCCAGTGCCCCGGGCCGCCAGCGACGACATATGCGCAAAGCCTCTAGGATATCGCGCATCAGATGGGGTTTTGGTTTTATTAAATAACTTAGCCACGGTTGCGCCTCCTTTGCAAAGTGTTGTCCCTGTCTCGGAATGCATAGGCTAGAAGGAAGTATAAAGAGATGCACATTACAATAAGCATGATTGCCATGGAACTGCCGTATCCATAGCTGCTGCCGGGAAAAATCATAGTCCTTACCAGCAGCGTGCTGACAACATCGCTTGCCTTTGCAGGCCCTCCGTCTGTGGTCAGGACCCTTACAATATCGTATACCTTCATGGAGCCAACTACTGCGAAGGTCGTGCTGACTAAAATGATGGGCTTTAGGAGCGGGATCGTTATGGAAATGCTTGTGCGCCAGAAAGATGCACCGTCAATTTTTGCAGCTTCGAAGATATCGGGGGAGATTGACCTTATGCCTGAGTAAAACAGCAGCATGTGATACCCCACATACTGCCAAAGTATAACAATAAGGACTGCGATGAAAACCGTATCAACATTACCCAGCCAAGCGGTACTGCCAAGCTCATCCATGCCGATGCCCCGCAAAAAAAGGTTTAGCAAACCATATTGCGTGTTATAAATGCGCATCCATAATTGGCCAATCACGACCGCCGACAGGATTACCGGAATGAAGTACACTGTTATGAAAAAGCGCTTTCTTTTAACTACCTTTGCCAGCACCAGCGCCAGCAGCATGGCCAATGGAAGTTGAATGAAAACAGAAGCCAAGGCGATCACCAACGTGTTTTGGGAAGCATTTATAAAGAGACTGTCCTTGAATAAATTGATGTAATTGTCTAGACCGATAAAAGTCCTCTCGCCGATGCCGCTCCAATCGTGCAGGCTGTAGAACATAGACATGAAAATCGGAACTATAACGATGAGCGTGAAGAGGAGAAAAGACGGGAGCAGAAAAATGACAATTGCCTTTTTATCTCTCAAAACTCTTTCCACATTGTAGCCCTCCCTTGGCGGTCTTTGACCGCAGTTATCAGTTGTCAGTTATTTAGTTGCCAGTTGTCAGTTATCATTTATCAGTTATCAGTTATCAGTTATCAGTTGCCGTTAGGCCAAGACACGATTACATGCCTGATTTACTTGGTTTTGCTATATGCTGCTTTTGCTTTTTTTTGGGGAGGCGGGGAGAGTTCGGAAACGCTCGTCCCCGCCGCCCAACTGTCTTTATAGTGTGTTGATACCTTACGGACTATCGGAGTAAATGGAATACATGAAAATCGAATCCGTCCGCAAAGGGGACACAACAATTATGCATTATGAATCATGCATTGCGGTCGAAGACCGCCTAGGGGTTGATTCTTTGGAGTTCGGCAATCAATTCCTCGGCAGATATTTGCCGGTTCACAAACATGTCAAGCGCAGTCTGATAGATGTTGACATCATCGCCGACAAGACCCATGTCCCACCAGAGCACAAAGTTAGTGGCGCTGTTGGTTTTCTGGTTGATTATGCCGAAAACAGGGGGCAAACCAGATTCGTCAATCACGGCTGTGTTCCATGCAGGCATGTAGTTGCCTTTGGCAAAACCTTCCCGAGCCAAGTTCTCCGTGAAATATGCGACAAACTGGGCGGCTTCCGCGGGATGGCTTGTGTTAGCGTTGATCATAAGGCCGTCGATCATGCCGCCGTTGAATTCAGTGCCCCTGCCATTGCCATCAGGCAGCGTCGGGAATGGAATCCAGCCGAAATTGCCGCGATCCGGGGAGTTGTCCGCTTCAAACGCGGCGGCTTCCCAAGCGCCCATGTAGTACATCGCGCCTTGCCCGGCTACCATAGCCGCAAGGGCTTCGTCTCTTGTAATAGCGGCCATGTCGGAGTTAAACGCGCCCCTCTCTATCATTTCGTTGAACCTGTTGGCGGCATTGAGGAACTGTGGGTTGGAGAAAGTGCCGTTGCCTTGCTTAAGCAGGGTGTTGATTGTGTCTTGAGCGCCGACGGCTTTGAGGACCAATCCTTCAAACATCATTCCGATGACCCACGCTTCCCTAGAAGTTGTGATTATCGGGGTGATGCCATTTGCGCTCAATGTGTCGATGGCTGTCATAAGCTGATCCCATGTCTGAGGGATTGCAACGTTGTTCTCTGCAAAGATTCTGGAGTTGACAAAGAACCCGCTGGCAGCTTTGCCGAAAGTCATGCCGTAGACGTTGCCGTCGTAGGTGAAGAAGTCCAGTGCTCCAGGATTCATCTTGCCCATTATGTCGGGCGTCAGATAATCGTTCAGCCTAAGGACTTTGCCTGCATCGACGAAAGGCTTCGAGAAGCCAGCGCCCCAAACTGAATAGATGTCGGGTGCGGTGTCGCCGGCAACATTGATTGCAATGGTGGTCTTATAAGCTTCGTTTTCAAATGTCTGCTGATTGACCCTGATGTTTGGGTGCGCTGCGTTAAAGTCGGCGATAATCTGATTGACTGCTTCTGTGTTGGCGTCCCCTGAACCCCAGATGTGCCAGAAGTCCAGTTCAACTACGCCTTCAGCTGGCGGTGGCGGTGGGGGCGTATCAGGGCTTCCGGGGTCTGCGGGAGGTGCAGGTGTGCCAGAATCTGCAGGGGCATCGGGAGTTGTTGTGGGTTCTGAGCCGCAAGCAGCTAGGGTGCCGAGCATCATTACGGCTACTAGGATCATGCATAGAATCTTTTTCATAGTAGGTCTCCTCACGTAAAAAATATTTGAAGGATTGGGTTCGTGACCTATTTTATGTACACGTTATGTAGAAACCGGTTTCTGCGTTGCTTAAAAAATTTTACTGTTATTAACTTATCAAGCATTGTTAAGCGTTTGTTAATCACTTTGCGCAGATTTTCGTGTTTTGGAACGGCACTCATACTCATTGCACATAATTCAGGAAACGGAAACCGGTTTCCTTTGTGACTTATAATAACACAACTCTTTTTGGAATGCAATGCTTTTTTTAGAAAAAAGCAATGGCAAATTTACTAAAAAACGGCTGGCAAAAATGCACAAAGCGTAAAATGGTGAATATGACGAAACTGTAAATGGTGATATTGCATAAAAATTCGCAACTACTCAGAAGGACATATGCAGCCTCGTCTTTGCGAGCTTTAGCGAAGCAATACAGACCACGAGAAAACGGGAATGCACGTCATTAAGTCAATTGCGCTGTCTGGATTGCTTCGTCACTACGTTCCTCGCAACGACGGCGAGGGGGTTCTGAGCAGATACAAAAGTTTTCTTTTCACACCCCCACCCCCTAAGGGCCATTCGTCAGAATGTCCGCAATCCTCTCAGAGGCGCGCCCATCGCCGTAAGGATTGGAGGCCTTGCTCATGGCTTCGTATTGCAGCTTGTCCGTGATAAGGGATTTGAAACCTTCGTAGACGTCGCTTTCGTCTGTGCCGACCAGCTTGAGCGTTCCTGCGGCGACCCCTTCCGGTCGCTCCGTGGTGTCGCGCAGGACGAGGACTGGCTTGCCCAGCGAGGGCGCTTCCTCCTGGATGCCGCCGCTGTCGGTCAGTATGAGGTATGACCGCGCTAGGAAATTGTGGAAATCCAGCACATCAAGCGGTGGGATGAGGTGTATTTGCGGGTGGTTGTCGAGTTCGGTCTTGGCTGCATGCCCGACGACCGGATTCATATGGACAGGGTAAATGACCTTTATATCAGGGAATTCGTCAACGACTCTGCGTATAGCCCTAAAGAAGCCATGCATTGGAGCCCCCAGATTCTCGCGCCTGTGCGCTGTCATCAGCACAAGCCTGCTATCTGCGGCCCAATCCAGCTCCGGGTGGGTATAGCTGTCGCGTACTGTGGTCTTAAGCGCATCGATGGCAGTATTGCCAGTGACGAACAAAGTTTCCGGCCGTTTGCCTTCGCGCAGCAGGTTATCGCGTGAAGTCTCGGTCGGAGCAAAGTTGTAATCGGCGACTATGCCAACGGCCTGCCGGCTAAACTCTTCGGGGTATGGCGAGCGGATATTATACGTCCGCAAGCCGGCTTCAACATGCCCGATCGGTATGCCGGAGTAAAACGCCGACAATGCCGCAGCAAACGTCGTTGTCGTATCGCCGTGAACAAGTACTATGTCAGGACGCTCTTTGTTAAGGAGCCCACGCATCCCGGCCATGACTTTCACTGTAATGTCATAAAGCGTCTGACCGTCGTCCATTATTGACAAGTCATGCTGTGGCACAACATCAAATGCCTCAAGCACAACGTCAAGCATTTGCCTATGCTGGCCTGTGACGCAGACAATAACATCAAAATCGCCAGCGCGCTTGCGCAGCTCAAGAACAAGTGGACACATCTTTATGGCCTCCGGCCGCGTCCCGAAGACAAGCATGACTTTTTTCATCTCAGCGTACCTCGTAAAACTCTACAAGCCCCAGCTTGATAGATACTTCTCCTGTTCTTTGGACAGCTTGTCTATTGACAGGCTGCAGGAGGCGAGTTTCTTTCTTGCCACGTTTAGGTCGATCTCTTCCGGCACGGGGATTACGCCGGGGGCCAGCTTGTCGCAGTTTTGCACAAGGTACTGAGCTGAAAGGGCCTGTATGGCGAAGCTCATATCCATGATTTCCACGGGGTGGCCATCGCCGGAGGCTAGGTTGACGAGGCGGCCTTCAGCCAGTATGAAAATAGTCCTGCCGTTTGCGAGGGCGTAGCCTACGATGTTCGGTTTGGCCTCGATTCTTTTTGTGTTTTTATCGAGCCAATCTACGTCCACTTCTACATTAAAGTGGCCGGCGTTGCATAGCACGGCGCCATCCTTTAGCTTGTTGAAATGGTGTTCTGTAATGACATCCATACATCCGGTCGCGGTGATGAATAGATCGCCTATTTGCGAGGCCTCATCCATGGTCATGACTTTATAGCCGTCCATCATAGCCTCAAGCGCTTTTACAGGATCGATTTCCGTAATAATTACCTTAGCCCCGAAACCAGCGGCTCTCATAGCTATGCCTTTGCCGCACCAGCCGTAGCCGGCGATAACGACATTCTTGCCCGCTACAATGAGGTTTGTCGTGCGGTTGATTCCGTCCCAAACAGATTGCCCGGTCCCGTAGCGATTGTCAAACAAGTATTTGCACCGCGCGTTGTTTACGGCGATCATTGGGAACTTGAGTGATTTATCCGCAACCATGGAATGCAAGCGCATTATGCCCGTCGTCGTCTCTTCGCAGCCACCGTAGACGCCGGGGATGAGGTGCTGGAGCTTCGTGTGCATGAGGTTGATAAGGTCCCCGCCGTCGTCGATGATAATGTTAGGGCCGCATTCCAAGGCCATTGTCAGATGCCGTTCGTACTCATCTGCGCTCGCGCCGTGCAATGCATACACGGACACACCGCCACCTGTTGCCAGCGCTGCGGCGACATCATCCTGCGTTGAAAGAGGGTTGCATCCGGTCGCGTACATTTCTGACCCGCCCGCAGCCAGCACGCGGCACAGGCAAGCGGTTTTTGCTTCCATGTGGACTGAAAGCGTTACCCTCACGCCTTTAAAGGGCTTTGTTTTCTCAAAATCAGCCTTTATCGCCTGGAGCAGGGGCATGTTCCTCCAAGCCCAGGCGATTTTTTTCTCCCCGGAAGGAGCAAGCCCGGCATCACGGACAGAGCTCTCATGCGTAACATGTGCGGTTGCGGGTGTTGCGGAATGATCCGCGAGCTTAAGGTCATGCCCTACGTTCTTTGCGTTAATTTTCATATTGTTCCAATCCTTTCACAAATCTTTGAGACTTCAAATATTGTTTTATCAGAGTCAATGGTAAGGAAATCCCTGTTTTCCATCAGAATGTTCCCGCCTACGATGACGGTTTCGACCTCGCTGCCGTTCGCCGAGTAAGCTAAAGCGGCAATGGGGTTGTTTATGGGCTGCATGTTCGGGCGGTCAAGGTCGAGTATCGCAAGGTCTGCCGCATTGCCCGGTACTATCTCGCCTATATCGCTGCGGCCCATGGCCAATGCGCCATTTTTTGTGGCAATGGCGAAGCCCTCGCGGGCGCTCACCGCCTGGGCGTCGTGGTTAATGCCTTTGTGTATGAGCGAGAGGACTGATAATTCGTGGAACATGTTAAGGGAATTGTTGCTTGCTGCGCCATCAGTTCCAAGCGCGACTCTCACTCCTGCCTTGAGCATTTTCGGAACGGGCGCAATGCCATTTGCGAGCTTCAGGTTGCTGACCGGGTTCGTTGCGACGGTCACGCCGCGCTCGGCTAAGATGCTGATGTCGCTGTCACTGATGTGAACGCAATGTGCGGCGACTGTCGTATCGGAGAGAAGCCCGGTTTTGGCGAATAATTCAATGGGGGTGCAGGAATACTTGTCGCGAATAATCTCGTTTTCTGTCATGCTTTCCGATAAGTGGGTGTTGATCGGAAGGCCATGCCGTTTCGCTTCCACTGCTACTTCGCGCTGGAATCCGTCATCGCAGGTATATGGTGAATGCGGGGCGAGCATGAAAATAAGGAAATCGCAGCCTTCCCATTCCGACGCCGCTTCAAGGGCTTCGCGCAGGCGCTGCTCGCCGGCCGCGGGGTCATCTGCGCCACCGATCAGGCCCCGCGACAAAACTGCCCGGATGCCGGAGTCCACGACTGCCTTGCCTAGCGCATCCATAAAGTAATACATATCAATGAACGCCGTCGTGCCGGAGCGCAGCATTTCCATTATCGAGAGCATAGTCCCCCAATAACAGTCGTCGGAGGTGAGTTTTTCTTCAAGCGGGAAAATACGCCCGTACAGCCAATCGTTGAACAGGAGGTCATCAGCGCAGTTCCGAAAGAGCGACATAGGCGCATGGGTATGCGCGTTGACCAGGCCGGGAATCAGCATTTTGCCCGAGCCATATATGGTTTTATCTGCAATGAAGCCCTCAGGCGCCGCTTTCACCGAAGCTATAATGCCATCTCGTACATAGACAGAGCAAGTCTTAGCCCCGTCTGGCAAGACGGCGAGGATGTCTTTTATGAGAATGTTCAAAGTTTGAGCCCTCACTTCCATCGTTTCGCTAATAATACCAGCAAAATATAAATAATGCAATAAATGTTTGCGTATTCATGTTTTAGTGTTTGACAGCTGGACTGCGAAGGGGTAAAATTATTGAAAAAGGCTGGTGTTGTCAATGAGAAAACGTGATTTTCGCAGACCCATTACTATTGCTGTTTTGTTCATAATGCTCTTACTCATAGCGGCTTGTGGTGCAACTGGCTCGGATACGGGACCTTCGGGCAGTGGTCTAAACCGCGCTGATAAGCTCGATGCAATGGAACAAATCGGAGGGCAAACCTCAGACCCACCTAGTGTGGAGCCGCCCCAAGTCCCTGCTCCTGCCCCAGACTCTGCGCCCCAATCTGCCCCGAGTGATTCAGCTTTCACTTTTCCTTACCAGTTCTCAGCAGTGGATTTGTACGGAAATGCCGTCAACGAAACGTCGTTGGGTGAGAAGGAGGTTTTCTTTGTGCATCTGTGGGGTACGTGGTGCCCGCCGTGCATAGCAGAAATGCCAGATTTAGGCGAGTTGGTGAGGGAGTATGGCGACCGTGTTGGTTTTCTTGGGTTGCTCACTGACTATGAGTCAAATTTAAGCGCAGCCATAGATATCGTCCAATCGTCGGGCGTTCCGGATTCCTTCCTGATGATCGACGCTTTCGAGCCAAGCGTCAGCGGATTAAACGATATGCTTCAAAGCGGTTACGTGCCAACCACGGTGCTTATATCGGCTGATGGGCCTATAGAACAGATTGTTGGCGCTTTAGGCATGGCATACGCTGCGAAGATTGATAATCTTCTGGATTGATTGAAAGGTGTTATGTATGAAAAATCG
>Ga0099364_10013945_pt1 | contig 10735 bp, 10 predicted proteins | sample TergutTh196P3_FD_73070 | JGI IMG/M metagenome (GOLD analysis project Ga0099364, IMG submission 73070) | Microcerotermes parvus P3 segment gut microbial communities from Pointe-Noire, Republic of the Congo - Th196 P3 | ecosystem: Host-associated > Arthropoda: Insects > Digestive system > Gut ...
ATCCTCGTCCAACATGACATGACGCTCACGAATCTCGTATATCAAGTTGTGAATTTTCACCAGTTCTTTCTTCATTTCAAGTATCTTATAACATACCACAGGCATGCTGTCAAATAAAAAGACATTAGCTTTTTCTCTTTTTTCCTTTGGAAGCAGTATATTCAGGACTTTTTTCGTTTACATTAAAACAAATTTTCTTAGCCTTCGGTGGCTGTTCTATTAAGTTGTTGAGAGCGATTACAATTTCGTTTACACGTTTGTCGTTTTTTTCGATGTATAACATTAACAGTTTACGGAGTTCGGCAATTTGTACATTGGTGTCTGGTTGGGAAAGGGTGTAATGCCTTAGTTTAACAAAAGCACGCATAATTTGAATATTTACGTTAATAGCTATGTCGCTATTTAATAACCCTGATAGCATTGCTATTCCTTGTTCGGTAAAAACGTAGGGCTTATATCTGGAGCCGCCCCAACTTGAGGTGCCAATTTGGTACCTCAAATCTTCCCATTCCTTAACTGAAAGCTGGAACATAAAATCATCCGGAAATCGTTTTATGTTTCTTTTGACCGTCCTATTGAGATATTTAGTTTCCACTTGGTACAATGCCGCTAAGTCACTGTCCAACATGACCCTATGCCCGCGAATCTCGTATATTAGGTTTTTGGATCTTCGCCAGTTCTTTCTTCATTGCAAACTATTTATAACATACCACTGTCATCCTGTCAAATAAAAAGGTAACAATGGCCATCTTAAATACCTCATGCCCAAATTTGACTAAGCGGCCTTTTATTCCCATATTAACAGTATGGACGATATAAACAGCGCAAAGGATTTGGACCAAAAGATACGCAATGCCCTTTCACAGAAAAGCGACTCAAATCTGCCCATATGCTTATTCCTTGGGGAAGTCAGCAGGGATAAGTTATTCTTAAAGCTTGGCTTTAAGAGTATGAGGCAGTATGAAATTATTCTCTCTAATGAATTGAGTATTAAACTTGAGAAGATAACAAGCTGGAAAAAAACAGGAAAAGTATTTTTGACATATAAGGATGATTTGGAAAAGGCAGGTTTTAACGAAAGCCATAAACTATCGAAATTACGCCATTTAAATAAGGCACTGGAGCTGCATGATAAAAACGATGTATTCCAAAAAATAATCACCCTTTCTCATAAAGAATTTATTAACTACGCTTGTGGTAATGAAAAGAATACGATTGTTGAAAAAAAGGATCCTTCCCAAAGTACTAAAGGCATTTTCCGTTTAAAAGGTGAAGCAGCCTTAACAATAAATCCAAAAATCGATCCTGAAATATTTTCCTACCTTGTACGGGTAAACACGCTTGCATTTACTGCCATCAGAAAAAAAGAAAAAGTTTACTTCATGAGGGTAAAAGACAGGGCGGAATTTGAACGCTTCGCAAAAGCTTTTAACAGGTTAATAAGGCGTTTAAGAAAAGATACAAAACGATAATTTCAAAGTTGGTGCATAGGCACCAAGTACCATTTCAAAGTTGGTGCATGGGTACCAAGTACACTTTCATTTTGGTGCACATGTACCAAGTACAGTTTAAAGTTGGTGCACAGGCACCAAGTACACTTTTAAATAGGAATTTTACGTGCAGCTTATGCAGGCGATCTTTGGCGGCCTAAGCGAAGATAGGCTTCGCTCTTACTGTCCCAAAGCAGCCGGTAAAGGAAATCTGTAAAGTTTTTCATGAAACAGTGGATGATTATCTTGCTGCATGTGCAAAAATAGGACGAGAGCCAAACAAGCCTTATTCCGGTAAAGTTACTTTGCGTCTGCCTCCCGAATTACATGCACAACTTGCTGTTCAGGCTGAAGCTAACGGTAGTAGCCTGAACAACTGGCTTGTTTCCACACTCAGTCAATCTTTGCTTCATGCAAAGTGAGCGGCAGCAACAAATATTCATAATCGAAAAATATGACACAGAATATAAAAGCGGCTTTTGAGGAATTGGGGAAGTGAGTGTACGACTAATCTAATATGAGATATTAAATTAGTCAGATTTAATAAACAAGCATCTTGACAACAACAAAGGCTCCGACTAATCTAATATTAGATGTTAAATTAGTCAAAGGAGCTTATATAACTGATTTATGTACTATAAAAGGCATATAGAAAGCACAATCAAAAAAGCAGCCGGAATGTTTAGTGCTGTCCTTGTAACAGGGGCAAGACAGGTTGGGAAAACATCAGTTCTTAAGGAAAGTACAAAAGGGCTATCCTATGTTACATTGGATGATCAACTGGTGCTGGAAGCAGCAAGGAATGCGCCTGGAACTTTTTTGCTTGATAATACGCCGCCTGTGTTCATCGATGAAATTCAATATGCACCACAGCTATTCCCCTATATAAAGATGAGGGCAGATGAGGAAGGTAGAAATGGATTGTTCTATCTCTCAGGTTCACAGCAATTTCAGATGATGAAAAATGTCAGTGAATCCCTGGCTGGGCGGCTGGGAATTTTGAATTTAGCAGGCTTATCCTTACGGGAAATAAATAAAGACTCATTTACTGATATTTTTATTCCATCTCCGGATTACTTTGAGAAGAGAAAAAATTCATTAAAAAAATTAAACCATGAAAAATTATGGGAAATAATTCAAAGAGGTTCCATGCCTAAACTATATGCCGAAGTAAACAGTGATTGGCTCATGTTCTACAGTGCTTATGTAAAAACATATATAGAAAGGGATGTCCACGATCTTTCACAGGTCGGAGATTCATTAAAATTTATTCAGTTCATGACTAGCGTAGCAGGTCGTACAGGTCAACTGCTTAACATGTCATCCATTGCCAGCGACATAGGGATAAGTATTCCTACTGTGGACAGGTGGCTGTCTATCCTGATATCTTCCGGAATAATTTTTCTCTTAAGACCTTATTCCAACAATATGATAAAAAGAGCGGTTAAAACTCCAAAACTATACTTTCTTGATACGGGGCTTGCTGCATATCTATTAAAATGGAATACAAGGGATGTACTAAAAAACGGTGCCATGGCAGGAGCATTTTTCGAAACCTTTGTAATTTCAGAAATAATAAAAAGTTTCTATAACAATGGTATTATAGATCCCCCTCTTTATTTTTACAGAGATAAAGAAAAAAATGAAATCGACCTAATAATAGAGCATAACAGAGTATTACATCCCATCGAGATAAAAAAACATGCAGATCCAAGACCACAAGATATAAAATCATTTAATGTGATTGATAAAATACAAGGTGTGAAACGAGGGAGCGGCGGAATAATTTGTCTTTATGACAAAATAATCAGCTTAAGTGAAACAGATAAAGTAATTCCTGTGAGTTTTATCTAAATCAAATTAAATTAGTCACCCTACTCCATATCCAGATAGTTCATCAGGGGTATGCCGCTAAGGATGATAATTTCCGGTCTATATTCAAAGTGCATGGTGTCAAAGCGGCGCCACTTGCCGCCCCAGACAAAGCCGAAAGATTCAAATATGCGTATGGCTTCCATGGGGGGATGGTAGCGCCTTGTATAGGGTATGTTCCACCATTCAGGGTAGTGCTGGGTGCTCCAGAGCCAGTAGCTTTGCTGGTTTCCAAGATTTCCCGGCAATAGATCAATGGCGGCACCGTAGGAGTGATAGCTGCGGTTCTGTGTCTCTGCAATGTCCCGCCAGTACCAGCCTTCTACCCTGCTCAAATTATCTATCCATCTTCTAACATCACTGTTTGAATTGGCAAGTCTTAAAAGATACTTTTCTACCAGGCTCAACTGGGTAAGGATCAAATTATTTACCATCACAGTGGTGCCTAAAAATCGAATTGATTTAACATTCTCCCAGGCATCGTGTTGATTATGGGTTCGCCAGAGAGCATCAAAAAAGTGCGGGGAACGGTAAAGCACGGGCTCTACAGGATTGATCCTGAGTTCTTCCTGCCGCCTCATTCTCTCGTTCTCCTCGGGGGAGGCGACTTCAAAGGGAGGCAGTTCGGCCGGGTAATTATATATTGACTGGGGGGTAAAATCCTCCACCCTGTGTCTCTGGTTTTCGGGCAGTATCCTCCCTTCCGCCCAAAAAAATCTTTCCCTGTAAACTACAATGGTCCAGTCTCCGTCATAAAACTCAACTGTCCTGATTCTGTCCGGGTAGGCGGCGGCAAAGGCACGCAAAACTTCTTCGGCGCGGCTCATTGCAGGAGGAGTATTGGGGAGGTTTTCGTTTACTAAACCTGCCTCATCCGAGACTGAAGCATGGCTTTCCATGCTGCGAATCTGGGTAAGCTCCACAGGAGGGGCAGAGGGAACGCTGCCATTTTCATTTCCACTATTTTCAGTTCTTCCGCCGGAATAGATGGGAAAAAAAGGAACAAGAAAAATCAAAAAACATGCTGAGGCTAAACTTATTTTCATTACCCTTCAATTTTATAGCAAACTACTCCCCTTAGACAAGCTTGACTTTCATCCATTTCCGGGGCTCTTGTAACAAAGCACTGGTATAAGTTATTATATGTATAGATGATAAACAAAACAAAACATGCTTTTTTAAGCATTTTAATGACAAAAAACAGGTTCTTAAGGGTTGTACCTCTGCTTTTCCTTATATTCATCCCAAGCGGCTTTTCTTTTGCCCAGGAAATTATAACGGCAGATAATTACCTAAATACAGTTTCACAGCGTTATGCAAACATCAGGGATTACGAGGCAAATGTTGTTATACGCTCTGACGGAAGTGATATGTACGGCAATCTTAGCTTTCTAAATCCCAATTTTTTACGCATAGATTTTACAGACCCGGCAGATCAGGTTCTGATTTTTAACGGTGAAGTAATGAATATACATATACCAAGGTTAAGGACTGTCCTTAGCCAGGCTGTTACACCCATGCGGGGTATGACTACGACAGGCGGTGCGGGGATGGCATCGGCGGAGGGGCTCTTACTGCTGCGCCGTGGTTATATTCCTGCATTCCTTACAGGACCGGAACCTGTAGCTCTTGATAACATGAATCCGGAGAGGGTTGTAAAACTCAGGCTTACGCCACGCCTTAGCGCAGAGGGTTTCAGGGAAATCATACTAAGCATAAACCCCGAAACCCTACTAATAAGAAGAATAGAAGGAAGAACAATTAACGACGCTCTTGTACGTTTTGACTTTACCAATATCAGAACAAACCTTGGCATACCTGAACAGCGTTTTATCTATGACTCTCCTCCTACTGCAAATATTTTTCATAACTTCCTGTTCCGCGATATCGATTAAAAGGGAAAACAAAAGGGGAAAATAGTGGAATCACTGGGAACAAAATTAAAAAACACAAGGGAAGAAAAAGCTCTTACAATAAGACAGATTAGCCTTGAAACAAATATTTCATCCAGATACCTTGAAGCTCTTGAGCAGGAAAATTTTGATGTTTTCCCCAGTGAGCCTTATATTATTGGTTTTTTGAAAAACTACAGTGATTATCTGGGACTGGAGCAGGAGAGTATTCTTTCACTTTACCGCTCTCAGAAAATTCAGGATCAGCCCATTCCAATGGATGAACTTTTAAGGGAACCATCGAGGCTGCCAAAGGTACTGTCAGTAATAGGAATTGTTGTTGTAGTTTTAATAATTTTAACTGCCGGTGCATATTTACTTTTAAACAATTTCCCTCAAGCTGAAACTGTTCCCATTATTGCAGAAAGGCTTCCTTCAGAGTATCTATTAACGGGGAATTTACTGGAAAGACGCCTTTATCCCGGAGATTCCGTTCTTGTATACGGAGAAAACGATCAATACAGGCTTTTCTTCACTGGTATAGGAGATACGGTCAGCCTTTCGACCCCCAGGGGGCTTGTTATGCTGGATCTTGGTCAGGAGCAGACAGTTGACATAAGCGAAAGCGACTTTGTCAGGCTGAGGATAATTGCGACTGACTTTGTACGGAACGACAATGTTTTTGGTGCGCAGCTGCGTTTTGAACAGGAGAGACTCCCTCAGCCTCAGCTTATAGAGGAAGAGCCTCTTTACATTCCGCTTGAGGCAAGCATACCAAGAGACAGAGCGACGGTAATTTTAACTTCGCCTAACGCAATGCCTTTCATACTGCAGGCACATTTTCAGAACTACTGCTTCTTTAGGTATGAAATTCTTTTTGAACCAAACAGGGCAGGAAGAAACGAGCAGTACTTTCAGCGTTCACAGGAAATCAGCATAAATGCACAGAATGGTATACGGCTTGGGATTTCCAATGCCCAGGCTGTAAGAATGCAGGTAATTGTAAGCGGAAGAACCTATCAGGTGGAAACAGGAGGCGCAGGTGAGGTTGTTGCAGCAGACCTCCGCTGGCTGCGTGATGAGGATAACCGCTTTAGTTTAGTTTTACTAAAACTTGAATAAAAGAAAATCACAAAAAAAATATTTTATTGACCCTTACGGCTGCGTAAAAAATCAGGTTGACGCAGAAAATTTAATGTCAGATTTAAATCTTAGAGGCTGGGAATCAGCTGACGAGGCAGAAGAAGCAGACTTAATCATTATAAATTCCTGCGGCTTTATAGAAAGCGCAAAGCGAGAGTCCATTAACGCTGTTCTTGCCTGGCGCAAACTATACCCAGCAAAAAAGATACTCCTTGCCGGCTGCCTTGGTGAGCGTTATGCGAAAGAGCTCAAAACAGAACTGCCCGAGGCGGACTATATAATGGGCATAGGCGGCATTAAGGAGGCGGCAGTCAGACCTGAACTAAGAAAGCTGTTTCACTCTGGCGGCACTACCAACACGGGCGCTGCAGGTGCGGCTCTTGCCGTCGGGATGCGCCCCCTACTTTCCATGCCGGGTACTGCCTATGTAAAAATCAGCGAGGGATGCAGCAACAACTGCACTTACTGCGCCATACCTCTAATTCGCGGCAGCCTTAAAAGCCGCAGTATTAAAGAGATTGTGCGTGAATGTGAGGTGCTGCTAGGGCGCGGTATAAGGGAACTTTGCCTTATTGGGCAGGATACGGCATCCTACGGCGCGGACAAAGCCGCTTCAGCGGACAAAGCCGCTTCAGCGGACAAAGCCGCTTCAGCGGACAAAGCCGCTTCAGCGGACAAAGCCGCTTCAGCGGACAAAGCCGCTTCAGCGGACAAAGCCGCTTCAGCGGACGAAGCCGCTTTAGCCGACGAAGCAGGAGCGGGAAATGCAGCACCAGAGAGAGTTGCAGCATCAGAGGGAGTTGCCACGCAGGAGGGGGATGCTGCGAGCGGCGGGCTGCCTGTACTGCTTGCGGCTCTTGGTGAACTAAAGGGGGATTTTCGCGTAAGGCTTCTTTACATGCACCCGGATCATTTCTCCTATGAGGTTTTAAACATTATGGAAAAGGACAGGCGCATACTCCCCTACTTTGACTTTCCTTTTCAGCATGCCTCAGAAAAAATACTAAAAGCCATGGGCAGAAAGGGCAACGCAGAAAGCTACCTTAAACTTATTAAAGACATACGCCATAGGTTTAAAGATGCCGTTATACGCTCTACTTTTTTAACCGGCTTTCCAGGTGAAAGCGAAGAAGACTTTATGCAGCTTTTGGATTTTCAGGAAAAAGCTAAACTTACCTGGCTGGGCTGTTTTGCCTACTCCCGGGAAGAGGGAACCTTAGCCTATAACATGAAAGCCAGGGTATCCAAAAAAACTGCCGAAAAGCGCAAAGCCATAATAGAGGAAAAACAGCTTCGCATAACAGAAGCAGAAATGGATAGCTTTGTAAAACACAGCATAAAAAATAAGATTTTATATGATGTGTTAATAGAGGAAAAAATTCCTCCCAAAGCCGAAGAGGAGACGGTAATTTACCTTGGACGCCTGCCCTTCCAGGCACCGGAAGTAGACAGCTCTGCAGTTATTTTCAGAGAAAGGGAAGATGCTGAACTTAAATTAGGGGAAATTTACCCATGCAGGATTTTTGCAAGGACAGGGATAGATTTAAAGGCAGAAGTGTTTTAGCCGGCAATTCCGGCAAACAGGAGATTACCAGACAGGATTATTCAGTCTAACTAATCTACTGCAAGTATGGGACCTACAGCGCGATAACTGGGCTCACCGTTATCCTTCTGTTCGGTTTTTACCCTGTCAAACCTTAAGCGGAATTGCAGAGTCATGCCAATTTCAAGTTCTTCAGGTTTTTTATTCACAACATCACTTGCAAAAAAGTAAAAGTTATTGTACTCAAGATCTTTTAACCAGCCGCCTGCAGAATCTATAGACAGTATCGTGGAAATGCGCTCCTGTGCCATTTCTTCTTCTGTAAGGACTTTTCTTCTTGGAGCATAGGGACCGGGATGATCCCCCTTTGCCCAATAAGGTGTTTCATTGTTATACTGCATGCCGGCATAGGGAGGAGGCGGAGGAGCACCTGCCATGGATGCTTGAGCGTTATACGCAAATTGGTCTGTAGGGTACATGGCGTCATTCTGACGGGGTTCCATCTGGCGCGGTTCAAAAAGACCGTTAATAACAGGGTTTTTTATGTTAAGCCTGTCATCAATTATATTACTCATCTGAAGGGGATATTTAACTTCCTCTAAAAGATCCTGGGAAGTAATTGTCATTTCTCCGTTTGTATTTTCAAAATCCCAGCTTGCAAGCATTACTTCCAGAGTTGTTCCCATGGTCTGTAATTCACGAACCAGGGGCAGGTAATCGCCGTCTCCTGCAACAAGTACAAAAATATCAAAAGTTTTGGCGTATGCTTTTTTATAGGCATCAAGGGCCAATGAAACGTCTATGCCCTTTTCCTTAAGCTCATTATTGCTTCCCCTGACCAAAGGCAGATAATGAAACTGCACCCCTTCCCTGGTAAGGGCATCCTCAAAGTATCTCTCCCCTACTATGGCCTTATCATTTGAGGGCTTTGTTGATCTGCCCCTAAAATAATGTGCTTCTACAATTTTACAGTTATCAATGTCTTCATCAAGTTTTAGGGCAACTTCATTGCAGATAAAATCATGAAAACCGCTTATGCTTATCCTTGACTGTCTTTGATGATCGAATTTATAAAAATTGCTTACCTTATAAAAAAAATAACCATCATAATAAATTCCAATACGTACTACTGATTTTCTTCTTGCTGCCATTTACGCCTCCGCCAAAAGACAGATGCAGTGAATTAGTATTTTAAATATACTCTTATTTACAAATTTCCTTTATTTGCTTTCCAATCCACTTATCTGTCTTTTATAATCTCCCATATATGTTTTAATTAAATTAATTTTGACATATTAAGGAAATACTGTCTATATAAGAAAAAACAGCTTCCATATTATTTTATTTTTCTATATACTTTATTCCATTATACTGACTCATTCATTAAATCAATTAGACGGAAGGTATTCATGGCCAAAAAAGGCAAAGTAGTTATTGACCGGGAACTCTGCAAAGGGTGTTATTTATGCATTAATGCATGCCCGGTAAAGGTGCTGGGAAAAGATGGAAATCAAAATTCAACCGGAACTTATCCGGTAAAACCGGCAGATTCGGAACTTCCCTCCGGTGGGAAATGCATAGCCTGCGGAAATTGCTATGAGGTATGCCCGGATGTATGTATTCAAATTTATGAGCTATCTGCTTAAGGAGTTATTTTGAGCACTGAAAAAGTACTAATGAAGGGAAATGAAGCCATTGCCGAAGCGGCAATAAGAGCGGGTTGTACCGCCTATTTTGGCTATCCCATTACACCGCAAAACGAGATACCGGCATATATGTCCCTGCACATGTTAAACAAAGGCAGGGTTTTTATACAGGCGGAAAGTGAAACTGCCGCCATGGTTATGGTATATGGAGCCGCATGTGCAGGGGCAAGAGCCATGACAAGTTCGTCCAGTCCCGGCATAAGCCTTAAACAGGAGGGGATTTCATACGCGGCTGCGGCGGATCTCCCATGCGTGGTGGCAAATGTTGCCCGAGGCGGCCCCGGACTGGGTTCCATTGCTCCGGCGCAGAGTGACTACTTCCAGGCAACAAGAGGCGGCGGTCATGGAGATTATTACTGCATAGTTCTTGCACCAAAGAGCGTTCAGGAATGTGCAGACCTAACCTACCTTGCCTTTGACCTTGCAGATCAGTACAGGATGCCTGTAATTGTTCTCGTGGACGGCATGATAGGTCAAATGGTGGAAAGCCTTGTGCTTCCTCCCGAAAGGGACCCAGGCAGCCTGCCCAAGAAGCCCTGGGCTGTGGGAAATAAATCCGGCAGGGATTCCATACATATTACTTCAATAGACCTGGTACCTGAATCTCTTGAAGGCAATACAAGAAAGCGTTTTGATCGTTACGAAACAATAAAGAAAAACGAAATTAGGGCAGAAGAAGTTGACTGTAAGGATGCTGACATCATTTTGGTTTCCTATGGTACATCGGCAAGGGTCTGTCAGGGAGCAAGAAAGCTTGGCGCAAAAGCCGGCATTAAAGTAGGACTTTACAGACCTATTACCCTCTGGCCCTTCCCCAGTGAGGGACTTGCCAATGCGGCAAGCGGCGGAAAACCCATACTCACCGTGGAAATGAGCCTTGGGCAGCTTGTGCAAGATGTACAGTTGTCAGTTTTCGAGAGGAATCCCGTACATCTCCTTGGACATTCAGGCGGAATGATACCCAACGAGGAAGAAGTATTCCAGGAAATCAAAAAGATACTGGGTAAATAGCAGAGAGGAAAATAATGAGCGAAAAACAAATATACGGGCGTCCAAAAACATTATATGAGATCCCGACAAAATACTGAG
>Ga0099364_10013946_pt1 | contig 10734 bp, 15 predicted proteins | sample TergutTh196P3_FD_73070 | JGI IMG/M metagenome (GOLD analysis project Ga0099364, IMG submission 73070) | Microcerotermes parvus P3 segment gut microbial communities from Pointe-Noire, Republic of the Congo - Th196 P3 | ecosystem: Host-associated > Arthropoda: Insects > Digestive system > Gut ...
TTGGAGGCCGCATTGCCGAAGAAATGATCTCCGGTGAATATTCCACCGGCGCGGCCAATGACATAACCAAAGCTGCCGACATAGCTCGCAAAATGATCACCGACTACGGCATGAGCGACCGTTTCCGCAACGTAGCCCTGACATCCCGGGGCATGAGCATGACAGGCCAGGAAAGGCATGACCCGTTTTTCCAGCGGGAATACGCGGAAAGCACCCAGCAGTACATTGACGAAGAAATCGCCCGAATTATTGACACAGAGTATGCAAAAGCAAAGAAGACTCTGGAGGAACAACGCGATGTTCTGGATTTGGTTGCCGCTGCGTTGCTGGAAAAAGAGACCCTGGACGAGAAGGAATTCAAGGAACTTTTGGCTTTCAGAGCTCAAAACCAGTAATGCCAGAGTGTCTGTTTTAGGTTAATCATCATAGTGTCCGCCGCATTGAACGATTATAACTTGGTTATGTTCTACCTTGTAAACAATACGATTTACGTCATCAATACGTCTGCTCCAATAGCCTTGTTTATCGCTCGTTAAGGGTTCAGGCTTACCAATTCCTGTAAATGGGTGCCGGTCAATATCTTTAAGAAGATGATTAATGCGTTTCAGTGTTTTTTTATCTTGTGTTTGCCAGTAAACATATTCATCCCATGCTTTATCATGCCAGACTTTATTCATCATCGGTCTCTATCAATTCGTGAACAGTGAGGTTTTTTCCTGCTTCTGCATCAGCTATTCTTCGGCTCAATTCCGCTTGATTCTTCTCACTGTAAAAAGGATCATGTATTTCAAAAGGAATTTTTCCCTGACGTAAGGCTTGTCGGGCGAATATATTGAATGCAGTGGATAAATTCATGCCAAAATCCCTGAACATTCTTTCGGCATTTTCTTTTACATCTTTGTCGAGTCTGATTGTTACGTTAATAGTTTCAGCCATGATTAATACCTCCTGTTCATTGTTTTAGCTTATCAAGTTTTCTCGTGCAGATCAAGTAAAATGCACTATGGATGTGAAGAAGTGACAGTAAGGAATTCAAGGAACTTCTGGCTCAGCCGGCTCATCGCCTTCAGCAATATAACGATGGCGGTACTCCTTAACCATTTTTGAAATGGAATCGGAAAAATCCTCCAGGTAAAGGGAAAAAATTTCAGCTCCACGGTCATTCCATTTGGAATCGGAGAGAAAAAACTGATAGGGCTCCGCCTTTAGGGCAATTGCAAGTTTCCCAATTGTTTCCGCAGAGACCCATTTTTTCCCATTTTCAATATCGTTGATAAAATTATGCGTCAATCCCGCATCGCCAGCCAATTTTACCTGGGAAACATTAGCCATTTTTCGGAGTCGTTTTAAGTTTCTGCTGAATAAGCTTCTTATGTTGACTCCAGTTATCGTTTCTTTCATAAGCCGCCCGTACCTATGGTAAAATTATCCAAGCTTTTGGGACTTTTAACAAATAGCCACAGGCGATAATAGTGTCGCTATTAGATTTATCGTGGAGAATTGATGGAAATATTGGAGAATTTAATAGGTATTAAAGCGGCTCAAGCTGCGTATTCACCTTAAAGGTTCAAGCTGAGCCTGGAAATGCCTTAATACTGGCGGTTCCCAGACTATTTTATAACCTCTGACTTTATCAGCCCGCTTTTTGATAGCGATTAACGCTTCCGCCATGATGTCGAAATGTGCCTGGGTATAGACCCGGCGCGGAATTGCAAAGCGGGTGAACTCAAAGACGGACTTAAGCTGCTTGCCGGTGTCGGGGTCGTTGCCCAGCATGTACGAGCCGATGTCGCAGGTGCGGATTCCGGCCTCTTTGTACAGCTCGATAGCCAGGGCCTGCGCCGGGTATTCGTTGTACGGGATATGCGGGAACATAGACTTTGCGTCGACGAAAACGCCGTGGCCGCCGACGGGAGCTTGGTAAACAATCCCTGCGTCGTCCAGCAAGCTTGCCAGATATTCCACCTGGCCTACCCTGTACTTAAGATAATCTTCGTTTACACCTTCGTAAATACCGATGGCAAGGGCTTCTAAATCGCGGCCGGATAATCAGCCGTATGTAAGGAAACCCTCATAGCTGATGGTGTTTACTTTGCAGCGTTGGAAAAAATCCGCATCGTCCTTAACACCCACAAGTCCGCCCATGTTGATGATGGCGTCTTTTTTGGCCGAAAGCGTAAAAAAGTCGCCGTAACTGAACGCTTCACGGACGATTTCCTTGATACTCTTGGAACCGTAGCCATCTTCACGGCATTTGATAAAGTACGCGTTCTCGGCAAAACGCGCCGCGTCTATGCAGAGTTTTATGCCGTGTTTTTTGCAAATCTCTGATGTCTCTTTTATGTTCGCTATTGAAACCGGCTGTCCACCAGCTGAGTTATTTGTTATGGTCATAATGACAACGCCGATGTTTTTTGCGCCGTGTTCATTTATGAGCGCTTCAAGCTTTCTGGTATCCATGTTGCCTTTAAAGGGTATTCTTATTGTAGGGTCCTCAGCTTCTTTGATATTACAGTCAATGGCGCGGCCCCCGGCAAGCTCGACATGTGCGCGGGTCGTGTCAAAATGCATGTTTGAAATTGAATACTTTCCTTTTTCCAATAACAAAGCGTATACGACCTTCTCAGCTGCCCTTCCCTGATGGACGGGCTGAATAAACTTATAGCCGAAAAGATCCTGGCCAGCTTCAAGCACCTTGAAGTAGCTCCTTCCTCCAGCATAAGCCTCGTCGCCTAACATCACACCCGCCCACTGATCCTGACTCATCGCGTTTGTACCTGAATCCGTGAGAAGGTCTATGTATACGTCATCGCTACGCAGGCCAAACATATTGTAATTAGCCTCCTTGATCTTTGCAGCCCGCTCTTCTGCCGAAAGCATCTTGATTGTTTCGACCATTTTGATCCTAAACGGTTCGGGAACATACTTAATTGCCATAAAAAACCTCCAGGAAATAGATTGAAAGCCAGAAGCTTTCTTAATTATCACTATATTGTAACCCAGTTTTTCGATTTTGCAAGGGTGCGGGGTGTAGGTCAGTTTCCCGCCTTTCAGGCACAATCAACGAAAAAGGTATTTGCCATATTTTTCTAATTACCCAAAAAATCCCTGGCAAATTCAAGCTGTCTATCCCGACCCGCCATGATTTCCTCATTGGTATTAGTTACAATATGTCCGGGTCTTATACCAATTCCCTCATAACAAACATTGTTCATGTCTGTTACTTTTTGAACTGATATTGTATAGAGCCAGCCGTTTATCAAGGAACGTTGTAACCCCAAGGAAAACGCTCCGGCAGTTGTTCCCCCTGCATGAGTAACATGGTCTTGCGAAAGTAAGGCAAGGGTAAACCATTCTCCGCCGGAAACTGTTTGTCTATTGGTCAATAACACAATAGGTTTCGTATACCTTGAACTTGCCGGATTTATCGTATAAGTAACAGGAGGAGAAAAATCATTGCGCCCAGGCCCGTTTTTAGTGCGTATATGTACATAGTCCTTTTTCATAGAAGTTAATCGGCTTGCAATAAATTGTACATTAGAAGGAAGCCCGCCTGTATTGCCTCGAACATCCACAATCAATACATTGGTATTTGCCAGAGCTTGTATAATAGTGTCTATATCCTTAACCCAATCCTGATACTGATCAACTCCGACAAATCCATGAGCAAAACCTGCAATAAATATATACCCAATATCGGGATTTGATGAAAGTGTACCATATAAAAACATTCCAGCACCGGCAGTTCTGCCGCCGCCATTTAAATAGGTTTTAACAACATCAAGGCTGAAAGGTTCAACATTGGAAGTGTCTAACCATCTGCCAAATCTTTTGTGGGCAAAAGGAGACGATAAAGATACATGGGCATCATCCAAAACCTCCAGCATATTAGACAATACATTAAATAATTCCCGATCAGTCATTTCCTGTGAAATTTGCGGAGAAAACTCTCTGTAAACTCCATTCCAATCGATTCCCTTAAAATCCATAAGCGCATAGGTTTCATTAAAATCTGTCCATATACGCTCGAATATTCCCCGGTGACTGTTATCAGGATCGGGCCCCAAAAAGACCTGGCAAGATAACAACAGCATTATAAGCAATAATGTTATGATAAGTTTAATTCTTTTCATCTTTTCCTCCTAAAATGTGAATGAGATACCGCTATTCAGTCGAAAAATAGCGTCTATTCTTGGGCGGTGAAAATTAAAACGCGAAAGTTCAAACCCAAGGCCGGAATAAAGCGAAAGCAACTTATTGACTGCATGATGATATTTCAAATCGCCAAATATAGACCAGTAATTGTGAAAGCTGACAATTTCACCTAAAGTAATAATCTTTATCGGGTTTTCTTCGGCATATTGCAAAAGAGCGCCATCAGCTCCGGCAAATGCGGGACGAAGCGCATAGCCGAATACGGGAATTCCCATAGAAAGGACAAAACGGCTTTGCGGATTAATAATCCATTTTTGTGTTGCGTGTAAACCAAGAGAAAAAGCACCTGTAATACTTGGATAATATGCAAACTGCATATATGCGTCCGTTCGGAAAGCACCGCCCAAATATCCCGGAAAAACATCATTCCCCCACAGACGGTAATCAAGAGCGTATTCAAGATTTCCCCTGATAGCAAGGTACTGCGGGAAATGCGCAAAATAATATGCCTCTCCCACAAGCGGATCATAGTCCATAGACAATACGGCTGTCGGCGGAGTTTTCATTTCAGAATTACCCATATAAAAGCCAATATTGAGAGAATGAAAAAAACTGCCTTTTTCGATATTTCCGTATAGGTTATATGTTAAGGCGTTCAAGTACATATTTACTAGAGAATATGATTCTTCCCTGTATCCGGTGAATGAATATCCCAAACTGAAAGCGATCCGATAAGGTTGTAATTTTTCAGCAGCAACAATTTCATCTTGGGCATAAAGAAAAGCCGCCGAGATAAAACATATCATAAATGTCAATAAAACCTTTGTTTTATCCATAGACCAAACTCCTTAAACAAGCTTATGTAATAAATTATAAGGATGGGTCTAATTATTGACAATGAAAAATTACCAAATTACAAGAATTTGATACTAAGTTACAATGTTATCTTCTTTTATTTTCCTTTTTCGCAATAATTCATTTATCTTTTTTGTTTTTTTGTGAATTCTGACAATATCCAATATAAAGCCCAACAAATATATTGCAAATACAGTGATAATTATATACCACATTGGTATACTGGAATACCAATTAAAAATAATTGCGAAAGTACAAATTACTAATAATACACAGACAATATCAAGAAGATATTCAAAAATAACGTATTTACTTTCAAATTTTTTGGTAAGCAATAATCCCAAATGAGTTATAATATTTGCTCCAAATACTTCAAAAACAGTACGGACATATATAAAATCATTTTTGTTAATAAAGGCATATATAGCAATAAATAACAGCACTGCATTACTGGTAAACATTATATTTACAATAGTTTTTTTCATTTTATCCATTCTCCATCAGTTTCTTTTCTATACTGTCAATATACTTTCTATTGACATATAAACGCGCTCCATTTGTTAATGTTGCTTCCATACGGCTATTGAATAACGGTTTAATACTGTCAAGTTTATTAATGTTCAAAATACAATATTTGCTTATTTGAACAAACCCCTTGTCAATTAGTTTTTCATATAATTGATATAGACGATGTTTTGTCCTATAATTGTTTTTTTCGCAATATACAACTGCTATTTTGTCAACGCTTTCAACATAGTAAATATCTGATATGCTTATTGTTTTTATTCTGCCATTTGAATTGCATTGTATTATTTCATTAAGTGAATTTATAAATGAAACAATCCGTTCAACCGTTTTATTTTCTTCTGGGTATGTGATTAATACTTCAATATCTTGTTGTTGCGGACGTTGTTCTTTCCTAAGAATCATGTCTTAATTTATCTCTTCTGCTATATTTTGTCAATATATTTCCAAATAGACGGAAACAAGATGCGTGTAATTCTTTATATAGCAAAAAATAGGGATTAAATTTTTGACGAAGAAGCTGTCCCAGTTAAGGACGGCAAGCTGCTCAGCTGAGTAATAAGACATAGCAATCCATCCATTCGGGGTTTTGCTTGGTAAGGATGCCGGCGGGATGTAGTACATGTTGGCAACGGAGTGCTCAAAACCGGAGGTTGCGAAGCACCAGCATTTATTTTTTATCTCAATTATTTTCCACGTATTAGTGGCAAATCACTGTCCATAGTCCAAACAGGACTGTTCGGCTTTTTTACAACAAAGCGCACGTAAAGAAAACCAAATATCAATACAATAGTCATGAAGATACTGCCAGCTGAACCTTGTATTCCGCCGGTCAGAAATTCATTACTTCCCAGGCTTGTTGTAAAAACCCCTTCAGCTGCGCCTACTCCCCCGCTTGTAGGTATTCCTAAAATATCACCTGCAATAAAATTATGACCTATGTGATAGCCTGTAGAAAGCCATAGTTTTCCTGTTTTAACAAACATATAAGCCCAAAGCAGACCGACAAGGCTTGTATTAAATAATGATATTACTGTCATCCCCGGATTCAAAAAGTGCGCTACTCCGAAAATTATTGATGACGAAAGGAGAATGACATATTTGTTGCGTGTTGTTTTAAACGCTGTCATTATGTAACCCCGACAGTACAGCTCCTCTGAAAACATAAATACGCAGACACTCAAAAATTCTATTACAATGCCTATTGTAAACAGTCTGTGAGGGTTAAAACTTAACACCTGCCTTTGACTGCTTAGAATCATGGCGGCAAAAACCAGAAGCATTGTGACAGCTCCCATTGCCAAACCGTGCAGAAGTGATGAAAACCAGCCTTCCCTGATAACTCCCATTTGCCTTACACTGCGTTTGTAAACCAGCTTGAAAAGAAACAAGCCTCCTATAACGACAATAATACCGTAAATAATGGTAATAAGTATTTTTCCGCTAATACTTTCTGCGTTATCATCAGTAATAAAGGCACGGGCTATCATCTGCCCAAATAAGACAAGTGCAACAGCTGCAGCTATTGACCACCCTGAACGCAGCTCCCCAAAACGATTTTTGAAAATCTTTAACATAAATTCCTTTGTATTATTGCCTGTTTATAACAGGTATCATGCCCTGAACCGAAAACATAAACCCATTGCCGGGACTGCCTGCTCTTTCACCATCCAGCCAATAATTGCTGTTAATAACCCAGCCAGCCTGAATTCTTAAGATAGATAAATCGAGAGCGGCAAATATTGAACTTTGTTGCAGTTCAAAGGTATCTCTTTGTATGTTATTGGATAAATGAAAACCAGCTAATTCATTTTTGAAGCCCACCCCAACCCCGGCAAAATCTCCTAATTTGTGATCTGGCTTAAAGAGGCGATACCATAAAGTAAATTCACAGTTAAGATCGGCAATGCTTCTGTATATTTCCATTCGCATATCTCCGGTAAAACGTACTCTTTCTTTAGGTGCTACTGTAAACTCAAAATTGGGACCAGTAATAAAATCCAGCGATGAGGCAAACCACTTTGTGTCAATGCCAAAACGTATTAATGGAAAAGGCATTACAGGCGTGGAATTATCGGCACGAAGCGTATCACTGAAGTCCCCTACCGCTATAACAGCCCCTAAAATTAGTGAAACATGAGATTGTCGTATTATTTCATAGCCATAGCCAGCACCGACCTGGAAAGTATTTAATCCGGATAAGGGTCTGTCAGAATTAGATTGGAGAATAGCCAGAATCTGATGCCTTCCAAGGCGACCATCAAATATACCGCCGATCTCATGATATAGTTTAGGAATGTCGGGCTGCGGCAATTCAGCAAATATGGACGGCAGATACATGGCCATGAATAAAAACCGACGTTCAACCTGGTTAAAGGGAAGATCCTGTTCTCCATACATAAACCCTATCCCGCCAGCAGGGCTGTGTATAGTTTGGTTCTCTAGCCGCATAAAATCATAACCAATTGGAAGAAACATGACAAAGGACTCGTTTGTCTGTTCTGCTTCCTGCGCGGATACTACGGCAACAATACACATTGACAAAGCAACAAATAAGGTTAACCTTAAAGTTCGTATCGAACACAAAACGAAGTTTTGTGAAATGCAGGATAATATTCTTTGCTTCATATTTTACTCCCCGAAGCTTACTGCCATTCTGCTAAAATTATTATTTACAGAAAACTTTAGTCTGTTAAAGTTTGGAATACCATTTCTGTAATTTGTTATTACAAAAGGTTCTTTTGGCAGTCCAAGGAAGTTAGTGTCCAATTCTCCATTATTATTTGTATCTTGGAAAATCGCAAAAACATATTCCCCCGCCTGTAAATCAAACGAATGAATGATATTTTGGCTTGAACTATCCAATACGATTTGGAAGCTTGGATTATTACTCCTAAAATCCCTTTCATTCGAGAAAACATCTACATAAACATTTCCCCCATTCACCCTTACCCCGGAAATTTCCAGGGTAAACCGGACACTCTCGTTGCCGAATAAGTTCCCTGCAAATACAGTTGTCAGGAAAATCAACAATAAACCATTTTTTAACATTTAAGCCTCTTGTTTGATAATATAGCAATTGGCTAAAAATCAATCAATGTAACTTAAACCATATAAATTGCATTCTGGTAGCGTTTTTTTGCATCTCAAATCAAAGGGCTTGTTTTTATTTGTTTTTTATTTAAAAATGGTAAATATGAAATTAACTATAAACATAGCTGACCAATACACAGAGCTAGAAATTACAGTTAATTATAACAGAATGGATGATGAACTCAATAAGTTAGTATCTTCAATAAAAATGTATGACATGAAGATACCTGGGCGAAAAGAAGGGCGAGAATGTGTTTTGGAAATTGCCGATATTGTTTACATTGAAAGCTTTGAGAAACGCACATTTTTGTACACTTTAACAGATACATTTGAAAATAATTTTAAGCTTTTTGAACTTGAGGAAAAGCTTATAAACAGGGGATTTCTGCGAACTAGCAGAAATTGTCTCGTAAATACTAATTTTATTAAGTCTATTCAAACTGAATCAAATAGCAGACTGATTATTACAATGCCAAATGAAATAAAATTGATTGTATCGAGATTATATGCAACAGAAATAAAGCAAAAGCTGGAGGAACTATATGTATGAAGGTAAAAGTATATTAATTTTCTTTAATAAACTGCTGCGTTCTTTTTCTATTTTTTTTACTTTTGTCATTTTTCTTAGGTTGTTCATTAAATTAGTATCTGACTACTATTATCAACTGTTTCATGGGATATATTCCCATGAGAGCATAAGCTTAACCTCTCATGCTATTTTGGAAGTAGCCGCTTTTGCCTTAATTTTAGCTGTAATTAATATTGTGATTCTATCCGATATTTTTCTGTTTAAAATGCGGTTTTTATTACGGTCTTTTCTTTTTTATATAACCACTTTATTTCTTACTACTGTATTTGCTGTTTTGCTGGACTGGCTACAAATTAATAGTATATTAGCATGGGCCAGCTTTTTTCTCATTTTTACAATCTGTTTTGCTATTGGCATCGGAATAAAAATGCTAAAAACCAGGTTTGATAATAAAAAATACAGTGAATTACTAGAGAGGTACAAATCTAAATTTAATACTCAATAAATTTTATTCTTTTTTCTCCCAAAACATTTTGGACATATTGTTCTGCAAATATTACATTTTATATAGATATCCTGACCTTCATTTTTTTATATGCATGGTTAAAACACTTTAATTGATCAATTTCCAAAGTGTCCCTTTTTAATGCAAATACAGGGCAATTTTCTATACATAAAAAACAGTTTTCAGGACATTTTTCAATTATTAATTCATCAGGTTCAAGTTCCAAATCCATTAAAACAGCTGTTAGCCAAACCATGTTTCCATGCTTTGGAGTAATTAATAAAGAATTTTTTCCAATATAACCAAGACCTGCCAATACTCCGGCATGTTTTACTGATATAACATTACGAAACCTATTGGTTTTTTTGTCATGTATTGTTGGATCTACAGTTCCTACAGGTACTGCTATTATATTATGGTCTTCCATTAAATTGCAGAAATCCACAGCCATTATATCAAGCATATTTGAAAGTAAATTCCTTACAATTGTGTAAGGGATCATGTTTTTGCAATCCAGTGTACCCTTAAGAAATTTTTTCCCAAATACTATAACCGATTTACATGAAGGCAATGTATCAATAGGGTTAAAGCCTTCTGGTGAATCATGAAACCTGTCTATTGATGCTATCCCACAAAAATCTGCATTTAAATCATTGAGAATTTGTTTTATTTCATTAGAATTCATTCTTATCTCCGTGTCTTTTATTATGCAATTTTGATTTGAAAAATATCAAAGAAAATACCTGTCTGAGCTTGTATTGTATGACGGCCAGTTGGAAGCATAAATAAGGCTTCTCCTGCATTTTCAACCCCGGCAAACTTCGTTCCATGACAGGGGCATACTTATTCTGCCTTACACCATATGAAATTATAGCATGAATGAATAAAATTCGGCAAGTATAAATTATGCAACAACCGGTTGCAAAAATCTGGTCAGCGGCAAAGCCGCAGGCTATTCTGGTCAGCGGCAAAGCCGCTGGCTATTCTGGTCAAACGTTTGACCAAATTACAACTTGCATATGCAAATTGCATGTTATAATCTCCCCATGAACCAGCTAATAGGTACAGGCTT
>Ga0099364_10013947_pt1 | contig 10734 bp, 8 predicted proteins | sample TergutTh196P3_FD_73070 | JGI IMG/M metagenome (GOLD analysis project Ga0099364, IMG submission 73070) | Microcerotermes parvus P3 segment gut microbial communities from Pointe-Noire, Republic of the Congo - Th196 P3 | ecosystem: Host-associated > Arthropoda: Insects > Digestive system > Gut ...
CCATTTTGGCGGCAGAATATGCTCTTGAACGCGGCAATACTCGTTTAGACCTGTTACGTCTTGCAGTAGCATTGGAACGTTACAAGATGGTGAAAGGGGAGTATCCTGCCGACTTGGAGGCGTTGGTGCCGCAATTTTTGGAAGAGGTACCTCTCGATCCCTTCACGGGACGCAAGACGTTTGTTTATAAAGTTGCTCCCGATGACGAGACGGCAGTGTTGCTGCACTCTTCCGAGTGGGACGAAAAGGATGGAAACAAAAAGGATTTGTTCTTACGTCTCAAACGGCATGCTCCGCAAGAGCGGGAGGAGTAAGACACACAAATCTCATTCGCTCTTCGGGCAATCACCACATTGGCGTTCATATTCGTCGATGTTCCGTTGCCGGTTTGATCGACATCGACCGGAAACTGATCGTCGAACTTGCCCTCCGCAACTTCAAGACACGCCGTTAAAAGAGCCTCGATCTGCTCCTCGTTTAACGGCGAGCGTCCCGATTGGAGCATTCCGAGTTCGGCATTCGCCTTGGCACACGCCCATTTGACAAGACCGAGAGCGTGGATCAACTCCGGCGGCATTGTCTTTCCCGAAATGGGAAAGTTTTCGACCGCCCGCTGCGTTTGAGCGCCGTAATAAGCATCGTCGGGAACCTCGACGGCTCCCATTGTGTCGTGTTCTGTTCGCATAGATAGGGAGCATTATACCGTAAACGGAATGAATTTGACCGTTTTGGGCGTGTCAAAATTTGTAGGTATATTCAACTTTGCGCAAGCGAGCGGGGGGGGCGCAGCGAGCGGGGGGCGTTAGCCTCCCGTCGGGTACGAAGTGTGTTGGACATCCATCGGGGGGCTAACCCCCCCCGCTCGCTTGCGCAATGCTGAAAATGCCCAGAAATTTTTTACACACCCGGAGCCGCCGTTCGTAAATTTGTAAGAAACCCTTCGTCCCTTTTGCGGTTACTGCTCTGGCAATAAAAAAGTTCACAGAGCCCGTGGCGTAAACCAGGGACGTCCCTAACTGACGTTACGGGCTCTGTGAATCTTTTTCCTACTAACCCTGTAAAAACGCAGCTCTGTTATTTTTTATCTACTGCCTTATAATTGACTCCATGTCTCCACAACTCAAGCAGCACAGCGTTCTTCCCGGCTTCGGTTTGACCCTAGGGTTCACCTTGACGTATCTCGGCTTGCTAGTCATGTTGCCGCTATCGACACTTATGATTTGTACCGTCTCAATGTCATTCAGCGACTTTTGGGATGTCGTTTCCTCGCCACTGGTCATTGCTGCCTATAAACTTTCTTTCGGTGCTTCACTTATTGCTGCTTGCATCAATGCCGTATTCGGTTTCATCGTTGCATGGACGCTCGTCCGATACCGTTTTCCAGGTAGAAGGTTTATTGATGCACTTATCGACATTCCCTTTGCAATGCCGACGGCTGTTTCCGGTATCGCTCTGGCGGCACTCTTTTCCAAAACCGGCTGGATAGGTCAATGGTTCGATCCGTTCGGAATACAAATCGCCAATACGCAGATCGGTATTGTCGTTGCCCTCACGTTCATCGGCTTGCCTTTTGTTGTACGGACGCTTCAACCGGCATTGGAAGACTTCGATAAAGAAGTCGAAGACGCTGCCGAGTCTCTCGGTGCATCGAAAGGGCAAACATTTCGGAAAATCATTTTTCCTTCGGTTTTTCCTGCGTTGGCAACAGGTTTCACCTTGGCACTGGCGAGGGCTTTGGGGGAATACGGTTCGGTAATTTTCATCGCGGGCAACGTTCCGTTTCAGACGCAGATCGTTCCTGTGTTGATCGTTCATGAATTGGACAGGTTCAACATTCCTGCCGCAACAGCGATTGCCGTTGTGATGCTCGCTGCGTCTTTCGTGTTGATGTTCTGTATCAACATACTGCAATGGTATGCGAGACTGCGGTAATGGAAAGGTACCGTAACGACAATACATTCTGGATTGCGTTTCAAATACTAACTAAACTTTTACACGCTTGTTAATCTGCCCCGAATCCGGTATAATGCCCCAATTATCGCATATCCGGCTCTCGTGGCATTACTGATAGGCTTCAATGGGATTAGCAAATATAATCGGACTTATTCTCGGCTGGGGATTGATCTCTGTATCAATTGTCCTCGGCGCCGGATTCGACATGAATAAAACTCGGGTCTTCGTGGACATTCCGTCGGTAGGAATTGTATTCGGCGGTACACTGGCATCCGTACTCGTTGCTTATCCGCTGGCGTCCATTCTGGGAATGCACAAACACATTATCATCACATTTACCGCCAAGGACCGTAATCCACTTAACGTGATTGAACAAATCGTCGCTCTTTCGGAATCCGCCCGACGCGAAGGACTGTTATCACTGGAAAACCACTTGGAGGAAATCGACGACAATCCCCTATTGGCAACCGGCATACGAATGGCTGTGGATGGAATGTCGCCGGAAGTCGTCGAAAACATTATGAATACTGAAATTGATTCTGTCAATTCCCGGCATCAGTATGGTAAGGGCATCATTGCCAACCTCGGAAAATACTCACCTGCCTTCGGAATGATCGGAACGCTCATCGGACTCGTGTTGATGCTTACCGATCTTAATCCCGACACGATCGGGGCAGGAATGGCGGTTGCTCTGCTCACGACACTCTACGGAGCGGTCGTATCGAATCTGGTCTTCCTCCCCTGGGCGGATAAACTTGGATTCATCAACGATGCCGAAATCCAATGTATGGAAATCACGCTCAAAGGAGTGATTGCGATTCAGTCCGGCGAAAATCCTAGAATCATCAAGCAAAAACTGATGATGTACCTGCCGCCGAACCAACGACCGGAAGAACACGAAGATGTGTAAGGGGAAAAATATTAACGGCGCCGCATTCGTATACTGCCGACGGGTAGAAATGGGGCGTTTTGCTTTGCGGAATTATTTGTGCTCCTTGCATACTTTGCAGTAAAATCCTTTTTTAACCACCATGCCGACTCCACGCCGTACATTTCTGAAAGCGAGTGCCGCCGCCACGCTCGGTACACTCGCGCTGCCGTCCATTGCCGCAGGGCAATCGGACAAGAAAATCCGTATCGCCGTCGTCGGAGGAGGATTCGGTCGCCTTTTCTACTGGCACCTGCATCCTCATGCCGTTGTAACTGCTGTTACCGATCTGTGCGAAGACCGGCGGAAAGCATTGGCGATGACGGCACCGGGAATCGTAGCGCACGAATCCTCTCGCAGAGGCGGTGTGCAACTTGCCGTCCCGCAGTTTGACCGGTAACGAGCGGGAGGCGTTAGCCCTTCGGTAGCGAGCGGGGGGCGTTAGCCCTTCGACATCGGGGGATTGACATCCCCCGCTCGCTAATCATTAACCACTAACCATTAAAAAACCATGCCTATTTCACGTCGTTCATTTTTAACCGGCACTGCTCTTGGCGGTGCCGCCTTTTCCGCCGCGGTTGCATCGGCACAAGACACCCCGAACATCATTGGATTCGATCAGACGCAGACCGTCATCGACGACAGCACCGTTTGGCAGCAGAAGTTTGACCGTAAAATCAAAATGGGGCTGGTCGGCTTCGGTGCTTGCAAGTTTGGAACCCAGTTCTCCTTGCAAGACCATCCGAACGTCGAAATCGTTGCGGTGAGCGATCTGTTCCCCGACCGTTGTGCGGCAATGGCGCAAGTTGCCCGGTGCGGAAAGACCTATCCGTCGTTGGAAGAAATGCTCAAAGATGACAGCGTCGAAGCGATTTTTCTCGGAACCGATGCGCCGAGTCATGCACAACAGTGCCTCGATGTGATGAAGCGTGGAAAGCACGTCGGCGTGGCGTGTCCGGCGACCTTCGGCAATCTCGAAGAAGCGGATATGCTTTTTGAGATGGTCAAGGAGACCAAGTTGACCTACATGATGTTTGAAACGTCGGCTTACCATGACAAGGTCTATGCGGCGCGGCAGATTTTCAAGGCGGGCGGATTCGGCAAGTTAATTTACACCGAAGGGGAGTATTACCATTATTTCCCAACGCCGTATGTTGCCAGCCATAATGATTGGCGTGTCGGACTGCCGCCGCAATGGTATCCGACGCACAGCAACGCTTACTATAATTGCGTAACGGACGGCAGTTTTACGGAAGTGTCTTGCATGGGCAAGCCCAGCATCATTCCGCACCTTATGCCGGAAAACAATGTTTATAAGAATCCGTTCGGTTCGGAAATTGCGCTTTTCCGCACCAGCGAAGGTGGCATGGCACGCATGGCAGTGTGCTGGGATTTACCCCAAATGCATAGGGAAACAGGGCGTATGAGCGGTCAAAAGGGGCATTTTTGGGATACGCATTATCGAGACATTCAGGGACGGGATATTCTCAATACGGACGAGCCGATTAGGTCGGTGCGTTGGAAGAAGCCGCCTCTTCCTCCGACGGTGCAGCCCGGCGGACATGGCGGTTCGCATGGTCATTTGGGACATGAATTTGTGATGTCGATATTGGAGAATCGCAAGCCGTATGTCGATATTGCGTTGTCGCTGAACATGACCGTTGCCGGTATTGTTGCTCACCAATCGGCATTGAAGGACGGCGAATTGCTCAAGATTCCGCAGTATGTTTTCCCCCTTATTTAATCGAACAATTCTTTGCGCCCTTTGGCGGATAAAAATTATCAAAGAACAAACAGAGACCGGTACGGCGGCACAGGAGCTACCGCTCCAGACTCTGTGAACTTTTTATCCGCCAGGTTTATCCGCCAGAGGCAGTAACTCCGTCTTGCTAAAAATAATAAAATAAAGTACAATACGGACGTTCAACATCATGCCGATAAGGATGCGGCAAAAATCATAAAACTGGATAAACAATGGACATCGCTACTATCTGGGCAGTTACATTCGGCGTACTACTCGTCTTTTTCGGATTCAACGCACTCATCTTCGTACACGAATTCGGACACTTCGCCGTCGCACGACTCTGCAAAGTCCGATGCGAGAAGTTCTACCTCTTCTTCGACTTCAGAGGACTACGATTCTTCCGCTTCAAATGGGGAGATACCGAATACGGGCTCGGACTCTTTCCTCTCGGAGGATACGTCAAAATGCTCGGACAAGAAGACGATCCCGGCGCTATCCGAGCGGAAATCGAAAGAGCGAAGTTGCAAGCGGAAAACGCACAAGAGCGGGGCGGCGTTAGCCCCCCGGTAGATGCGGCAGACGAAGCGAAAAAAACCGGGGGGCTAACGCCCCCCGCTCATGGAGCAACCCCGGCGATCTTCGCTCCCGATAGTTACCTCTCCAAAACGGTGCCGCAACGGCTTGCCATCATCGTGGCAGGCGTTGCCATGAACGTCGTCTTCGCCATCGTCTGTGCGGCAGGTGCGTACACCGTCGGTGTTACGGAGACCGTCCCCGCCGTCGGCAGCGTCATTCCCGGCTCCCCCGCCTGGGAAGCCGGTCTCCAAACAGGGGACAGAATCACCGCCATCGACGGAAAACCGACAAAAGCCTTCGGCGATGTCCTCAAAAAAATGGTCGAAGGCAACAAGCCCGTCGCACTAAACATCGACCGGCACGGAGAAAACCTGACCATCGATGTGACTCCGCGAAGACGCAGCGGCGACCTAACTTCCAACATCGGAATCACATCATTGCCGACGCTCGAATTGCTGACAGGAAACCGGCTGTTACACGGTCTCATTCGTCCCTCTTGGGAACAATACTACTCCGAAGAATCCCTAGCGACCCTGAAAAACTTTGCGGTGTTGGATTCTTTAGAGGAACGTAAAGTTCCCGAAATCCTGTTGGAAGGGGTTAATGGACAGAGTGTTACGACTTATGCCGAATATCTGGATGCCCAACTCCAATATGTTGGACTGCCGATTACCTATACCTTTAACGGCAAGAACGTCGAAATCCCGGCGATTCCGATGCGGGAGATACCGGTTCTGTTCAAGATGGGAGCAATCGTTTCCGTGTTGCCCGACTCCGATGCGGCTCGGCAGGGTATCGTGCCGGGAGACATCATCGTTTCGGTCGACGGCGACGCAACCATTGACCCGTTGAAACTGCCGCAAGTGATTCTACGCAAAGTGAATGACAAACAAGAAACGGTCGAGTTAGTCATCAGAAAAGCCGACGGTGAGGAACAAACGTTGACCGTCGCATTGGCGCCGATTCGTATTATGCCGGAGTTGGCGGGCATGTCGATGCGGGATCCGCTGGGCAGCAATGCGCTGGGCGTGTCGTGGACTGCCGAGCCGGTGATTGCGGAAGTGCGCTCCGCAGGCGGAGCCGCTAACGGCGGAGCGGCTAACGGCATTGCAGTCGGCGACAGAGTTGTCGGAGTCGAATTCGTTAATAGTGTTGCTCTTACTCGAAAAACATCGTTCAGTAGAAAAACGAAAGAAAACGGTCCCTTTTCGCGAGACAGAGGATTTGAATTCTACGAAATCGGCACTAGGATTGACATTCCTTTCATCTTTTCCCAGTTGTTGCAAGATGCGCAGCCGATAAAAACGGAAGAGGGTGAAGAGGAAAGAAGACTTTACGTTTGTCTCACTCTTGAAAGTCCTGATAAAAGCACGAAGGTTGTCGAACTGGACTTCTATGACTCGGCTGATTGGTTCAACTTGGAGCGCGGCTATTTGCTGATGACGGAGCAGGAGAAGATTACGGCGTCGGGTCTTGGCGATGCGCTCAGTCGCGGGTCGGTGCGGACGTTGGATTATGGTTTGCTTGTTTATCGGACATTGCAGGCGTTGCTGGACGGTTCGGTATCTCCTCGGGCTCTCAATGGACCGGTGGGAATTATTGAAATAATGTATCGGATTGCTCAGAGTGGTTGGAGTGAGTATTTGATGTTGCTCTGTTTGATCGGCATCAATCTTGCGGTGATCAATTTGCTTCCGATTCCTCCTTTGGATGGCGGACATGTTTTGTTCTTGTTGTATGAGGGCATTTTCCGTCGTCAGCCGAATGAGATGATACAGGTGGTATTGAGTTACTTCGGATTGTTCCTGATTATTCTCCTGATGGTCTGGACGGTGTCGCTGGACGTGTCCTGTATTCCGCGATGGTAAATGAGCGGCAGAGCCGCTTTTGTAAGAACGCTGTTCCCTTTTGTAATTTTAAGATTGCAACTCCGTGAATGTATGGTATCAGGGCACATCAAATCGAAACGGCGGCACTCGGCGTAACAGCAGGTCTTCGATTTGCACATTCGTCTTCACGACTTCCGCTACGAAGTCTTTCCAAGGACGATCCGTTACGGCAAAAATACCCGTGTTGGCTCGCTCGCCGGTGTTCTGTTCAAAAAACCGACCCGACCGGGCTTGATCCACAAGCGTGAACCATTCCACTCCGACAATGTAATCCGTCGTTGCCGCCTGTTCGACATAACTCCGATACGCGAGTCCCCGCTCCCGCTGCGTCTGAACACTGCCTAGTCCGCCGGGTAGTCCCGTCTCCGGTGTACAACTGAAATGCCACTCACTCAACAGAAACGGCTTACCGCCCGACCAGCGATGCAAACGCTCCAGATATTCCGAATCAATTTTTTTAGTGTAATAATTGATGCTGATGACTTCACAATACTTGGCACACGTCCTCACCAGAATTTCGTCGTCCGCCGTCTGCGGCATCCATCGGCTGCCCAACAACATGTGATTCTTGTCATACTTCCGGAACGTTTCATTCAAAAGAGAATAATACTTGTCCAAAAACAGTCCGACGAACTCCGCCATATCTTTTGTTGCCGATTCGGTAGTAATCGGCAACCCCTGTTGGGCAAGGGCATCAAATGAGTCGGCATCCGTTTTCCACGCATCATTGAAAGCAGCGATGGACGGATATTTCTTTTTAAGGAACCCGACCAGTTCCCTTTTAGCATAAAAGGAACCGTCTAGTGCTGCCAGTGCTTTCGGCAAATCTTCGGCACCCTGTTCGTTGGCGAGATAATAGCCGATGAGCAGCGGATCATCGGCATGCGGTGCAATGGTGCGCGCAAATATGTCGTCGACCTTCTTTGCCAGTTCAGGATTGAACGGATCAAAAAAGCCGCGTGCTCCCGGTATGTCGAAACCGAGATTCCAAAATCCGAAAGAACGCACATGCGGAAAGTTCTTTTTCTTGAAAGCGGCAGGAATAGCAGAAAAACAGCCGCCGGACGTAAAGCCCATCGCCCGAACACGATCTATCATGCGTTCCGACCACTCTTCCTGATTGTAAGGTTTCCCAAACTTGCGGATGTAGTTTGCCACATAGAAGGAAAACGCCCGGGCATTCCACCAAGAGTCGGAGTGCCACGCCGTCGAAAACTCACCAGTACGCGGCGGCAGCCATTCAAAAATCTCTTCCCGATTCTCGGTGTATGTAAAATCATCGCTGGGATTGAAACAACAGATTCCCAGATGAAAAAAAGCGTTGCCTTCCGGATTGACGAGAAACCATCGTTCTCCTTTCTTTTCGACGTGGAAAAATCCGGTTTTTGTAAGTCCCAGTGCCGCTCCTGTGCCGGGAATACCGCCGTATGTGTCTCGATTTGCTTTCGGAAGAGCGGCATAGTAGGCTTGTTCGGTTCTTGCATCCTCTTTAAGTTCCTCTTCGGATTTAATTCGGGCGGCAAATTCATGTGAAAAATCTTGTCCGAATCGGTCAACCATTTTTTTCGTTCCGCCGCCCGTGCTTTCAAAGGAAAACTCATAAGGAACGACTGCATGGTCAGGATTGTAAGGAGCAAGGAACATCACCGCAAATATCGCCCAGTTCCATTCCCGGTTGTCTTGGATTTGCAGATAGGAGCCTACCGGCAGATTTTTGATACCGAAGGTTTCGCCGTTGGGAGCGATGAGTGAAAACTCAGAAACGTTACCTTGAAAAAGATGCGGTCTTTCCGGCTTTGTCATCGGGAAGGGCTTGACCGCCTCCTGGTTGGTGCGGAATCCACCGCCTTCGTTCATCGCAAAGGGAACGAGGGCTTCAAAGCGGAAGGTTGTCAAGCCGGCGGGCGGATTAGTTATCCGCAATTCCAGTAGGGTTTCCGATTTCTTTTCGAGTCGGACTTCAGCACCGTTATCGTATTTGACGACGACATTTCTTCTTGCGGCGTCGGGTCGGCTTTCGACGATTTTGCCGAGTTCTTCTTGTCCGCGTAACAGTTTGGGATATTGAAATCTAATATCGTCCAATCCTTTGAGGGTGACGTTGATGCCTTCGGATGTTAGTGTGAAAGCGGCGCGAAGTTCAGTGGATGTGAAGAGTGCGAATCCGCAAACGAGTAGCGCAACGGTGATAGTACGGGAGTTCAATCGGGAAAACATGTTGTAATTCTTTGCAAAGGTCATTAAGTACATTGTATCATTAACCGATGGGAAATTCAATCTGCAATCGGACGTTAGTCTTCCGCCGGGTGTGTAAAAATTTAGTTGTGATCGGCGAATTCCCCCCAGGTTGACACTATGATTTTGCCGAGCGGCGGCTGTAGCAGACAAGCCATTTCAAGCCGATTGATGTTGTGCCCTGAGGAAAATTGCCTATTTTTACACTTTTTTTACGAATATTTTCCGTTTTTTCTTGAGGGCGTCTCTAAAAATCAAATTTTATATTGATTTGTGCCGAAAACGCAACGAATCAAAAACTTTGCGTACTTTGCGTAACTCTTTGCGTACTTGTATGTTTTACGTCAGTGAAAAGCGCACTTTGCGGTAAAAAAAGATTCAACCGCAAAGGGAGCGAAGGATTGCTAGACGAATATATGGGAAATAATTCAGTAGCCGAGGAAGTGTATCAAACGGATTTTTCACTCCAAATTTCCCGAATCCGTTCTAGTTTCCGCTCGACGGTACGCCGAACACATCCGAGCTTGGCAGCAATTTCTTCGGTACGATAGCCTTCCAGTGTCCAAAGTGCAATTTGACGGATTGTTTCGTCCGGTAACATGTCGAGAAGTTTTCGGCAATTCTCCGCTACGCTCACTGCCAGTTCCGGAGTAGGTTCCGTTCCGAGAACGTCCGCCATTCCGCCGTAATCATCGTCGTCGTGCCGCACAAAAATAGATTCTCCTCGCGTTTGACCGCCGCCGCGCTTTTGTGCAAAGTGTGCCCGACGTTTCGCCGTTGTTTTTCGGGCAGTAATGGTAACGAGGAGTTTCCACAGATCTTCACGGTTTTGAATACGGTCGAACTTGTGTTTTGCAATTCCTTGACAAAAACTGTACATCGCGCTGAGAGCAACGTCCTCTTCGTCGAAGTCTCTCTGGGGCAGTCCGTCGAGTTTACGCCGGGCGAGTCTAGCAAGTTTGCCGAAGTAATCGTTCCAGACTCTTTCAACAGCCTCGGACTCTCCGTCAGCGAGATTCAACAACCATTGTGATATACATGCGGACATGTCCGTTCTCCCGAAAGAAGAAAATGCATTCTCGCGAGTGCAACTTACGAATGTAATTTTAGCAGATTCCTCCGAATACTACAACGTTCAAGCGGTACTGTCAAATGAATACGAGGATGGGTGTGTCAAAAATTTATAGGTATTTTCATCGAGCGGGCAAGTGCGCAAGCGAGCGGGGGGCGTTAGCCCCCCGATGGAGAACCAACACGCTTCGTACTCCAACGGGGGGCTAATGCCCTCGTTATACCCCACAAGTATTTGACTTTGGCATGCACAGGCAAAATACGCAAGATGCAAAGGCTAGGCAGTATTGTGATAGCGATGGCAGATGGGACAATGAGCAGTTCGGAGAAAACAAGTT
>Ga0099364_10013948_pt1 | contig 10733 bp, 14 predicted proteins | sample TergutTh196P3_FD_73070 | JGI IMG/M metagenome (GOLD analysis project Ga0099364, IMG submission 73070) | Microcerotermes parvus P3 segment gut microbial communities from Pointe-Noire, Republic of the Congo - Th196 P3 | ecosystem: Host-associated > Arthropoda: Insects > Digestive system > Gut ...
TGCTAAATTCGCGTATTCCAGATTCCAATAAACATTTCTGTCGTTTTATTTTATCTTCTAGTCCAAGTATTTTGCCTGCCGTATCTGCATTAGCCCTGCCCTGTGAAAGAGCATCTTGATGTCGTTTGAGTTCTGATTTCCAATCTTTTAACTTTTTCTCTTCCGCTTTAAATTTGACTTTCCTGTCTGCTACCATCCGCACAGTGAAATCACAGGCTGAGTTGTATTTCTTTGGGTCTGTTATTTTAAATTGGGCATTAAACACCGCCATCCCAGAAGATATACTCATCTGGGTATTAGCATTATCCTGAATACTCTCGAAGACGGAAAGATCGGCTACATTGGAATTGTTCATGGTATGCTACTTATCTAGAGTTGAGGTAGTATACCGGATTTGCATGAATGTGTGTCTTTTATACCCTATTTTTCCAAATTACAAATTACAAATTCGGCAATGTTGCTATAATCATCGGATTCCCAATTGCCAAGCAACCCGCCACATAAAGACATTCCAATTCCGAGTACGCCTCTTCACGACGAACAATAAAATTCAACCGACGCATCTGTTTCTCGGCCTCATCAGGTAGAGCATTAATCCCGATAAACGCATTAGCATGGGCCAATTTTGTTTTACTTTCTGAAAAATTAGACTTACCAAGAGTTTTTACTCGATAACTCGCCGCATCCGCCTGTGTTGCCGTAATAACGCAAATGCGACGTTTCTGAGACAATCCCCGCATCCGCTTCCAGGTCTCATCTACCTGATACCGCTTCTCTTGCCTACCATCCATTGGAGATAAAATATCAGCGTAATCAATAACCACCACGTCTGGTAGCCAACCAAGCCGCTCCCAAGCATCCAACCTCGCTTCAATCCCCCTAATACTAATCGAACTGTTCGGATGACAAGATAATCGCAACAACCCATAGTCATCTTGCCCAAACGACTTGTCCAACCATTTTCCAAATCTCGCAAATTTCGATATAACAAAATCCGCCGTCAATGAATTACTAACTTGTCTAGCGTAAAACGAAACATCAACATTATATTTTTTATCAATCTCTATGCGTTCAGGAATGTTTACAATTCCTTGTTTTTTAGGCTTTCCGGTAATACGTTGCATCAAACGAATCATCACTTGCGATTGACTCAAATCGCCCACTTCGAAATAAGCCACTCGCCTCCCCTGCTGCATAGCCCGTACTACCATATCGAGCAAGAACCATGACTTCCCAGACTTTTCTGCTGCTAAAAAACCTATCAACGAATCTCGGCTAAACAAATCTCCAAAGAATAGTGCCGCATCATCTAAACCAGGGTCATCAAAAGCAATTAGCCGCTCTCCCGTCGATTCAAACGCCTGCCTAATTGCATCTTCATTCCGTATCGGATCGATACCCATGTCCATGCCAAGTTCAACTTGACTGAACGAATTAATGGCCTCCAAACTATCTTCGATATTTCCTCTTCGAACACCCGTATTTATACGATCTGCAATCCGCATCAAACGGACTCCAGTAAAATACTTAGATGCTTCATTGATTAAGTAATCCCGATTTTGAATCAACTGATGCTCTGATTCTAAATCCAAAGACACCAGCAAATCTGCAAGTAATTCTGTCCGTTCATTCTCCGGGTACTTGTCTTGGTATTTTTGGAAATATGAACGTATTTCTGTATTCGCCGCGATACCATAATCTCTGTAGTGTTGTAAACACCACTTTACAATGAGGTTTGCAGAGTCTGTCTTGAAGAGTCCAGACTTGTCCGAAATTTTCCAAATCGACGCAACCGACGAGATAATAGCAGTATCAGTGATCATCCCTATCAAAATTTGACGTTCGATTGTCTTGTCAAACGATTCTATTTCCATTAGACAAACTGCTTTCGCATCTTACGTAGTAATTCCTGCACGATATTAAAACTATCAACATTCTGTCCGCCATCCACGACAGCATCAAATTCCTGTTGTTTTCTATACAAAATCTCTGCCACATACTCCTCTATTGTATTGCTCGCCACAATGTAAGTACACTGCACATGATTTTTTTGCCCTATCCTCAATAACCTTGCCTCGCTCTGGCTATGTATTGCTGGTACAAAATCACACTCCGCAAATAAAACATTGTGCGCAGCTGTTAATGTCAGACCAACACCAGCTGCCCTCATTTGGCCTACAAACAGGCGTACTTCTGGACGTGTTTGAAAATAATCCACTGCCCGTTGCCTATCCGATAGACTTATTGTACCATCTATTTTAACTGCGAATGGATATCTCTGTGAATTTTTCTGATACCGCGATATTACTGCATCTAAAATCTTTCGGTGCAGTCCAAAAACAATCAACTTACCATCGGAATTCTCAAAGAAGTTATCTATCCAATCAAAAATAAAAGGCAACTTCCATTCAGCAACATTCCTCTTCATATAACCCAGTTTTGCCAATAGTATACCAGATGAAATTTCTTTTTCAGGATGCTTCTCTCGAAGCCAATCGTCGAATGCAGCATCCATCTGGGCATATTCCGCCATATTTTTTGGGGGTAAATCTATAGGTAGCGTTACTCGGGTTTTATCCGGTAAATCTTTCAACACATCCTTTACCAATCGACGCACCATACAAGTTTCTTTTAACCGACGATGCAATTCTGGTAATCGACGAGAACCTTCATACTTGAAGCCCCAAGGCGTCAATCGCAATTTGGAATATCTTTCGCAAAATTCACGCCTAGATTCCATAGCATTTTCGCCAAGTACCATCCGCAAAATGGGATACAGTTCCGTCGGCCTATTTGTCATTGGTGTGCCAGATAAGGCCAACACATGGGGGACATTTTTTGCTAAACGCATAGCAACCTTCGTCCTCGCGGCTGTAATCGCTTTGACAAAATGCGCCTCATCAAATACAATAATTTTCGGCTGGAGTTCGGCGATCACCTTCTCCCATTTCGCCAAAATATCATAGTTGATAATATACACGAGTGAACCCGTTTTCTTCAATGCTTCCGGCTTGCCTCCAGAAAGAATCTCCGTCCGCTTGCCGTAATGAATCCAAAACTCACGCTGCCAATTTAACTTTAATGTAGCAGGCGACACAATCACAGCGGGGTAGATATTTTCGTTGACGATATATTTAATTGATTGTATCGTTTTACCTAACCCTTGTTCGTCTGCTAACAACACTCTACCATTAAATTGCTTTATCTTTGCAACTCCTTCTTCCTGATAGGGGAATAATTTTGTAGGCATAATCATCCCTCCCGAATCATATAAAGTAAAATATCACGAACTTCAAAGCACGCCGTCTTGATTCGCTTGCGGCTCCATTTCGCTGCAAGCCTATTTTCGCGAAATCTACGAAACATATCACGTCGATTTAACGACTCTGTATCTTGTAAAAAGAAATCTAAAAAGAATTTCGCATCGTCTGTCAAAAAACCGCGAAGTTCTTCTAGAAAATCACTACTATCACAACCACCATCCAATGGAATATACTGGAAGATGTCATCGGAGTTCGTTTTTACACCATGTTTCTTATTTCTACGCTCTATATGTACATTTATCAAGCCAAGTCGAAGTTGATGATAAATAAACTTCGACCAGTCTGAACGAATAGGATCGTGCTTAAGATATGCTACTATAAGCGTATCGATTGCACGTGAAAATAACTCTTCAAAGTTACCCCCATAAACACCAATGTGTTTATTGATGAGTCTCACCATCAAAGCATGCTGCTTGATAAATTCTTGTCCGATAGCCTCGGACTGTTGATCTGTTAACGTACTGGTTTTACACAAGAGATTTCGCATCGATTACTCCTTTCTAATTAGTGGTTCGTTTGTGTTCTTGGCGGAGAAATTTCTTATACTCCTCCGGTCGCATAGGAATCCCACTGAAACATTGACCAATAGGATACCTCTCCAATACTTCTGCCAATCGAGGCTCATGATCAGCAAGCTCACGTAGTTCTCGCACAGTGATTCCGGCACACTCTGCGATCAACTCCAATGTGTCTATTCTACTTTTTCTTGCCATAAACCATTGTTTTAGCAGCAGTTATGTTGCGCATAGCATACAGGTTTTATAAACGATGCAAGTGGTATAATCAATTAAAACAACAATTAACTAACATCAATACCATGCCGATTCAAACCAACAACTTCACTTCGACGTTGAACCTTCATTTGATGATTAGACTTTATTTTTGGAGTCTTTTCAGGATTTTCGTTCCAATTCTCAATGTCTTCCAATCGCCAAAGATTCTGACTACGCGGTTGATTCAAGGGTAATGGAAATTGCCGCTCGCCTCGACGAGATTCCGAAAGCCATCTGCGAATCGTTGGAACACTGCACCTCAATAGTTCTGCCACTTCATTGATTTTTAACACTTGCATCATTTAAGTCTCTAATGAAACACACCTGTTCGCTTTTGCTACACGTTTATCTACTATGAACCACATAACAATGGAACCAAATGATTAAAATAAAAAGAAAACTTTACGTATTTGTATAATTTATCGCAGAAATCTTATCTGTCGGACTTGTAATAAAAGTTACCAACAGCATAACCCATACAACAGGCATTTCCATCTTCCCGATATACTTGTTTTTCAGAATCTCTACGATAAAATTATTGCATTTTCTATTAAAATCATGAATATGACCAACAAAGAACTTGCAAAACTGTTAACTCAAGTAACCATCGTCATTACGGAAAGGAACCAAACCAGTCCCAAAAATTGAAAACAACAATGATTTTCTACCTTTCTAAAAGTCCTCAACAGCTCCGAAGAATATCTCAATAAGGAAAAACCAGTAATAACAGACTTCAATCCTCTCGGAATTTCGCCTAATTCTCTTTGAAAAAATACTTCCTATACCGTCTCGCAAATGCCTTAACAGTGTCGTGGACATCAAAAAACGAACACACCTGCTCAAGTTCTCCTGTCTTTATCAATTCTCCTGCCGGTTTACTCTTGAGTAAGTCGATAATGCGACCAACGATAATCTCCGCACTCGAATCCAAATCAGGCGGTAAATTGCTTGCGATAATAACTGCACGAATATCGTATACCGATTTATACAGTATAGACAAATCAACTAATTCGGCAGCCAAAGCAGATGCGGTAGGATCGGAAGAAGCCAAGTCATCCAAAATCTGACAAATATCGCCTGAAATCAAACCTAAAACCGCCGTTAAATCGTTCATTATCCACAAAACACAACCACGTCATCCATTATCTATTCTAAAACTGCCCAAATCCCAACATGACTTTACAACAACGTTTAATTGCCGTAGACACATAAATTAATTTGACGGTCGCGATTCCGGTTTTTATGACCCGAAAGGAGGTTTGTAGGTCATATATGACCCTAAACACGGCTTGTCGACCATAAAATGCCATTTCGTGACCGACAAAACATCTGTGACGGTTGGATTTTGGAAAAACATCCATTGGAAACTCGACTCTCAAATTAATCTCTCCGAAAACTACCCTACCGCCTACTGCAAAGAATTGAAACTGACCGCCAGCCCAAACTGCTAAAATAACTTGACTTTACAACAACGTTTGATTACAATGAATATATGAATCTTAACAGTTCTCCTGACGCAATATCTGAATTTCTCAAGCAAATTTCGCCAGAATTGCGGGTTTGGCGCTTCATCCTCGATGCCTTTGGCGATGATATTTGGAAAATTCCCATATCAGCGTATGTCGTTAAAAACGCGAAATTCTCAGAAAATGGCGAAATTCGGATGACGAAGAAGGCAAAACACACCTGTGTCTACCTCATGTTTAATGTTGCCAGGTACTTATACGCTAAAGGATTTGGGAAAAATTTGATATCAGGCAGAACAATCAAAAAAGAAATGCAGTACGCCACTACTCTGATTGAGAAAGGGGAAATCTATGAGCCGGAAATCAACCTTACGCCGGAATTCGAAAAACTGCTCGACCAGCCGATTCCGCCGAGGTTCCGTAAGGGATTTTGTGCTTTGGTGGACTTTAATACATGCTTTGAAGTCCGAGTTGAAAGATTCATAAAACATGAAAAAAAATTACCCCACCCAATTTTGGAAACTGCCGTTGTCTCGCATCTTTTATCGACAAAATGGGTAGAATTGGACTGCCCAGAACTCGATGATTGCGACTTCTGGACAACCGAACGCATCAAAAATGCCAAATATACGCTTGGAAACTTGATTTTGGTGGAACCGGACAAGCATACTAATAAGATGAACCAAATCCTCGAAGGTACGACATTACCACTGCTCCACGACGAACACAGAACTGCCAATTTTTTAGGGTCGGAGGTTTGGCGACTTCGCTTTAAAAAAACCGATTGGACTGGTTGGTGTTATTCTAAATACATTACCAGACAAGCATGGGCAAAGAAAACATTGCTCTCATTTTTTGAAGGATTTGGCGTTCTATACCAACCCGATTAGTCTTTCTTGTTTGTTTCGACACTGGTCGCTTGAATACCACATTCCAATAACCTTTTTATCCAATCAGCCAAAAGAATGCGATTATTTAAACGGTCACCTTTTAATTTATCAACAGCCTCTTGAGCCCGCTTACGCTCACCCACCGTAGCATTGCTTGACAAATTCGCCAGGACTCGCTCCCTGAACTTCAACTCTGCTCTTGTTTCTTTCAAGAATTTTTCCGCCGATTCGACTCCCTCTTTAGCCTGTTTTATCTGCTGTTTACTATTTCCAGCCTGCATCTTCTTCTGATCAATTTCCCTATAGGTCGCATTAAACACAGCCATCCCAGAGGGCATCCCCATCTGGGCATTAGCATTGGCCTGTAGACTCTCGAAGATACTTATATCGGCTACGTTAGAATTGCTCATAGTACACGACTTGTCAAAAGTTGAAGTAGTATACCGGAAATTTATGAACGTGTGTTCTTTGTGCGAGCACACCTATCAGCCTGTGCCTTACAACATCAGGATATGCTGGGGTATCTCGAAGCGGCAGATAAATGATGAAGGAACCTTCGCTCTCGCTCGCGAATTTATAAAAACGTCACTCGCCTCTGGTCGGAAAATATGGTAAAATAACGAGACAACCCATTAGGATTAATCCTATGCTACATATTGATTCCTTAAAACTATGTCGCTTTCGAGGATTCCATGATGTCTGTCTGGAAAATCTAGGCAGGATCAATCTCATCGTCGGCCCCAATAATTGCGGAAAAACCTCCGTCTTGGAATCTCTGTATTTGCTTTGCCGTCCGATGGCGTTTGACCGCTGGAAAATACTCCCCAGATTGCGTCAAGATTCGCAATGGAATATGTTCCACAATTCTCCACGTTGGCGCAAAAGGAATAATGAAGATGTTGATTGGTTCTTTCCAGCAAAAGACAATAGGGACTTCAATGACTTGCTCATTGAAGTAACGGGAGAGAATTTTCCTTTTCAAGAATTGCGGGTTAGGCGTGAAATGCTCAAAATAAATCTAATTGAGGTGGAGGACAAAGACTATGTACCGGCAGGCACCCTTACCAGACCGATAAGAAAGATTAAAGAGCGGCACGATTTAGGTAACTTCATAAGGCGGCATGGTACCCAAACGGAAATAAAATTGAATTTTATAAGCAGGGAGGCAATGCAAGAATTCCCAAAGCGAAAAGATTCCAATATTACACATCAATTTAGAACCTATCGCATAGAAGAGTACATCACGAACTATTGTGTTTCTGTTATTCATTCTAAAACAGGAAAAACTCTTATTCGCGATATCATTCCCTTCGGTGCTAACGAAAAAATTCGCATAGAAGAAGAACAGCATTATTTTACTGGACTTGATTTTGATCATGTCCTGGTACAACCGCTCGCTATTTGGGATGAAGGTGCATTGCACCCAACGACACTAATATCAAAAGATACAATAACAAAAGAACGGCATTCAATCATTGAATTATTTCGTGGGTTTGATGATAAAATTAAGGATTTCGTAGTAACAAGCACAATTTCTGGACGTCGCCGTATTTACCTTAAACACACTGGTTTCGCAAAAAGCATACCATTAGATTGTTTTGGCGATGGTATGAAACGAGCGTTTGTCCTGATTGCCTCGGCTGCTGCTGCTCGTGATGGCATACTGTTGATTGATGAGATAGAAACGGGATTACATTATTCAGCAATGCTCCGCACAATGACGGCATTGATACACGCAACTCGAGCTTTTAACGTTCAAATATTTTTGGCGACTCATTCTCTCGAAGCCTATGATGCTATGCTCGACGCTGCCAGAGAGACCAACTCGCTTGACGAGATAGTAGGCTTTTCACTCAATGAGCAAAAAACTAAACCACCCAAACGTTTTGATGGTCAAACAATGCAACGAATGAGATTCGAACGCGGCTTTGAAATGAGGTAAACTATGAAATACTCTTTTATTGCAACAGAAGGCATTCAAGATGTCGCCTTTATATCGAAAATCCTCAAAGAATTAGGGTTTGTCCGAGAAAGGTACATACGCATCCTTGGAAATCCATTGCGTGAAGATGCCGACGTAAAACCAGACCAACAGATTTTGGTGGATGAATTTTGGCTCAAACTATTGCCAAAGCCTGGCTCCGTTGGCATGTATGGCGATTTTACAAGAGGCGTACAACTCCCCTGGTTTTGGAATAATGAAAAAATGGACATCGCTGTTGCCGTACAGGGATTAGGAGGGCTTCCTCGCTTTTTTGACTGTTTGAGGGACAACTTTAACTGCATATCTCCTACCGAACTATTTTCTATCGGAATTATCCTGGATGCCGATTCGAATAAAACACCAACAGAAACATTTAACGAATTTATTCTGGACATCAAGAAAAAAGTACCGAGTGTATCCAATGTCCCCGACACACTCGGTGTCATAGCAGGAAACAACCCAAAAGTAGGACTTTTTATATTCCCAAACAATGTCGATATGGGCACTGTAGAGGATTTGCTATTGGATTGTGCTGCCGAAGTCTACCCAAATGTAAAGAAACACATAGAAAATTTTATTGACAATGAAAGTGAGTGGTTTCGCGACCTTGAGGGGAAAGAGAACAAAGAACTCCAGAAACCCGCTGGCAAGCAAAAGTTAGCTGTGGCTGGTATATCTTCAGTTATGAAACCGGGGCGTGCCGTTCAAAATACCATAGAAGATTTCCGATGGCTCTGCAACGACACAATGGAGATTGATAGAATTAAACAATTCGTAGATTTTCTAAAAGAACTACTCGACCTACAGTAATTAGACAGAAAACGAGAGACTTGGCCTTTCCTTTAGAATTCAAAAATAGTAATTTCCCTGTCCTGGAAAATGGAATTGACGAGCGGTTCGATTTCGTCCCAATCACCGCCTGCTAAACCTGCTCCGAACTTGGGTGCAATAATTCTCATGTTTTTGAATTCGTAAGCAGCCGCAACCTTACGGAGACACTGCTCGAGTGCATCATATTTGAGCGGATGCGGATTGGATGAGCTAATCACACCCTCTTGTGCCACCATATTGACAACACATCTATCTTTATTGAATGAATTAGTTGGCTTATTATCTCGGTCAAAGAATATCATTTGAATCTCGCCCAATTTAGCGGGGCCGGTAACGATGTGGGGATGTGGAATTTGATGGTTTGGATCAAACCATCGGTGATAGCAATCCTTCACTCCGGGAAACCACACGATGAGCGGTTTTGTGAACCCGCCGCCTATGATGTTGCTGTTGTTGACAATATGTATGACACAATCGTTGTGCGTAATGTGTTGAAATAAGTCACCTTCAATATAATTTATCATTCCTATACGTATTTTAAATTTACTTTTTATTTTAATAATACCGTCATTTGAGAATATGTCAACATAGTCGACCATTAACGTCTTCTTTCCCAAAAATATGGAGCAATGCCAGTTTCCCATTGACGTTCAGATACATGTTCTATGTATGTTCGATGATGATGTTTTCCGTGATGAAGATTTAAATACTCCAACTTATCGACACTATGCCCTTCATTCTCATATATTGCCACTGCCCCCTAATCACGATGACCAGAATCAGGAAACACCAACTTCTGAAATTTTTCCAAATGCCCTATAGATTCATCCAATAATTTTTGCCCCACTTCTTGTCCGTATTTTGTTTCATACTTGATATTACGCAAAAATTCAAGAGATTTCTCCGTGTATATCTCATACGGCATATACCCAAATAATTCCTGCTTAACACCGACAAAATTTGCAAATAACGTGTCGTTACAATTTTGCATCATGTCCGCATCATGAAGGCAATGTGACATAAATAACGCCTCATCTGGATATTGCTGTTCAATAGATTCCAAAGATTGATATGGAAATTTTGTATCATAAATCAAAGAATGCGCACTCGGCCCCAATCCTATATCCTCGCCTGAAAGTAGCCGACCGTTAGATGAACATATAGCACTTGCACATCGAAGCAATCCCCTGCCCGCAATCAGTACATTATCAAGATCATCTTGAAAAAATCCACCACTATGCCCAAAATCATGGAACAACGCCGCGGTAATTAATATCTTTGGAGTGTCGGCGCCAGGGCTCTCATAGCGATAAGCTTGGTCTGCATAATAGGCGACCCAAAGGCTATGATTAAATTATGGTAGGGCAGGGCTTGTGATGGATTGTTATTAAGAATCCATCGCACCACATCCCCTAAATCATACTTTTCGATAATCTCTAAAACTTCTGGAATCATCGTTATAATCT
>Ga0099364_10013949_pt1 | contig 10733 bp, 11 predicted proteins | sample TergutTh196P3_FD_73070 | JGI IMG/M metagenome (GOLD analysis project Ga0099364, IMG submission 73070) | Microcerotermes parvus P3 segment gut microbial communities from Pointe-Noire, Republic of the Congo - Th196 P3 | ecosystem: Host-associated > Arthropoda: Insects > Digestive system > Gut ...
ATCGACTTCACCGAGTTGTTTGAACACATTGTCAACTTTACCCGCACAAGCTGCACCTTTGACGTGCCGGAAATCGTAACCAACAAAGGTGGAGAGGTTTTCATTCGTTTCCAATCCAAAGACATCGCCGGTCAGACCGGGCCATTCGCCGCAATACTGAAAAAATGCTACTTCCACAGCTTTGCCCACCGTGTAAGCCGGAATAAAACAACAAGCGAGCCGTTCTATTGGGCAAAAGTGTGCATCAGCTACGAACATAAGGATGGCGGGAGAAATGGCATGGATATTTGCCGCGCCGTCTACACCGACCGCAAGGGCTGGGATATTGCAAACGCCGACAACGGCTAACCTCATCCTTACATAAACCGCCGAGGCCACCCCCCAAGCCGGGGGCTGTGCCTCATTATATCACAGACAAGGCTTCTTGGGAAGTCTTTTTATTTTGCGCCGAAAGGAGGCTTTCCCGTGTTCAAATATAACTACACCCCGACCCCGCTCATGCTCCCAACGTCCCGCTACGACCCGCGCCGTGCAGACTTTGCCGTCAGCTTCATATCCATGCTCCGGCACACCACCGGGGAGTGGCATGGGAAGCCCTTCCGGCTGATGCCGTGGCAAGAGCAGATTGTCCGGGATATTTTCGGCATCGTAAACCCGGACGGAACCCGGCAATTCCGCACCGCCTATGTCGAAATCGGCAAGAAGAACGGCAAGTCCGAGCTGGCGGCCGCCATCGCGCTATATCTCCTGTTTGCAGACGGCGAAGCCGGAGCGGAGGTCTACTCGTGCGCTACCGATATTAACCAAGCGTCCATCGTATTCAACACGGCAAAGGCAATGGTAGAACAATGCGGCGATTTGAGCAAATTATCTAAATTAGTGCCGTCAACCAAGCGCATCATCTTCCCACATACTAACAGTTTTTACCGTGTGTTGTCAAGTGAAACCAAGAGCAAACAGGGCTTCAACGTGTCGGGGTTAATCTTCGATGAGTTGTTTGCCCAGCAGACCCGCGACCTCTTTGATACCATGACAAAGTACACCGGGGACGCTCGGCGGCAACCTTTATATTTCCTCATCACCACGGCAGGCCGGGAAAAAACGTCCATCTGTTACGAAATCCACCAAAAGGCAAAGGCCGTGCTAGACGGTTCGAAGATAGACCCCTCGTTTTACCCCGCCGTCTTCGGCATCGAGGAGGGCGACGATTGGGAGGACGAAGCCGTCTGGCGGCGCGTGAACCCCTCCATCGGCGTCACGATCCCCTATGAAACGGTCAAGGCGGCATACGAGCAAGCCAAACAAAACCCCGCTGAAGAGATGCACTTCCGGCAGTTTCGGCTCAACGAATGGTGCAACTCGGATGTGCGTTGGATGCCGATGGATAAATGGGATGCTTGTGGAGAGGACTTCGATGACAGCGAATACGAAGGCCGGGACTGCTTCTGCGGACTCGACCTTTCCAGCACCGGGGACTTAACCTCGCTCGTTTTGGTTTTCCCGCCGATGGACGGCGATACCAAGTACACCGTTATGCCGTTTTACTGGCTCCCGGAAGATGTCATCGACTTCCGCACTCGGCGCGACCACGTTCCCTACGCCGTGTGGAAGAAGATGGGTGTGTTCTACACCACCGAAGGAGACGTGGTGGATTATGATTACATCGTCGCGTTCATAGAAAAATTAACCCAGCGTTTTCGAATCCGGGAGATCGCCTACGACCGTTACGGCGCGGAGAAAATCCGCCGCGATTTGGAGGAACTCGGCGCGGAGTATGATTTTACCGTGTTCCCGTTTGGGCAGGGATATATTTCCATGTCACCGCCGAGTAAGGATTTGTTCCAATTCGTCATGAAAGGCAAAATCCGGCACGGCAAACACCCGGTGCTGGATTGGAACATGGCGAATCTAATCGTGGAGACCGATGCCGCCGGGAACATCAAGCCGTCGAAAAGGAAATCAACGGAAAAAATCGACGGCGCGGTGGCTCTCGTCATGGGCTTTGCCCGCGCCAGCATTGGCGGCAGTATCCAACTTTCCATTTATGACCAGAGAGGACTGATCGGACTATGAGCATCTTACCCCGCCTGTTCCGTCCCCGCGAGCAGCGTGACGCTGCACCCAATGGCGTCTGCGGACGCGGGACGGGAGTTAGCAACGCGCTCCCCGGCAGTGCGTTCAGCTTCCTATTCGGCGGCTCCTCGGCTGGGAAAACCGTCAACGAGAGGACAGCGATGCAGACCACGGCGGTCATGGCTTGCGTCCGAATTTTGGCTGAAACCCTCGCCAGCCTCCCCCTGCACACCTACAAATACACGGCGATGGGTAAAGAGAAAGCCAGCGGCCACTCCTTATATAATGTCCTCCACGACTGCCCGAACCCGGACATGACTTCCTTCATATTTAGGGAAACCCTCATGGCTCATTTATTGGTTTATGGCAACGCTTATGCCCAAATCATCCGGGACGGCGCGGGGCGAGTGATCGGGCTGTATCCGCTGATGCCCGACCAAATGCGGGTTGACAGAACGCCAAACGGCGTTCTGGTTTACGAGTACCGTTCCGACAAAGGCTACACCGCTCTCCGACCAGACCAAGTCCTGCACATCCCCGGTTTGGGCTTTGACGGGCTTGTCGGCTACTCGCCCATCGCTATGGCGAAGAATGCCATCGGAATCTCTCTCGCCACCGAGGAATACGGAGCGGCATTTTTTGCCAACGGAGCCAATCCGGGCGGTGTGTTGGAGCATCCCGGCGTACTCAAAGACCCCGGAAAACTGCGGGACGGCTGGAACGAAATCTATCGCGGAAGCGGCAACGGTTCCCGGATCGCCGTGCTGGAGGAAGGCATCAAGTACAAGCAAATTTCCATCCCGCCAGAGCAAGCGCAGTTTCTGCAAACCAGAAAATACCAGCTAAACGAAATCGCACGTATCTTCCGAATCCCGCCGCACATGATCGGTGACTTGGAAAAAAGTTCGTTTTCCAACATTGAACAACAGTCCCTCGAATTTGTCAAATATACCCTTGATCCGTGGGTGGTGCGCTGGGAACAGGCGATGCAAAAGGCGTTACTTCTGCCCTCGGAAAAGCGGGATTATTTCATCAAATTCAACGTCAACGGTCTGTTGCGCGGCGATTACAAAAGCCGGATGGACGGCTACGCAACCGGGCGGCAGAACGGCTGGCTGTCGGCAAATGATATCCGCGAGTTGGAGGACATGGACAAAATCACAGCCGAGGAAGGCGGTGATCTATATTTATGCAATGGCAACATGACCCAACTGGCCGAAGCCGGAAAATTCTACAAACAAGGAGGCAATGACGCGACATGAGAAAATTTTGGAATTGGGTGAAAAGCGAGGACGGGAGAACCCTCTACCTCGACGGCCCCATAGCACAGGAGACTTGGTGGGGAGATGAGGTGACGCCCAAATTGTTCAAGGACGAGCTGCTGGCTGATTCCGGCCCGATCACCGTTTGGATCAATTCGCCGGGCGGGGATGTGTTCGCCGCCGCACAGATTTACACCATGTTGATGGAGTATTCCGGCGCGGTCACGGTCAAAATCGACGGCATCGCGGCGTCGGCGGCCAGCGTGATCGCTATGGCCGGAGGCGAGGTGCTGATGTCCCCGGTTTCCATGATGATGTGCCATAATCCGGCAACCGTGGCCATCGGGGACGGCGTGGAAATGCTCCGCGCAAAGGCGTTATTGGATGAGGTGAAAGAATCCATCATCAACGCTTACCAGCTGCGGACGGATCTCCCGCGCTCCCAATTGTCCGAGATGATGGATGCCGAAACATGGATGAACGCGCACAAAGCGGTGGAACTGGGCTTCGCGGACAAAGTTTTGTTCACGGGCGGCGAATCCCCGCAAAACTCCGGCGAAGGCTTGATCTTCAGCCGATCAGCGGTCACAAATTCCCTGCTGAGAAAACTACCGCAAAAACGAACGTCAACTTCTGTCGGATATCCTGAAGAAGTGCCGCAGAACGCAAACCCACGTCCCGCGCCCGCAGGCGCAAATGGATGCAACGTCACGTTGCTTGAGTCGCTGGAAAGGCGGCTCAATTTGTTGTATCACTAAAATTTTGGAAGGAGAAACCCACATGAACCAGATTCTTGAACTGCGCGAAAAACGCGCCAAAGCATGGAACGCCGCCAAAGCGTTCCTCGATTCCAAGCGCGGCACGGACGGTGTTGTATCCGCTGAGGACACAGCCGTCTACGACAAAATGGAAGCCGACGTTGTCGCTCTCGGCAAAGAGGTGGAGCGGCTGGAACGCCAAGCCGTCATCGACCTTGAAATGGCGAAAGCCACCAGCCAGCCTATCACCAACCGTCCCGCTGTCCCCGGCGATGAGGAAAAAACAGGCAATGCCAGTTCCGAGTACAAATCCGCGTTTTGGCAAAATATGCGGCAAAAATCCCCGGCTCCCGAAGTCTACAACGCCCTCAAAATCGGCACGGATGCGGACGGCGGCTACCTCGTCCCGGACGAGTATGAGCGGACGTTAGTACAGTCGTTGGGAGAAGAGAACATTTTCCGCGCCCTTGCCAAGGTGATTACCACCTCCTCCGGCGACCGTAAAATCCCGGTTGTAGCATCCAAGGGGACGGCGAGTTGGATTGACGAGGAGGGCACAATTCCCGAAAGCACGGACAAATTCGGACAGGTCTCCATCGGTGCGTACAAATTGGGAACGATTATCAAAGTTTCCGAGGAACTTCTCAGCGACAGTGTGTTCAACCTCGAAAGCTACATCGCCACTGAGTTTGCACGGCGCATCGGCAACAAGGAGGAAGAAGCGTTTTTTACAGGGGACGGCACGGGCAATTACATATGGCAGCCTTCGGTTGTTGCCGGCACGCCGGACACCATCCTCAACCGTCCGGTCAAGACCTCGACCTATGTCCCCGCCGCTACAGCCGGAAATGCCGCAATCGCTTTCGGCGACTTCGGGTATTATTGGGTGGCGGACAGACAGGGGCGCGTATTCAAACGGCTGAACGAGTTGTACGCCGTAACCGGGCAGGTGGGTTTCCTCGCGACACAACGGGTGGACGGCAAACTGATTCTACCTGAAGCCGTCAAGGTTCTCAAAATGAAAGCGTTGTAACAGATTATGACTGTCAAAATGCAAAAACTTCTCAAACGCACAAAGGACAACCTCATACTCACGCACAACGAGGACGATGAGCTGTTACTCGGCTTCATCGCAGCCGCTGTCTCCTACGCTGAGACCTACCAGCATCGGCCGCCGGATTTCTATGCCAAGCGCGGCAACAACATGACACCAACCACCGAGCAAGCCGTCATTATGCTTTCGTCTCATTTTTACGAATCGCGGGACGGCAGTACCGGGGGCTTCTTCGCGGACAACACACACGCAGCCGCCAACGTCTGGGCGACTGCCCATAGGTTGCTATCTTTAGATAGGACCATAGTTTTATGAGCATCAAACTCAACAGCATTATATCACTGGTATCAAGCACCCCGGCAAAGGATGCCGAAGGTTTCTCCGTCCCCGGTGAGACGGTTGTTGCCCGCATCCGCGCCTACAAAGAAGACCGTCACGGGAGCGTGGCGTGGAAAAACCGGGCGGCGTTTTCCACCGCGACTGCGTTGTTTCGATTCCGTAAAATCCCCGGCGTGGTGGTGGACACATCCTTATATATAGTGTGCGGCGGGGAACGGTATCGAATCGTCAGCGTTGAGGATGTAAGCGGGCGCGGACTCTATCTTGAAATTTTGGCAGAGGCGGTGATGCCTAATGGCAAAAGCGACCATCCAAATGCCTGAATCGTTCCTACAGGCTATCTCTACGTTGGCAGACCGCACGGATGAGATTGTGCCGAAGGTACTCGAAGCGGGCGGCAAAGTTGTACTGGCAAAAGTGCGCGGCAACCTCCAGTCGGTCATCGGCAGGGGTGTGAAATACAAATCACGTTCAACCGGGGAACTGCTGTCTGCGTTGGGTTTGTCCCCGGCGAAGCTGACACGGGACGGCTCAGGCTGGGACATAAAAATCGGCTTCCGTGAGCCAAGAAAAGGCGGAAAGGTTACAAATGCCATGCTTGCCAATATTTTGGAGTATGGCAAACATGGTCAGCCGCCGAAGCCCTTCCTCAAACCGGCGCGGACACAATCACGGGCAGCGGCAATTTCTGCCATGCAGGACGCACTTCGAGAGGAGATTGACCGCCTATGACAATGTTGGAAGAGCTGAACGCAACCATCACCGCTTGCGGATTGCCCGTGGAAACGGGCATATTCTCCGGCATCCCTCCCGATGCGTATGTGGTAATCACACCGCTGACCGACACCTTCGCAACCTTTGCGGACAACCAACCGCAAGTCGATGTGCAGGAGGTACGGCTCTCCCTGTTCGTAAAGGGCAATTACATCAAGCACCGAAACGCAATCGTCCGCGCCTTGTTGGGTGCGGATTTTACCATCACCGACCGCCGATTCATCGAGCGCGAGGACGATACCGGCTATTTTAACGTGAGCATAGATGCTCAAAAACATTACGATTGGAGTTGATTTTCATGGCAACAGTGGGTCTTGACAGCCTATTTTACGCAAAAATCACCGAAAGCGCGGACGGCTCGGAAGTCTACGAAAAGCCCAAGCAATTAGCAAAAGCAATCAAAGCGGATTTATCCATAGAACTGTCCGAAGCGATACTATACGCCGACAATTCTGCCGCAGAAGTGGTGAAAGAGTTCAAAAGCGGCAAGCTGTCCCTCGGTGTGGACGACATCGGGCGCACCGTTGCCGAGGAGCTTACGGGCAGCGTAACTGACGATAATGGTGTGCTGATTTCCTCCGGTGAGGACATCGGAATGCCTGTGGCGATAGGCTCCCGGGCGCAGAAAGCCAACGAAAAAAGCCGCTATATGTGGCTGTACCGGGTAAAATTCGGGATTCCCGCCACTAATTTGCAGACCAAAGGGGACAGCATTTCCTTCCAAACCCCAACGGTAGAGGGCATCGTGATGCGCCGCAACAAGCCGGATGCCAACAATCGGAGACCGTGGAAATCAGAGGTCACCGAGGGCGATTCCGGCGTTTCACCGACTGTTATAACGAGTTGGTTTGAACAGGTCTATGAGCCGGTTTTCCAAGCTAATTCCGACCCACTCGGCGGGGGTGACGGCGGTGGATAACGACAGAAGTGCCGTCATAAACATCGGCGGCGTTGAGCATCGGATGGTTCTCACGACACGCGCCACGAAAGCTATTGCGGGACGGTACGGGGGTCTGGAAGACCTTAGTCAAAAGTTAATGCAATCGGAACATTTCGAGGAAGCATTGGACGAAATTGTCTGGTTACTTACACTTTTATGCAACCAATCCATCCTTATATACAACCTCCGGCACAAGAACGCACCCAAGGAACTGCTGACCGAAGAAGAAGTGGAACTTCTCACTTCGCCGCTGGAATTGGCTTCATATAAGGACGCGATTACCGAGGCTATGTTCAAAGGGACGGCGCGGGATATCCTCTCTGAAAGCGAGGGTGTTGGTTCAAAAAACGAGACCGCCGGGTGAGTGATGCCGAGACCTTCACCCGGCTTTACTATTACGCAACCGTTCAAATGCACATGGTAGTCGATGACTTTTGGCTGATGCCGATTGGGTTGTTCCTTGATTTATTCGCTTGTCACAAGCAATGGCACGGGTTGGAGCGGCCGCACAGGGAATTGACGATTGACGATATCATTGGAGAAGATTGGGGGTGAGGGTATATGGATAAATTCGGAATCCGTGTGGGAATCGAAGGAGAACGCGAGTTTAAGGCTGTGTTGCGTGATATTAACCAGTCTTTTCGAGTGTTAGGTAGCGAGATGGCGTTAGCCACCTCCCAATTCGACCGCAACGACAAATCCGTCCAAGCCCTCACATCCCGAAACGCTGTCCTCCGTAAGGAAATCGACCAACAGAAGAGCAAAATCGACACCCTCCGAGCCGCTCTCGACAACGCCGCGACCTCCTTCGGCGAGAACGACAAACGTACCCAAAACTGGCAAATCCAGCTAAACAAAGCCGAAACCGAGTTAAACGGCATGGAGCGGGAACTCAAAAACAACAACGCCGCATTAAAATCCAATTCAGACCGTTACGATGAGTTAGGACGCGAAATCGAGGAAACTGCCCGCGAATATGTCAAAGTCCGCAAGGAATACGGAGAAAACAGCACCGAAGCCAAGGCGTTAGAGCAAAAACTGCGCGAATTGGGCGCGGAGCATAAGACCGCAGGCAAAGCCGCCGACGTCGAGGAAAAAGCTGTGTCGGGGGTCACGAAGTCGCTCGGGTTGTACCAGCGCGAGACGGATGGAGCGGCGAAAGAGACCTCCATCTTCGGTGCGGTGTTGAAGGCTACCCTGACCGCCGATGCCATCAAAGCCGGGGCGAACGCTATCATCGACATGGTAAAATCTGTCGGCGCGGCGGTCAAGGGGTATCTTTCCGACAGCTCCGAGAAGGCCACCGCCGCTGCGCAGAGCCATACCCTGCTCACACAAGTGATGCGCAACATGACCAATGCCACGGACGATGAGGTCAAGGGTCTTGTAAAATTAGTCGAGCAGCAAGAGCGTGTCGGCGTGGTATCCAAAACCGCGCAAGTGACTGCGCTGGCTGAGATTGCGTCCTTTGTTGGACGGCGGGAATCGCTCGAAGATATGCTCCCCGTGATGAACGATTACATCGCCTACCAGTACGGCGCGAACGCCTCGGCGGAACAGGCGCGGAACGTGGCAACCTCCCTCGGAAAAGCGATTGACGGCAATATAGACGGTCTGGCAAAACAAGGTTTTAAGCTGACCGATGCCGAGAAGCAGTGGTTCAAAACTGCCACCGAAATGGAGCGTGTGGAGTTCGTTACCACCATGGTCAGCGAGAGCATGGGCGGGGTCAACGAGGCACTGGCGCAGACCGATGCGGGGAAGATGCAGCAGGTCAAGACGGTCATGGAAAACACGCAAATCGCCGTCGGGGAAATGGCGAATGAGTTCAAGGCACGGATTTACGGACAAATGCTGCCGTCCATTTCAGACATTAGTACCGCTTTATTAAAATTCCTGCGTGGCGAAGGCTCTGTACAAGATTTAGCGCGGGCGTTTGATGATGTTTTCGCACAAATCGGACAGACAATCAGCGAGTTTTTACCGCAAGTGGTACGAATCGGTGCTGATATTGTAACGGCGGTTGTCGTGGGCATATCAAACAACATCAATGTTATTGTTAACAGCGCGGTGTTTTTAATCAACCAGTTAATCGGCGCGGTCTTGAAATTTCTGCCAGTCATAGCCGAGGCGGGGGTCAAGCTGATTACCGGGCTGGTCGAGGGCGTTATCCGTATGCTGCCCGACATCGTAAAAGCTGGAACGGATATTGTCAAGGGGCTTGCCGAGGGGCTGGGGAACGCCGTGCCGCTACTGAAACCGTTCACTGCGGTCATAGTCGGGATTATTGATGTCGTGAAGTCGCTCGCGCCGTACCTAATCGCAGGGGCGGCGGGGTTTGCGGCTTTCCAAATCGTACAGACGGTCACAAACATGATGAAGGGGCTGACCGCCGCGACTGCGGCGCAGACGATTGCCACAACGGTACAAACGGCGGCAACGGCTGTCGCTACAGCGGCGCAGTGGTTACTCAATGCGGCTATGGCGGCAAATCCAATCGGGCTGATTATCGCCGGGGTTGCGGCTCTGGCGGCGGGGATTACTGTGCTTGTTTTGTGGCTAAACCGTGAATCTGAGGAGCAAAAACGCCTGAAAGAGCAGACAAAAGCATTAACCGAGGAGAATAATCGGTTAAACGAATCCATCGTTGGCACAAATGTGGCGTATGAGCAAAAAATCAACAGCATGGCACAGGATGCCGCCGTTTCCACCTCCCTTGCGGACAAAATCAAGGCATTATCGGCGGTGGAAAACAAGTCCGCGGAACAGAAACGGCAGCTTGCCGCTTATTGCGATATGCTCAATGAAGCGATGGGCGAATCGGTCGTTGAGTACGACGCCGAAACCGATGCCATGAGCCGGAATGTTGACGAAATCTACAGTTTAGTGGAAGCTCGGAAGCAGGAGGCTATTGCTCAGGCGGCACGGGAGCGAGCGGTAGAAATTGCCAAAGAGCAGATGGAGGTTGAAGACCATCTCAACAAAATTCAACGCCAGCGGATTGAATTGGACGAGGCGTTGGAAGCTGGGACGATTAAGAAAAAGGCGTACAACGACATGGTCAAGGAGTTGTCCGAAACCGAATCGGAGCTAATCGTCACGCAAGACGATTTAGTTGTTAGTTTTGAAAATGCAACCGAAGCGGTTACCGAAGCGGCTGAGAAGCAAGCGGCGGCGAACGCCCTAATCGCAGACAGCACAGAGGCTTTGAGCGACGAACTACAGGAAGCCTACGACCTGCAAGAGCAGCTTTCCCGCAAGAAAATCCAAAACGAGGAAGAAGTCACAGCGGCCATGACGATTGCCGCGAGTAAGCAGGGTCTGACGTTGGATGAGTACAAATCCAAGCTACAGGACGCGGAGAAGGCGTTGGAGGTTTATACCAATTCTGCTACCGATATGTTCAAGAAAATGAACGACAAATCTGAACTTTCGGTGCGCGATATGACGGAAAACATGAAGCACAATCAGCAAGTCTTGGAAACGTGGTCTGACAACATCGTCGCGCTTGCGGACAGGGGCATCGACAAGGG
>Ga0099364_10013950_pt1 | contig 10733 bp, 9 predicted proteins | sample TergutTh196P3_FD_73070 | JGI IMG/M metagenome (GOLD analysis project Ga0099364, IMG submission 73070) | Microcerotermes parvus P3 segment gut microbial communities from Pointe-Noire, Republic of the Congo - Th196 P3 | ecosystem: Host-associated > Arthropoda: Insects > Digestive system > Gut ...
TCGTTTATTCACACCCATCCTCAAACCGGGGCAGAATGTATATCGGTGTTAACGAGTTACCGCGCTCGACGGCCTTTTGCGAATAGTGCCGCGCTCTCATCTTAGTTTCGCCTACGGCAGAGATCAATGTCCAAACTTGATAAAAACTCCCTCTGCTATTTGCTGATTAAAAGTTCCTTTCTCACGGTGTCTGACCGCGTGCTGACTTTCAATCTCCGATTCAATTTTCAAGGGGGAGTTTAACATGGGGGTCGTTATGGAGTGTCAGGTATTTTGGTGACGGTGTGCGCCGACAAAGTCGGCGACTCTCGAATCGGCGACTCTCGGCGGCGTCCATTATAAATTGGCAATTCTGCAACGTCGGCCCTCCGCAGTGAGATGTTCGAAGACTTCCCGCTGTTCCTCTTCGTCTTGACAGGTTACGATAATTTGGAACACTTCGGGTAGCGACGAAACACCGTTTATTTCGCTGTTCGTTTCGCCGATGTGCGGCGTTGTGTCCGTCATTCCCCGAAGAAATTCCTGTATCGCGATGTTCTCCGTTTCGATTTGTGCAAGCAGACTGTCAAGGTTCGTTTGGTCGGTGTCGGCCAATGCGGCGATTGGGTCGAGCGTTGCCAAGAGTTTTGCCGCTTCGGCATCATTCAAATCGAGGACAAGTACGGGAACATGCTGATTCGGTGTCGTTTCGGCACGAAGATGTCCATCGACCAGTTGGAGCGCTCCGTCGGGCAATTCACGGACAAGGAGAGCGTCGGCATAACCAATTTCGGCCAGTACGCCTTTGAGTATGGTGCGCTGCCGGTTGGTGTGCACGCGCCAGTTATTCGGATGCGGTTGGAGCGAACAGGCCGGTACACGGCGAAAGTCAATGATACGGTCTCGGATTTTCATAATGTAAGATGTTAGGCGCTCCGATTTCGGAATGCGGGGTACTTTACCATGTTCCCCGTCATGGAGTGTCAAGAAAATGGTTGACTGAAATAATTGCAATCCGTTGCAAATTTTGTAATTATTTCACGCCGGGGTTCATAATTGTAAAAATTGTCCGAACGTTTAGAGAAAATATCCCCTAGCCGAATAGCATTTTTTTGGCATATTCAAATTTTTTCCAAAATCTTGATATACACGGCGTCCCTTTTTTCGTAGTACATACGATAATTTCTTGTCCCAATTTAGAAAAAAAGGAAAAAACCCTGTTCGATTGGCACGGAACATGCGCTATACCCTTTCAGTGAAGCAAAAACAACCTTGCATCACTTGGAAATAATCACTATACTACGGAAGGAAAGAGGTGCAATATGATCCGCCTAGCCCCTAATACAACGACAACCGATGCAACATACACAACCCCCCTAACAGTCCAATGGACGGACTGGTCGGACGAAGACCTGTTGCTCGAATACCGATTGACCGGTATCCGGGAAGCCTTTGAGGAACTCGTATATCGATACGAGAAGGAGTTGTACAATTATTTGTACTACTATCTTGGCAACGCGGCTGATGCTGAAGATGTTTTCCAAAAGACCTTCATTAAGGTTCTTGAGGAGTGCAACAGATTTGATGCCGACAGGTCTTTCCGGCCTTGGTTATACAAGATTGCGGCCAACGAGGCGGTCAACAATTTTCGCAGGAACAAAAGGCACACAACGGTAAGTCTCGATGCGAAAATAAGCGATTGCGACGAACATTGCTTTGTGGAGAGCGTTGCGGGCAAAGAGCCGGCGCCCTTTGAGGAGCCGATGGAGCGTGAAATCGCCAGCAAAGTCCGGGAGGCCGTGGAAGCGCTGCCCGACACGATGAGACAAGCGGTGTCCCTGATATATTTCCAAGGGATGACGTATCGAGAAGCCGCGGCGGTTGTCGGAGTGCATTGTACCGCCATGTCGCAACGAATCAAAGGGGCTGTTAACAAGTTGAACTTTATGTTGAAAAATGTCGGATAGGGAACTTACCAACAAACGTATGCAAACACAGGACCAGGAATATCCGGTCGAATGTCCCGATGTCCCGCCCCCTCCGGGCTTGGCTCGCAGAACGTGCGAACGTCTTTGGAAAACATTCGACGATAACGGCGACGACAACGGCAGGGATGTTCACATTGACGACAGGGACGAGTCGGCCCCTTCGGAAACCTTTATGAACTCTGCTTTTTTCTCACCCGAGTCGATGCTTCCCTCCTTTTTGCTGCAAAGTGCTGAACAGGAGGAATCCGCAACACCTCAAACCGCTCCCTCATCGCCCGTTCACCCGGCGTCCCGGCCAGCCCGAAGGTTTGATTTCAACGACGACGAACCCAGAACGCACCGCACTTCGCGCATCGGTCTCATCGCATCGGTTTCGGTGGGGATGCTCATCGCTTGCTTTTTATTCCCCGTCATTCGGCTGGTCGAACGAACAACCCGAACGCACATCACTGAAAATTTCGTGAGCGAAATCAACCGGAGGGTCGGCCAATATGAACAAATTTATGGAAGCGCGATGGTTAACCCCGAGGCTATCGAAGACATCACACCCTACAATCTGGCATTGAGCGGCTGGCAGGAAGTCCTGTTGGGGGACATTTATCTCGCACCGGGATGGTTCGTTGACAACTGGCCGTTTGAATGTGTTGTAACATCGCCGCACTGCTCGAAGACGATATGTTTAAGAGAGGATATTCCTTTAACAGATTCTTCTCCTGGCGACATATTGCTCGTTGTTCCTGGCCGGGATAATTTGGTTCGTTCGGCATTTGGCCGGGACTTTTTGTTTAAGGATGACCGCGTCTTTTTTCGTGTTTTGCCGGGCCGGTAAGGGCCGGGTTGGTATGGGGTGCGCATTTCCCATACAATCCGCATAACTATGCTGCCGATTCCAAAAGAGTTGCGTTTTCGTTCTTTTTTTTTGATGATATTCGTTCTTGTAAGCCGATTGCGGTATAGCGGAAGCCCCTTTTCGGCTTCATGGGAGAATCATTATGCGTCGAACAGTTTCTGTCATCGTTTGCGTTTTATCGGGAGTGTTTTGCACCGGACTGAATGCTCAAATCCCGGAAAACGTCCTGTTTCAGCCCGGTAGTTACGCCGTGCCCTACCAAACATATCAGCAGGCCGTTGCCGTAAAGGTTCCGGAGAGCGAAACGGCGTCCGCAACCGAAGATGCAGACGACTCTCAGACGGCTTGGGAACGGCGTTTCAGTCCGCAGACAACGGCAACGGCCGGAGCAGGCCCGGCCCCGCAACCGTACGAGGTTCCCCATCTGACGTTTGTTTATAATCATTGGACTAAACGTTTTCACATTGCACCTTACGAGCCGGGTTATGCGGCGGATCCCTCGGCGTTTCCGGGGCAAACATCGCCTCGGCATATTTGGATATCGTCGAAGTCGTCGGCGTCGCAACCGAGTCCGCAGGTCCAGTATATGAGTTATCACGATCCTGACCCGGTCGTATTACCGGCAGAGATTCGTCTTCGCGGTTCCCGATTTTTTACGCCGTTGACGCAAGCCCAGCCGATGCCTATGCCGGTACCAAGACCGGACTCGGCTCAACTGATTACTCCGCCAGCCCGAACAAGATTGGGCGAACGAATCCGGCAAAATTATGGAACGTTCATCGTGCAGTAGGATTTATTGGTCCAACCTGCGAGCCGCCGACTTTGTCGGCGTTAGCACCCGTGCGGCGAGAGCAACGGAGGTTCCGTCCCCGGCTCTTTTTTGTTAGACGTTACACTTTCCGCAGCATAATTCGGCTATCCGCCACCGAGGCCCCCTTCCCTTCGGCATGCACAATCAAGGGGTTAATGTCGAACTCCGCCACTTCGGGATGATTGACGACCATCGCCGACATACGCAAAATCACGTCAATCACCGTATTGACATCCCTCTTCGGCGTGCCGCGAAAACCGTCCAACTTTTGGAACGCCTTAATCGAACGCACCATCTCCTCTGCCGTGACACGCCACATCGGGGCCAATCGAAACTGCACATCCTTGATCAACTCGACGAACGTCCCGCCCAATCCGAACATCATGAGCGGTCCCAAACCGCCGCGACTGCAACCGACAATCACCTCTTCTCCTTCCGGTGCCATCTGTTCGATTAAAATCGAGTCGATTTTTGCTCCTGGTACATTCTTTCCGATGTTGGCGTAAATTGTATCGTAGCCCTGTTTTGCGGCATTGGCACCCTCAATGTTCAGCAACACACCGCCGTCATCGAATTTGTGCTTCACGTCCGCCGACATCACCTTCATCACGACCTTGCCGCCGATGTCGGATACAATCTTTGCCGCTTCGTCCGCGGACTTTGCAACGCCGCTTTTTAACAACGGCAATTTATAACACTCGAACAATGCTCGGCACTCCGCCTGCGTAAGGTATCGTTCCGAGTCATTGCCAAGATAGTCGGCAATGATCTTACTCGCCTTGGCCGCATCGACATCTTTGTATTCAACGTATTCCCGATTGGTTATCGCTCGCATTTCGACCAACCGAACGGCGGCGGCGAGCGATTTCACGGCATCTTCCGGGAAAGCATAATTCGGCACACCGCTCCGCACCAAGTTGTCCACGCCTTCGGCAACCTCTTTGACTCCCATGAATGCCGATACGACCGGCTTGCCGATCTTCTTGATAATCGGCGGCAAGGCTTCGCCGATTTTGTCGGTATCGGTCATCGACTGCGGAGTCAGTACGACCACGCCCATATCGACGTTCGGATCACTCATCACGGCATTGACGGCGGCTTCATAGCGGTCGCTGTGGGCGTCGCCGATGACATCGACCGGATTGTTCAGAGCGGCGGCTTCCGGCAGAACCGGCGGTTTCAGTTTATCTTTCGTCGATTGTTCGAGCGATGCCAATTTCAACCCGGCGGTGACGGCGGCATCGGTCGCCATAATGCCGGGACCGCCTGCATTCGTAATAATCGCCAAGCGGTTGCCGCTGGGGAGCGGTTGAGTCGTGTAGAGTGCCGCCAGATCGAAAAGTTCGGCGACGGTATCGACACGCTGCACTCCTGCTTGTTTGAGAATGGCATCGTACTCAGCATCGGAACCGGCCAGCGAACCAGTGTGCGAACTGACTGCCTTGGCTCCTTCGGCACTGCGGCCTGACTTGATACAGAGAATCGGTTTGCCTTTTTCCCAAAAGGTTTTGGCGGCGACTTCGATAAACCGCCGGGCGTCGCCGATGTCTTCGAGGTACATCGCAATCGCTTTGGTATCGGGATCGTCCGCCATATACTCGAGTAGGTCGCTCTCTTTGACGTCGGCTTTGTTCCCGAAACTGACGAACTTGCTGAATCCGATTTTTCGGGCTTCGGCGTAATCGAGTACCGAAGTGCAAAACGCGCCGCTTTGGGAAATGAAACCGAGATTCCCTTTGAGTGCCGTCTTTGCAGCGAAACTTGCGTTGAGATTGACGGCGGGACTAATCACGCCGAGACAGTTGGGGCCAATGAGGGGGATGCCGGCTTCGCGGACGAGTCGGGTGAGCTCCTTTTCCCTTTCGACGCCTTCGGGGCCGGACTCCTTGAATCCAGCGGAAATGATGATCAGTCCTTTGACTCCTTTGGCTTTGGCTTCGCCGATAACGCCGGGGACAGCCAAGGCGGGAAGGACAAGGATGGCGAGGTCAACATCGCCCGGAATGTCGCCGAGTGTTTTATAAACCTTCAATCCGTGTAACTCTTCGGCTTTGGGGTTGACGGGATAAATCTTGCCAATGTATTTATCCCGAACAAGATTAAGGAGAAGGTCGTTTCCAACGGTATTCGGTTTGGTGGAGGCTCCAACGACAGCGACGGATTGGGGCTTGAAAATGGCATCAAGTTGGGCGATGTTACTTTTATCAGGGGACACGGTACGATCCTTTCAATAGGAGGTTTCGAGATAGGATACCATAAAGTGGGAAAAATATAAAGAGTACACCCGGACTACCCTACACTCCGGCCGCGCCGCGGGGGCGTTTCACCTACCAAGCAACGTCTTTACAAACTTCGCATTGGCGGCCTGCGACTCTTTCCAATCACCGGGAGCGGAACTTTCGACAACGACCCAACCTTCGTATGCGGTTTTCTTCAACGTTTCGCAGACTTTGGTGAAGTCGATTTTGCCCGCACCAAGCCGGTTTTCGTCCTTAAAATGGATTTCGCTAATCAATTTCTTGGCGCCCAGCACTTCCATTTCCCGGAAAATGTCATAGCCTTTGTGCCGGCTGTTTAGGACATCGTAATACACTTTGACCGCATCCGAGCCGACAGCGTCAATCATCTGTATGTGATCCGCTGCCGAAAGATAACTTTCGATGGCGAGGATTTTTTTCTTTTGTTCGGCAATCGGAGCCAGCCGCTTAAACTTTTCGATGACAATCGGTTGATGCTCTTTGTGCTGCTCCATATCAGCGTTGCCGAAAAAAGGTATCAAGACTTGCGGGATGTCCATCTCTTCCAGGGCTTCGAGGCAATCGACAACCCAGTCTTCGGCCTCGGGAGTCGTTGCTAAGGGATATCGATTCATGAGTCCGATGCACAATGATGCTACCGCAACATCATGTTCCTTGGCGGCTGCCAAAAATTGGCGCCGGTTTGTTTTGTCTGCCAATGAGTCGGGACCGTCCGGTTGGTAGGAAACTTGGACTCCTTCGAAGCCGAGTTCTTTGGCAACGGCCAAGGAACTGATTCGGCCGGTTGCCCGGAGATCCCAATCGCAGATTCCGATTTTCCAAGTTTCTTTCTTCGAGTCTGCTCCTAACAGCGTTACCGCATCGGTCAGCAAAAGGGTGCCGGCGGCGATTGTTAAAAATTCACGTCTCGTTGTCATCGGTTGGTAAAGGGGAGAATGGTGTGTGCATCCGTTGACAGTGTATCATAAAATGCAAAACACTTGGCCCGGCAGGGGGTAGGGTGTGTAAAAAAATAGTTGGTTTCCGCCCTAACGGGGCGGAATCTCCTCCACTGCCCTAACGGGGCAGGAAATAGAACAACATTTTTACACACCCGTATGTATAAACAATCGAGGTTATGCAACACGTTTATTTCCTGCTCGCCTTCTTCGCCGCCTTTTTGACGGTCTTTTTCGCCACTTTACGCTTGGGCGTTCCCTTCGCCGCCTTCTCCGTCAAGAGTTCCAACGCACGCTCAAACGTCAACTCCTCCGCCGTAACCGTCTTCGGCAACGTCGCATTCGTCGTGCCGTCCGTAAGGTAATCGCCGTATCTGCCCGACAAAAGTTTTACCGGATCCCCCGTGACCGGAGAAACATCAAACGTCCTGAGCGCATCCTGCTCTTTACTCGCCGCCCCGCGACGGCCCCGCTGCGGCTTCGGTTGCGATAACAACTCCAATGCCTGTCCCAAATTGATCTCTATCGGCGAAAGACCCGCCGGCAACGACCGCGTCTCCTTGCCGCACGAAACATAAGGACCAAACTTGCCGTTCTGTGCGAAGACATCGACATCCGAATCGGGATGCTTGCCCAAGTTGCGAGGCAAACTCAACAGTTGCAACGCAACGTCCAACGTCATCGACTCCGGCGACATATCCTTGAGCAACGACGCATTCTTTTTCTCCTTGTCGTCCATCTCGCCGAGTTGAATGTACGGACCGAACCGACCATTTTTAAGATAGACCGGCTTGCCCGTTTGGGGATCGCTCCCCAGCGGCGCATCCGCCTGCTTGGCAGTGTTCAAAAACTCCAATGCTCTTTCGTAGTCCAATTCATCCGGCGGTAAATCTTCCGGCAACGAACCGGTGCGTTCTCCTTGCTGAACATAAGGACCAAACTTGCCCACCCGCACGACGATCTGTTCTTCTCCCGCGAACTCCTCCGGCACTGCCAGCGGAAATGTGTTGACCAGCCGGGCATCAATCTGCTCCGTCTTGTTTTCCAAGAGCGGTTTAAGCCCCGCTCCTGTTACCGGGGGGCTAACACCCCCCGCTCCTTCTGCTGCCGCCTGCTCCTCGCCAAAATAGAACTCTTTCAAGTATTTCAGATACTCCAATTCCCCTCGGCTGATGGCATCGAGTTGATCCTCCATTTGGGCGGTGAAATCGTAGTTGATTAAATCGCCGAGATGTTCGACCATCAGTTGACACACGGAAAACGCCACCCAAGTCGGAACGAACGCACCCCCCTTCTTGAAAACATAGTTCCGCGTTTGAATCGTTTCGATAATCGAAGCATAGGTACTCGGTCTGCCGATGCCCTTGTCGGTCAGGACTTTGGTGAGTGCCGCCTCGGAGTATCGGGAAGGGGGCATCGTCGTGTGCGACTTCGGCTCCAACTTGGCGATTTTGAGTTCATCGCCGGGTTTAACGTCGGGCAGCAGCGTTTCCCGGTCTGCCAGTTCCGCGTCAGGATCGTCCGAACCTTCGACATAAGCCCGAAGATAGCCGGGGAAATCAATCGTTTTGCCGCTGACGGAAAAGAGGGCGTCATCCACTGCCACGACAATCTGCGTGCGTCGGCCTTTCGCATCGGTCATCTGCGAGGCAACGGTACGTTTCCATATCAAGTCGTAAATCCGATACTGATCGCTGGACAACTGCCCTCGCAGACTTTCCGGTATGTCAAACGTGCTGCCTGCCGGTCGAATCGCTTAGTGAGCTTCCTGGGCATTTTTGACTTTCGTTGCATAAACTCGGGGGGAATCAGGGAGATAGTCCTTGCCGTACTCCCGTTGGATATGCTTTCGCGCTGCCGTAATCGCCTCGGTGGAAAGGTTGGTCGAGTCGGTTCGCATATAGGTAATGTAACCATTTTCGTACAAACTTTGTGCCAACCCCATCGTCGTTTTTGCGGTATATCCGAATTTTCGGTTCGCTTCTTGCTGGAGTGTACTGGTTGTGAACGGTGCGTAAGGCCTTTCGGTAAAAGGTTTTTCCTCGACTGACTTGACCGTGGCGGGACATTTTTTCAGGCGATCTGCAAGCGCACAAGCGGCGAGTTCATCGAGTAACAGACATGCGTCAGGATTGAACAGTTTCCCAGTAGTCGAGTCGAAATCTTTGCCGCTGGGGATTTTTGGGGTGCCGACGTGCGTTAAACCTGCATTAAACGGCTTGTTAGCCGCTCCGCCTGCGGAGCGCAGAAACGTCCCCAGCAAATCCCAGTAGGTCGCATTGTGAAACGCGATGCGTTCCCGTTCCCTTTCGACGATAAGCCTGACGGCCACGCTTTGGACACGCCCTGCCGAAAGTTTCGGGCGAACCTTGTACCAGAGGAGCGGCGAGACTTCGTAACCGTAAAGCCTGTCGATGATTCGCCGGGTTTCCTGGGCTTGCACGAGATTGCTGTCGATATTTCGCGGGGAAGCCAGGGCATCCTGGATGGCCTTCTTCGTGATTTCGTGAAAGACAAGCCGACGCACCGGGATTTTTGGTTGGAGCGTTTCGACGAGGTGCCAACTGATGGCCTCTCCTTCCCGGTCTTCGTCCGTCGCGAGGTAGATTTCTTCTGCATCTTTGACGAGGTCGCCGAGTTTTTTGATTTGCCGACGTTTGTCATCAGGCACGACGTAGAGCGGCTCGAAGTCGGCATCGACATTAACACCGAGTCTTGCCCATTTTTCTTTTTTGAATTTTTCGGGGATTTCGGCGGCGACTCTCGGCAGATCACGGACGTGTCCGATGCTGGCTTCGACGACGTAACCGTCGCCGAGAAACTTGCTGATGGTGCGTGCCTTTGCGGGAGACTCGACGATGACGAGGGAAAAACCTTTGGTTTTGGCGGGCATTAAGAGCGGATTTTGGATACTATGTACCCTTTTTTACACATTTTGGAGAAATTTGTCAAGGGCGGCGGAGACGTAATCTTTTAGCCGCCGCACTCGTGCGGTGTAAAGAGCCTACTACTTACTCATCACTCATTTTTTCGTATTCTGTTGCCAGTGCGTGAATTTCTTCGATGCTTTTACCGCTCCACAATTTGCGCTGCCACTCGGTATAGTCAAATGTATCACGCTTGACCATACAGATAAAGCGTTCCGCATCCACTGTTCCGAGCGTTGCAATCAAAGCGTCCATTGCTTCAACACGTACAAGTTGGTCTGTTCTCATGGTAAACTCTCCGTTTCTAAAATAAAGTCGATGGGATTGACGATTCGAATGTTTGCAATCGTTTTGCTGGTAAGTTTATTGTCCGTTGTGATGAAGTAATCGCAACCGCTTTTGACGGCACAAGCAATATGTAAAGCGTCTTTCGCCTTAATTCCGTTCTCCATAATTTTGATGCCCAATGTTAAAATCTCGTCAGACGACGGGCAGTAGTCATCGGCGATTTCTTTCCACGGTGAAATGGCGTTTCTCTTTTCTTCATAGGGGTTATTGCTGTTCTCGTAGTCAAGCACATAGGACCATACTAACGAATACTTCTTTTTGCGAATGCCTGATTGAATATAAAGTTTCGATTCCGTTTCCAAACGGATTTTCATTTGTGATTGATCATCAAACGGACGATTGTAAGTACAGTTGTCCAGATAGATTTTCGGCATTTTCATGATTTTTTCTTCCACGAAAAGCACGGAATACACGAAAACTTTTTCGTGCTTTTTGTGTTTTTCGTGGATAATTATACCACATTCCCCTTTAGCCGGTACTCCGGCGGGTATGTTTTCACTCCCTCTTGGGTGTGTTAAATTTTTTTGGGACTTTTCCATGCGTGTTTCCATTGTTTTGAGTAGAGTGCGGGTTTTGAGTAGAGTGCGGCAGAAATGACGGCAATCCGATTCGCCTGCGGCAACCGCCAACACGC
>Ga0099364_10013951_pt1 | contig 10733 bp, 8 predicted proteins | sample TergutTh196P3_FD_73070 | JGI IMG/M metagenome (GOLD analysis project Ga0099364, IMG submission 73070) | Microcerotermes parvus P3 segment gut microbial communities from Pointe-Noire, Republic of the Congo - Th196 P3 | ecosystem: Host-associated > Arthropoda: Insects > Digestive system > Gut ...
GCCGCTGTTCGTTGTAACCAACCTCATGTAGTTTACAATCTATTTTTCCTTGCGTGAATAACATAATAACCTCTTTATTAAGCCGCGTGAGCGGCGACGTTAATCGAACGCCACCGCAACGCGGTGGCGACAACCTCTTATTTTTAGTGTCCACGGATTACGCGGATTAACGCGGATTTTTGATATTAAAACTATATTAATCCGCGTTCGTACCGTAGGTATGCATCCGCGTAATCTGCGGACTATTGTTCTTAGACTAAAAAATTAAGACAAACGTTCCTATTGTGATTAGTGCGCCGCCAATTATGGTTTTTATTGTTACAGCTTCTTTTAAAACAATAAAGGCAAGAGCCATTCCAATGACCAAGCTGAATTTATCTATGGGAATTACTTTTGACGCTTCGCCGATCTGCAATGCCTTAAAATAAAAAAGCCATGACAAACCGGTTGCTACTCCCGATAGTATAAGGAATATCCAGCCTTTTTGTTCAATGTTTGCAACTTCGTTTTGTTTCCCAGTAACAAAGACAACGATCCATGCCATAATCAGAACTACAATGGTTCGTACGGCTACAGCCACATTGGAGTTTACATTTTGAATTCCGACCTTAGCAAGGATTGAAGTCAACGCCGCAAATACAGCGGACAGGAGCGCGTAAATAACCCACATTACTTATAGCTCTCTAATGTTTCTACGATGCACTTTAAATCTTTAACAGTATCAAGATAAGCATACTCGCCGCCGCCGTCTCCGTACTTGCCCTGCTGCACACATTTATATCCGGCTTCCTCACTGGCCTTGATGATTTTTTCAGTTCCATTAACCTTAAAAGCGATGTGATGAATCCCCTCTCCGTGCTTGTCAAGGAAATCCTGCCAAGTGCTTTTTTCGCCGTTGGGCTGAATCAACTCAAGCTGCATATTTGGACCTGCATCAAAAAACGCCATCTGGCACCTTGCCTTTGGAGCCTTTTTCCCCTTGTACTTGGTTTGGGTAATTTCATAATCACCCGCCTGCACTGTCGGGGGGACAGGCACGCCGAAAAACGCAGCCCATTTCTGCTTGGTTTTTTCTATGTTCTTGACAATAATGCCAACCTGACAAATAGCATCTGTTCCCATCAATGGTTTCATATAATTCTCCTTTACCCTGATATTATATGTATTGTAAAAAATTAATCAACGGGGGCATCTCTAAAAAAAACAGAAATACAATATAATTATCGAATTTGCATCAAAATTACACCTTTAGTTGTATGTTTTTTACGTCTTTTTTTGAAAATTACTACTTTAGTTGTATATACATACAAAAGTTTTAATGAAAGAATATTATAAAAGGAGTGTAGCTTTTTTATGGAAGATTTTACTAAAGTTGTTCGTTCTTCGAGCATGAATTTTCGACTGGCTATTTTTGTTTTAATTATGATACTCGGCGCTGTTTTTGCTTCCTGCAAAAACCCCTGGATGGACGATATCCTTGAGCCGCTGTTCCCTACCGTAACCTTTAACAGTAACGGCGGGAGCGCTGTTGCCTCTGTCAAAGTGGCAAAGGGGACCCAAATCCCCGCGCCGCAATTCCCCCCGGTAAGAACAGACCATATCTTCGACGGCTGGTACACCGAACCAGGGCTTATCAATAAAGTTGATTTTCCCTATACTGTTACAGTCGCCATAACCCTTTATGCCAAATGGAACACAGCTTCCAGCATACTCTTGTCCGCACCCGGCCTTGACAACAACGCATACACATTCCAAGGCGCCGACTTTGGCTACGCGGATCAGGACGTGCTGACAGTAACCGTTACCAACGTGCAAAACAAGCCGACAGGCGATCTTGAAGTTAAACTTTTGGGAACACACCAGAGCAGCTTTATATTATCAACAGGTACACTGGCAAGTTTAGACCCGGGCAGCAACCGCATATTTTCCGTCAGACCCAACAGCGGTCTTGTCGCCGGAACATACAAAGCCACTGTTACTGTCTCTGGCGAAGATGACATTTCCGAATCCTTTGCCGTCAGCTTCACCGTCAGTCCAGCGCCGATTGCCAATGCGGCAGTTATCGTTACCGCGCCCTCAAGGGATGACGTGCCAGATACAACGGCAGACATTACAACAGCTAATCCGAATTTTACAGTCGGAAGTGTAACGTGGACGCCGGATGACAACCCGTTCGATGGAGGCATCCAATACACAGTTTCTATTACGCTTACGGCGAACGCCAACTACACCTTCACAGGCGGGTTGACCGCAACCATCAATGAAAATCCCGTAACGCCGACGAATAATACCGGCAGTGGCAGTACAGTTGTATTAGCTTATGAGTTCGCAGCTACCCTTGTAAAAGACGTTACCGGTATTGTTATACAAACACAGCCGTCGCTTGACTACACGCATGGAGATACGCTTAATCTTTCCGCTCTTGTTGTAACGCTTACATACGAAGACGACACAACCGAAAATGTCGCTTTTGCTAATTTTGCGGCAAAAGGCATAACTGCATCTCCGGCAAACGGTACACCGTTGGTACGCTCAACGCATAATGGAGAGCCGGTTGAGGTTTCAGTCGGCGTCGGCGGCCTGTCTGTAAATACAAATGATTTAACCGTAGCGCAGGCGGATCCTGTCGATAAATGGCCGACTAACCTTACAGCAACTTACGGACAAACACTGTCGAATATAACGTTACCGGGTAACGGCACTAGCAAAACGGCTGGAACATTCTCGTGGACAGCCGGAGGCACAACTTCTGTCGGCAATGTCGGCAGCCAGACGCACAACATGACTTTTACTCCGACAGATACAACCAACTACAATACGGTAACGCAGGATGTACTTATTGAGGTAAACCCGCAAGCAATCACAAGCGCGGCAATCACTGTTACCGCTCCGGCTAAAAACGCAACACCGCCTACAACAGCATCCGGCGCGGTCAACTTCACTACTGCAATAACATGGAGTTCAACTGATGGTTTCCAGACTAACGGTAGCTATCGTGCAAACAGAGCATATACAGCTACTGTTACGCTGACGGCAGGAGGCAACTACACCTTCCCTTCAACCGGCTTTACCGGAACAATTAACGGAGATGCTACAACTACTGTTGGTACTCCCACGAATCCGGGAGTCAATGCCAATAGCGTTACGCTGTCGTTGACATTCCCTGTAACAGAACGCGCCGTAATCACCCCTGCCACACAGCCTGCGGCAGAAACAAAAGTAACTTTTGGAAGCATTAACGCAACCCTGACTTTTGCGGCAACTATTGACGGCGGGGCAACGCTAAACTACAGGTGGAGCACTTCCAACGAAACAGGTTCATCAACTACAGAAATAACCGGCGCAACTAACCAGACTTTCACTATTCCAACAAACCTTACACCGGGAACATACTATTACCGTTGCGAAGCCTTGAGTTCGGATGCGGTCTCGCCAGGCGCTGTATCTTCCAATGTTGCAACAGTCATCGTACAGCAGAGCGCGGGCTTCACCATCAGCTACGCGCACATCACAGACGGCGCGCCGAATATTGCAGGACTGCCGAATCCAATCACCATAAGCCGTGGAGCAGCGGGAACCTACCCCTTTACCATTACGCCGCCGGCAGGTGTAACTTACGATGAAATTAATTGGAGCATAGACGGAACCACAGTAACCGGAACCGGTACTACATTCACGCTTGAAGCATCAAACCTGGCATACGCTGTAAATGTAGACTACCAGTTATCATTGATTGTAGTGATTGGCGGTATTCCGTATGACAAGGTAATTCCTTTCAGGGTAGTAGAATAAAGTTAACAGGTAATAGGTAGCAATTAGCAAATATTATAGGAGAAAGATATGAGTAGGGAGAAATTAACAATGAACAGTGAACAGGGAACAGTTAGCAGGGAGCAGGTAGCAGGTAAAAGAGGGCGGTTAGCAGAGAACAAATATGGGCGGGGTTTCATATCACTATTTGCAGCCTCTTTTTTCATTCTTCTTTTTACACTTTTCTTTTGTAATTCTTGCCCTGTGCCGCTTTTTGAACTCCCTGAACCCGGATATCCCGGGTCGGAATTTGATGAACTACCGCAGACTCCTGGAGCCGCTCCCGAAACCGCTCCACGACCAGCCCCCGCAGGAATGGGGTACTTTTCCCTTAGCATTGATACAAACCCCGCGCGGACAATACTCCCGACAGCGCCGGTATTTGCGACTTATAAACTGAGCTTCACGCCGGACAGTGCAAGCGGCAATCCTCCTATGGACGACATAGTAAGACCCGCCGCCGACTTGAGCGATCCAATCCTCCTTTATGCCGGAACATGGGAACTATGGGTCGGCGCATATACAGATACAGGAGACAACCCGCAGAAACTTACCGCGCAGGGAACATTGACCTTCGATATCGGCGGAGCTGACGGGATTACAGACGGCAACGTTACCCTTAAGCCCATCCCCGATGGAGAAGGCACATTCAGTTGGACAATCAACTTTCCTTCTGAGCCCAATGCATTTCCCGCAGGCATTACAATGGCATCTGCAAACATGAACATTATACCGTACGCGCCGGACGGGACGGGCGCGTCTGAAGAACTCGACATTACAGGAACATCCGCATCCGGCGTAACAACATTGGACGCCGGATATTACAGAGTTGAACTCAGCCTTGCAAGCAGCGAAGGGAAAACCGCCGCGTTAACGCGGGTGCTTCATATACAGACAAACATGGTAAGCGAATACACCCACACCTTTACCGCGTCAAACTTTTCCGGGACGCTGGTGGGCAATGGGAGTGTACGAATTGAAGGAGCTGTCAATGAAGGAGGAACCCTGACAGCCTTTACAGAATTCCCCGCCGGAACAACAGGAACCGTCTATTACCAATGGAAGCGGCGGCTCGCAGGAATTACAACAAACATTACAGGCGAAATAAGATCAACATATATCGTTAGACCCGAAGATACAGTTGGAACAGAAATATTCGTTGAAGTCTACCGCGCCGGATATAACGGAAGCATCACAAGCGAACCAGTTACTGTATTGTATGTATGGATTACAAGAATTGAGGCTGACTTCGATCAAGCAGATATGATAATATACCCCGACACTCCGATGGAAAACCTCATAGCAGGATTAACCGTAACGGCGGTTTACAACGACGACTCGCCAAATACTACAGTGAACGCTGCTGATTACGAATTAACCGCAGGAGCATTGCCGCCGTTGCCGTCGGCAGGCTCGTGGCTAAGACCCATAACCGTATACCACAACGGGCGGACAACAACTTTTAATGTAACATTAACCCCCGCTGTATTTATAAACGGCATGCCTTACGCAACTCTGGCAGCCGCAATTAGCGATCCGGATGTTACCACAGCAAAAATCACATTGGAAGCGGACATAACCGTAACAAGCCCAATAACTGTGGGCAACAAAGAGATTACCATTGTAAGCGAAAGCGGCGGCGCAGCAAGCAGCATGACCATTTCGCTTGGAGCAAACGGAAATATGTTTACACTCGGCTCGGGCGGGAAACTGATACTAGGCGATGATGATCCAGCCGCCAATAAGCTGACCTTGCAGGGAATAGACGGCAACGATGCTTCGCTTATCACGGTAAACAACGGCGGAACTTTAGAAATGAATGACAGCGCGGTGATTACGGGGAATAAATACCTTACAAGTAGTAATGTTCAAGGCGGAGGCGTTCGTGTTAACGGCGGTACATTCAATATGAGCGGAGGGCTAATAACTGAATGTAGCGGTGGTAATGCCGGAGCTATTTATGTAAGCGGCGGGACGGTAAATTTAAGCGGAGATTCTGTAATTATGGATAATACAGCGAACAACCAAGGCGGCGCTATTTTTGTGCTATCTGGCACCCTTAACATAGAAGACTATGTTCGTATTCATAGCAATACAGCCGCATCAAGCGGAGCGATAAGTATTGGCGGATCATTCTCCGGAGCAACACTGAATATGTACGGAGGCTTTATCTACAATAATGAAGCCACCTACAGCACCAGCGGCGGCGGTGTGAATATGCTGAGCGGCAGCACATTCAATTTCTACGGCGGTATCATTTACGGCACTGATGGATTAACTCAAACTCATTCACCGCGGGAAGAGCCAAATAGATCCCCCAACTCCTCCAGAGCGGCTCTGTTTGTGGACGGCGGCACAGCCCGGTATGGTGACGGCGTTGGTATTGGGACTAGCGCCATCACCATTGTGGGGAAGCCGCCTCTGTGCGATTACATTACGGCGGTCTTCGATCCAACAGCGTTAACGGTTTATCCTGACACGCCGGTAAACAGCCTCAAAGCGGGTTTAACCGTTACGGCGCATTTCGATGACGGCTCGCCAAGCAATCCGGTGCCCGCTGATGATTACTCCTTAACCGCAGGAACATTGACAACTTCAACAACTCCCTGGGTAAGAACCGTAAATGTAAGCTACGGCGGAAGGGCAACGACCTTTGTTGTAGACGTAAGCCCGATTACGGCGGGAGGCATGGAATACACAACGCTCGATGCTGCAATAAACGGAGTTCCGTCAGGAACTGTTATCACATTGAAAGCGGATATAGCCCTAACAAGCGGAGTGGATGTTGACGGCAAGGAGATTACTATTGTCAGCGAAAGCGGAGACACAACCATTTCGCTTGGAGCTAACGGAAGTATGTTTACGATAAAGAATAACGGGAATCTTATTCTGGGCGATGGTGATCCAACCAATACGCTGACCCTTGAGGGAAGGGACAACAACAACGCTGTTCTTGTCAGCGTAGACAGCGGCGGAACGTTAGAGATGTACGACGGCGCGGTAATTACGGGCAATAACAATACTGTTGCCGGCGGAGTGCACGTAGCAAGCGGTGGCGAATTTTACATGCACGGAGGCAAAATAATCGACTGTACGAGCAGGAGCGGAAACGGCGGGGCTCTTGCTGTTTCCGGCGGCACGGCGGTCATAAGCGGAAACGCCGAAATTAGCGGCAACCATGCGAACACTGTCGGCGGCGCTGTTTTTGTTACGAACGGCGGCGACCTTACCATAGAGGGGAACGCCAGCATCAATAATAACACATCCGGAAACGGTGCCGGAGGAATACGCGTAAATGACGGAACAGTTACTATGACCGGAGGCTCCGTCAGCAATAACCGCACCACTAGCGGCAACGGCGGCGGCGGGGTATCTGTGAGCGGTACCGGAGTTTTCAATCTTAGCGGCGGCGTTATAAGCGGCAATATTTCGGCTGGCCCTGGCGGGGGCGTGCGTTTAGCACAAGGCGGCACACTCAATTTCTACGGCGGTATCATTTACGGCAATGAGGCATCAGGCGGATTAGCCAACATTGCCTCTTCCGGCGCGGCCTTGGAGATTTCTTATGGCGACGGAACAGCCCTGTACGGCGACGGCGATACTATTACTACCACCAATGTCAACACTACTATTGAGGGGAGGCCGTAACAAATAATCAAAGAGCAAAACGCTGGAAAATGGCGCCCTGTTTCCAACTTGGGAGTACGCTCCGAGACCTTCAGAGCGTACTCCGAGCGCTTCAGAGTGTGCTCCGAAAGCTTCAGAGTGTACTCCGAGCGCTTCGGAGCGTACTCCGAGACCTTCAGAGTGTACTCCGAGAGCTTCGGAGCGCACTCCGAGACCTTCGGAGCGTACTCCGAGAGCTTCGGAGCGTACTCCGAGACCTTCAGAGCGCACTCCGAGAGCTTCGGAGAGCGCTCCGAGAGCTTGGGAGTACACTCCGAGACCTTCAGAGCGCACTCCGAGAGCTTGGGAGTACACTCCGAGTTGTTGGGAAGCCTTTCGAAAATAGGTCAGTTTGTCTATTATGCCTTAACCATAGATGGTTCAACCGTTTGAGGTTTTATTGTAAATAACAGTTTAAAGTCTTTGTGGGGCAAATTATTTATTTCTAACATTTCAGGGGCAGCTATTTTTACCCGCTTGATTAATTTATCAACAGAGTCATCTTCTAAAATTATTGGAATATCATCATTTTGGGCATACCACCTTTGTGTTTCGTTATCAAACGCGATTGTTACAGTGTATTCATTATTTACAAAAGGAATTACTTTGAACTCAAACTGCGCTTTTCCTGCCGGTATTTCACGGGGAATTTCCAAATCCAAATGCAACAGCCGGCTGTCCGGTATTTCTACGGTTTGTGTCATTGTCATAACGTTAAACATACTGCAAAAAACAGCGTTAGGCAACGGGGTAGATTGAGCATGGAAAATGGCGCCTGTCATCACCCCGTTACTCAACAGGGTATTTTGTGGTAAGTTAATGTAACAGGGAGAAAGTATGGTTAAAAGACCGACTGACAAAGAAGCATGGGCACTCCAAAAAACGTGGGCGGAAAATCCGCCGGAGCTATTGGAAGGCTCAAGACCCTTAACCCGGCACCGTGAACTTTGGTTTGCCTCAATTTGTAAATTGCTGTATAATTAACTCATGGAAACAGAGATTTTATCGCCCACGAACGATTGGATTTTCAAACTTTTGTTCGGAGACGAACGCAACAAAAGCATACTCATAGACTTGCTGGGTTCCTTTGTTGAACTTCCGCAGGAAGAGTTTGAGCTTACCTATCTGGACACCCACCTCAAGCCTGAAAGCGAAGACGATAAACTGGGCATAATCGATGTGAAAGTAAAGACAAAGACAGGAAAAGTAATAGATATAGAAATACAAGTAGACCCTGTAAAGTACATCGGCAGACGGCTTTCTTTTTACAAATCAAAACTGATTGTAGAACAGATAAGCAAAAGCGAAATGTACAGCGTTATCCAAAAAGTCATTTGCATCTGCATAACCAATTACGATCTGTTTCCCGGAAAAACGGACTACATAAATCATTTTATGTTTTACAACCCCAAAAACGGATTATTATTTAAGGATATTCCAGAAGAAATATACACACTGGAATTACCAAAAGTCCCTGCCCAAAATGACGGAAGCGGATTATGGGACTGGCTTAAGTTTCTTAAGTCAAAGAACAAAGAGGAGTTTGAAATGGTAGCGGTAAGAAACCCTGAAATACGAAAAGCGGTAGATACATTGTACGAATTAAGCTCAGACGAGCAGGTCCGGCTGGATTACGAACGCCGATTAAAAGCTCTGCGGGATAGAAATTCACAGATTGAAGGATATTATCAGGACGGAATTGCCGCAGGCGAACAGAAAATAATTGATTTGTTAAAAAGCGGAAAATCACCGGAAGATATTCTGAGGGAATACGGGCATAATTAGCATTCAAATAACAGCCTCAACTAGAAGAATTTTTAACCACAGATGATTTTGAAATAAAAAACCGGGCACGGTATTTGTCTAAGACAAACTGACCTATGAAGCGCCATTTTCTTTTTATCAGACCTAATAATTTTGCGGGTCTAACGAAGAAGTAATATCATCTTTTACAGTAACCAATAAATTGGAAATAATCTCTTTTTTTACACCAACAGGCATTTTTTTTAAGTAACTTTCGGTAGTAAGTATTTTTTCTTCGTTTGTTTCGTGTTTAAAAAGTTCATGCGGTGCAATTTTTAATGCTGCAGCAATTTTTTCGATTTTATCAAACGATGGAATGCGTCTGCCCATTTCAATCTGACCAATGTAGTTTGAGCTTGTATCGCATATTTCCGACAAAGCCATCTGGGATAATCCCCGTTCCTTGCGTGTTTTTTTTAAGTTTTTTATAAGAATTTGCTGGAGAGTCATATTGCCTATATCTAATAGACATAATTATTCTATCTTTTTCACTTGTCTTATTGACATATTTTATGAATTTTGATATTATGTCTTTAAGCGATGATCGGATTTCGGGTTTTGGAGGGTGTGTCTTTTAAGGAAATTGTTATTCCTCCAAACAAAGTGCCTTTTCAAAGCTCGACTTTCGGTCTGCTTAAAACAATAATCCTCAGGAGGAAAAAATGAAAAAAAAGGTGAGAACAATGATCATTGCATTGATTGCACTGATCCTTGCAGTGAGTTTTACAGGCTGCAGCAGGACGACAACATCTTCGGATCAAATCGAATTACGGGTATTAAATTACTTTTCGATGGCTAATCCAAACGCAGCCGAAGAAAACAGAATGGTCTGGGAAGAATTTGAAAGACTCCACCCGAATATCAGAATCATTCGGGAAGATGAATTTAACGAACCTTTCCACCACAAAGTGGAATCCTATGCCGCCGCAGGCCAACTTCCCGATGTAATGTATGTCTGGCCGTCAGGAAGGTCAACAACCCTTCATACACAACGGCTGTTAAAAGATTTGGCTCCGTTTGTAGCAAGAGACGGTCTTGCATCCCAGTTTACATCCGTTTCACTTGATCCCGGTCAACAGGGCGCAGGTTACCTTGGGATGATCACTCGCGGATTGACTGCAACAAATGCATTCTTTGTTAATTTAGAAGTGCTTAGAGAATGTGGATTGGAACCTGCAAGAACCTACTCCGAACTTAAAGCCCAAGTTCCCATATTAAGGGCGAGGGGTTACGATACCGTCATGATGGCAAATCAGGATACATGGGTAATGCAATCCTGTCTTTTTTCTTCTGTAGCCGGACGTTTCTGCGGCGAAGGTTGGGAAAAGAGAATTCTTTCAGGACAGGCTAAATTTACCGATCCTGATTTTGTCGCAGCTCTTGAATTTATCAAAACAATGTACGATGACGGAGTGCTGACAAGAGGAACAATTGCAACGGACTACGGAAGTGTT
>Ga0099364_10013952_pt1 | contig 10733 bp, 9 predicted proteins | sample TergutTh196P3_FD_73070 | JGI IMG/M metagenome (GOLD analysis project Ga0099364, IMG submission 73070) | Microcerotermes parvus P3 segment gut microbial communities from Pointe-Noire, Republic of the Congo - Th196 P3 | ecosystem: Host-associated > Arthropoda: Insects > Digestive system > Gut ...
TCGTTGTCTCCCGTCAAGGTCGGTCATCAGGCCTACTACGTATGCATTGTTTCCGCTGTCAATTGCCGACGAATTAGCTTGTAATCGCAAATCCCAGTTGGCGGGATTATAATTCACTCCCGTTGTGTTTGTATTGATTGGTGGAATGCGAACAAACAAGGGATCGCTGTCGCCGGTATGACTATTGTTTTCAGTAAGAGATACTGTTGAACTAATATGAAGTTGAGATCGAATATTTCCTTGAAAATTTCCTGCAACAAGCGTATTATAAAAAGTTAGGTTGCCACCATGAACGTCAACACCACCACATCTACCACTGGCGAAATTTCCGGCAATCGTACAGTTTGTTAATGTCACAGATGCAGTAGGATATGAGGAATTTGTGTTACTATGAATTCCGCCTCCATAATAAGATGCTGAATTGGCTGCAATTATGCTATTTGTGATAGTTAGGGTACTTCCGAAATTATGCAATCCGGCACCACCTTCGGCTGAATTTCCTGCAATCGTACTATGTATAATTGTTGCTTTAGCGCCGTGTTGGTTTTCGAGACCACCGCCCCAACGTCCCGAATTTCCTGAAATCGTACTGTTCATTACTGTGAGCATGCCACTGTTGAAAATTCCGCCACCGTGTTCGCTCGCTTTACCCCCTGTAATCGTAAGTCCCGCCATCGCGACAGTCGACGTTGAGCCAATATTAATCACCTGCGACTGGTGATTAGCGTTGATAGTGAGAGGGTTTGTTCCCAGACTCACAATGGTAACGCTTCCACGTATCGCTGCAATGTTGATTGCTAGTTCCGCAGCGTCGAGTCTGATAGAATTTTGTATCGCTGTCGTACGGACAACGATTAAATCATCCTGCATTGTGTTCGCCGCCGCATTGATGGCGTTACGCAGTGCCGCTGCATTATGCTGTGCGATGGTGATTTCAATGATATTATACGAGTTGAAATCATTTCGTAAATCGAGACCAGCATACTGGTTACGAATCGCATCGAACTCCGCAAAAGAAACCGAGAGCAATTCACGGCCTTCGAGTTCCTCGATGCGGCAAGTGCGTCCTCGTTGGTTTCGCTTTCGTTTGGCTTTTGCTCTTGAAGTTGAATTGTTGCCAAAAAGGCGGGTAAAATCGAAAATTTTCTGGTAAATTGCATGGACTTCCGAAAAAGAGTTATGTTTTCCGGTAGTGGTTGCATTTTACCGATGCCGAACAAGTCTAATGTCAACAGAGATGCTCCCATTGACAACGGCAACAACATCTGCGACAATACCGGCTCTTTCTTACCGTGTACACTCTTCTCCATCAAGACCGCCATAGCCGAGCCCGACGAGGACAACTCCATACCTCGCACGGAACCGTTGAACTGCCCGCGTTTATGCCCGTTGGGACACTCGGAACCGTTAAAGGCGTCGAAATCGAACAACTCCAACAAACCGGGGCCGAAATAATTCTAGGCAATACCTATCATCTTTCCCTCCGGCCCGGCGAAGACGTCGTCCAAGATCTCGGCGGACTACACCCCTTTTTCGGCTGGCAAGGCCCCATCCTGACCGACAGCGGCGGATTCCAAATTTTTTCGCTTGCCAAAATTATGAAACTCGACGAAGACGGTGCCGCGTTTCGCTCGCATATCGACGGCCGCAAGGTCTTTCTCTCGCCGGAACGAGCCATCAAAATCCAGGAAATTCTGGGCAGCGATATTGCGATGGTACTCGACCACGTCGTCGCGTTGCCAAATGACCGAAATGTGCTGGAAGATGCTATGCTCCGCAGCATCCGTTGGGCCAAACGATGCAAGCAGGTTGCCGATCATCCCTACCAAAAACTTTTCGCCATTGTGCAGGGCGGATTGGATGCCGACCTTCGCAGGCAATGTGCCGAGGCTCTTGCCGAATTGGATTTTCCCGGCTACGCGATTGGCGGATTGAGCGTCGGCGAAACACCGCAGGAAATGTACGATACGCTCGATGTTACTGTCCCGTATTTGCCGGAGGACAAGCCTCGGTACTTGATGGGCGTCGGCAGGCCGCAGGATATTTTGAACGGGATTGAACGGGGAATCGACATGTTTGATTGCGTGATGCCGACGCGGAATGGCCGCAATGCTCAGGCTTTTGTGGATGGCGGAACGCTTCGTTTGCGGAATGCGAAATATCAGCGGGATGATCGTCCGCTTGACGCATCATGTCCTTGTCCGGCATGCAAGCGAAGTCGGGGATATTTACGGCATCTTTTTATGTCTGGCGAAATGTTGGGGCCGATTCTGTTGACGATACACAATTTGACGTATTATCAGCGTTTGGTCAGTCGGGCGCGGACGGCGATCGCGGAAGATCGGTTTTTGGAGTTTAAGCGGTTGACGGAGGCGTCCGCAGGGCCCGGGTGAGATCCCGGTAAATTCACGTCGAATAACCGGGGGATGCGAGATCGCATTCAAAATCGGCCTGGAATCACTTCCGTAATTCCGGCACACACTTCGCCATTCCGACTAATGCCGGAATGGCAATGGGACGAATCCGGAAACAAGCCTCGTTCCTTTCCTAACTGCGAATTTCATACGGCGAACGACGCGGTCGGGATACAAATCGATTCGCCTGCTCGTCGTTAATGAATTCCGCCTTCTCGGCATCCCATTTCAACGGACGATTCACCCGATAAGTGATATGGGCAAGTTGACACGCCGTCGCCGCCGCCGCTCCATAAAGATAATCCTGGAACGGTCGCAAACGGTGCCGAACACAAAATGCAAAATCCTGATGCAATCGACCCGTTCCGCCACTGTATCGACGAACATCAACTTGCCGAAGCGGTACGATCCGCTGCCGGTCTTCCCGACTGTCGCTACGGAACGTCCCCTCCGAACCAACAAACGTAATGTCATGGTCGCGCCGGACATGATGCAGTTTGATCCCGCCCGGATAAACAAGCGTCAAATAATCATTCGGATTTTGCTCACAATTCGGCGGCAAAATTTCAATCGGCTCCAGATGGTCAATGCCCAATATGTAAACCGCACCGGCCAGTTTATGGGCTCCCCAATCCGCCAGGAATCCGTTGCCGTAATCGCTGTATCTTCGCCAACCGCCGCCGTAGTTCCCGCTCGCCCTTTCTGGATGGTAGGGAACCCACGCTGCGGGCCCAAGCCAGCGGTCCCAATTCAATCCAGCCGGAACGGGCTCTTCGGGATAGTAAGCATCATCGGGCGGGCCGCCGACTTCAAAGAATACTTCTTTGACTTCGCCGATCGCTCCGCTCTGAATGATGGGAGCCATGTAGCCGTAGTCCTCAAAAACCCGCTGCGACCCGCTGGTACAGACACGGTTATACTGCCGGGCAGCAGCGACGATTTGTCGGCTTTCGGCTGGGGTCAGTGTCAACGGTTTTTCGCAGAAAACGTCCTTTCCGGCAACACACGCTTCGACGGATATTTTGGTATGCCAATGGTCGGGCGTCGAAATTGCGACGGCGTCAATGTCTTGTCGGTCCAGGATTTCTTCGTAATAATCATATCCTTTGCAGTCGGAATTGCCGTAGTCTCGGTTGACGCGTTCGACGCCGGCATCAAGATGTGTTTTGAAGCAATCGCAGACGGCAACCATTTGGAAGTGTTGCCGTTCGCTGTTGAAATCGCCCATAATTTCGCGGCCTCGGTTTCCGTAACCGATGAGTCCCATTACGATTCGGTCGCTGGGAGGAATCACGCCGTTTCGAGCCAGGACATTGGCTGGAATAACGAGTGGGGAAGCAACGGCCAGAGCACTGGCTGCGAGAAAGTTACGTCGGCTCATTCGTGATGATTGTTGGGACATTTGAATCTCCATTTAGTTTGGGGACATTGTTTGTTCTGCCTTTTCGTCTGCTTGGTATTGTACCATACGGAGAGGGAGAAGGATAGGTCGAGTGGTGGGAGGTTAGGGCAACTGGAATTTTCGCCGCCAGCGGACGATTGCGAGTTAACGGCGTCGTTTGTGCGAGTAAAAAAGAGCCGAGGACGTAGCACAGTTCCCAGACGAGACTTGCAATTTACTTCTCTAAAACTACAATGAAACACAAATCACCACCAGATACCAAACGCTATTATGCCTGAAAATAAAGTAACTGTACCTGATTTTCAATCTTTGATGCCAACTTGCCTCCAAATTATTTCCGATGGAAATATGTATTCTTTCAAAGACATTGTGCAAGAAATTGCCGAAAAATTAAAACTTACAGATGAGCAACGGACTGCTAATTTAGGAAAAATTGGTAGCCGAAGCACATTCACAAATAACGTCAATTTTGCTCTTTCCTATCTTTTTATGGCGGGCTTGATCGAGAAGCCTCGAAGAGCTTGCTTTCAGATTGCCGAAGTCGGTAAAACCTTGTTAGGGAAAAAACCTGAGAAAATCAACATCCGTTTTTTGAGTGAGAACTATCCTTCGTTTGCTGAACGACAGAAAAAATGGAGGAAGCCAACTGAAAGGACCATTGATCAAGAAAACGGAGACACATCGGACATCATTGCCATTGCCGAAGAGCCGCCGGAAATAATCCTCGAAAAAACACATTCTATTCTTCGTTCGGACCTGGCACAGGAATTATTGGACAATGTGAAAAAGTCCCATTGGAGGTTTTTCGAGCGGTTGGTAGTGGACTTACTCACCAAGATGGGCTACGGCGGTTCTCGACAAGATGCCGCTAGAGTTGTTGGCAAAAGCGGCGACAATGGAATCGATGGCGTTATCAAGGAAGACAAACTGGGACTCGATGTTGTCTATGTTCAGGCAAAAAAATACACAGAACCGATAACGATTTCGCAAGTACGAGACTTTGCAGGTGCCCTTCTTTACAAAAAAGCAAGAAAGGGAGTTTTTATTACAACTTCTTCTTTTCCCAAAACGGCAGAAGATTTTGTTGCTACGATTGAGCAAAAAATCATTCTGATTGACGGACAGCGGCTTGCTGAATTGATGATCGAATACAATGTCGGCGTTGTCGTCAAAGAAATTTATGAAGTCAAACGAATTGATTACGATTATTTTGATGAAAATGAATTGTGACGCAAACAATACTTGGAAATTTCACTTCGTTGTATCTCCGGCTCTTTTCCTTGACTTATGCCAAGGGTTCCGTGAACGTCGTGCTCTGATTAACAACTCCGGCTATCCGTAATTGAAACGAAACTCGACTTTTTCAAGAACAAATGCAACCGGTACTTGTGTATTCCACTAACACTTTCGGAAATGCCTTTTTGCCTGATCCCAAAAGTTTTCCATAGCATTAATGTGATTTTTCTCTTCCGCAAACTTCGTTGAATGATTGATACGCAAATGATTGAATTCAGAAACATCAAGAACATTATAAGAGTTAAAGTTATCCGTATAGATGATACTTTCAGACCTTATTTTACAGCGTATAATCGACATCAATGTCTTTTCTCTGATGTCAGAAATCATCTGTGCATAGACTTTGCCTTTGCATATGTTGTCGAATGTTGTCGAAGTAGGATTCATCTACTTCTACTTTGCCGTGCAAAAAAGGCGATTCTAAATTAGCGAAGTAGACAATGGTGATATGCAATTTATGGCAAAAAAGATTGCTGGAATTGCGGTTGATGTCGACGAGTTTTGCGACTGTGCGTGCCGTCGACAATGAAAAATTCTAGCAATTTTTTTATCAGTGCCGATGATAGATGAGCCCCTTGATTTGCATAGCGAAAAGTACATCGGTAACGATAAAATTACGATTATCGAGGCCAGAGCCCTAAAATATAATTCGCTCTGGTGCGATGATGTCCTTGAATTTCAGGGATATGTTGGTTTTTCAGGCAGCAACGGTGTTCGGAAAAATTGTAATCCGCCCCCGCAGGGCGGGGCGGTTGACGTAAACGCAAAATTTATGATACAATACCCGAACTATGGACTATCGCACTTATTTTCGCAATCATCCCAGCCCCACCGGAGAATTCGGTTCCTACGGCGGAGCATATCTGCCGCCAGAATTGATTCCCGTCTTCAAAGATATTACGCACGCCTATAAAACCATCTGCCACTCCGCTCAGTTTATCACCGAACTGCGCCGAATCCGCAAAGAATTTCAAGGCCGACCCACGCCCGTTTACCACTGCCAACGACTCTCACAACTCGTCGGCGGAAGCCAAATTTACCTCAAACGCGAAGACCTGAACCATACCGGCGCACATAAATTGAACCATTGTATGGGCGAAGGACTTTTGGCAAAATATATGGGCAAGAAGTTGCTGATTGCCGAAACCGGTGCGGGACAGCACGGCGTCGCCCTCGCAACCGCTGCCGCACACTTCGGGCTCGAATGCGAAGTCCATATGGGCGAAGTTGACATCGCGAAAGAAGCACCAAATGTTACCCGGATGAAAATCCTTGGTGCAAAAGTCGTTCCCGTCAACTTCGGACAACGCACCCTCAAAGAAGCCGTCGATTCGGCCTTTGAATCCTATCTCAAAAACTACAAGGATGCGATATACTGCATCGGCTCCGTTGTGGGGCCGCATCCCTTTCCAATGATGGTTCGGGACTTCCAAATGGTCGTCGGCGTCGAATCGCGGGAGCAGTTTCACGAAATGACCGGCAACCTGCCCGATGCGGTCTGTGCGTGCGTCGGCGGCGGAAGCAATGCGATGGGGATTTTCAGCGGGTTTTTGAACGATCCCGTACCGCTTTACGGCGTTGAACCGCTTGGTATGGGAACGAAACCCGGCGAACATGCCGCGACGATGACGCATGGTACGCCGGGAATTTTGCACGGTTTCAAGAGTTATCTTTTGCAAAACGCCGATGGTTCCGCGATGCCGGTTCATTCGATTGCATCTGGTTTGGATTATCCCGGAGTGGGCCCGGAACATGCGTTGCTGCGGGACGAAAAACGGGTTAATTATGTTGGAGCGACGGATGAAGAGGCGGTAGATGCGTTTTTCAAGTTATCGCGGTATGAGGGCATCATTCCAGCATTGGAAAGTGCGCATGCGATTGCATTTGGAATGAAGTTGGCGAAGGAGCAGGATACTGGTACGATACTCATCAACTGCTCCGGCCGCGGCGATAAGGATATTGATTATGTGGTCAACAATTATCCGGCTTTTAACATATAGAGCCCGTTACGGAAGCTAGGGCAGGGCAGGGGCTCTGGAACATATCTACTTATCCCGTATTTTCCGCAGGTGCTCGATGCTCCTTGCGGCTTCGTCGAGCGTGCCGCATTCGACGCTCAAGACAACATCCTGCGGAATCGTCCGCAAAATTGCCATCACGGCCTCCCAATCAATCACGCCATCGCCGCAAGCACAACCGACCGCCGTGCCCATCACCTTGCCGCGTTCGGCATCAGATTGGGCAACGGAAATGTCCTTTGCGTGCATATGCACGAGCCGATGTTTGATGCGTTCCATCCACGCAATCGGATCTTCGCCGCCGAGATAAGCATTGCCTGTATCGAAGTTTGCGCCGACAAACGGAGAATCAACCAAATTGAGAATCCGGTCGTATTTTTCGGGAATCAGCGAATAGGTCTGGTGCATTTCGAGGCCGATTTTGATTCCCCGCCGCGATGCGACTTTGTGGGCTTCGGTAAGCGAATACTTGATAAGCACGAAATCTTCCTCTTCGGTCGTCCAGGTCTGTTTATGTCCTTCATGCGTGTTGAGGACGGGCGCACCGCATTCTTTGGCGAACCGGGCGGCTTGCTTCAGATATTCGACGGCAATTTCCGGTTTCGACAGTTGGCTGTGCGACGAAAAAGCGGAAATTTTGATACCGTGTTTTTCGACGCAATCGCGGATGCGAAATGGGTCATCGAGCATCGACACGCTGTGAAAGTACCGAGCTTCGCTGAGGAGTTCGCGTCCCCAGTGGACCATGGGTTCGACGTATTCGTAGCCGAGTTCAGCGGCGAATTGGATGCCCCATTCAAAGGACTTGTGCGAAGTCCTTACGGCTTCCATGTTTAGGCCTATGCCGATGTTGCCCATTGTGTGTCTCCTATAGTTAAAGAGTGTTAGAGGTAAGGTGCATTCTACCAGACCGAACGTTTATTCCAAGTGGAAGTCGAACGCGTTCGGCATTGTCAAGCAAATTCCGAACTGCACGCTGAGTCTACCGGACCGATAGCCGTGGGAACGCGCCTACAAAACGATTGTCCAATGCTACTCCAACACAATCTCCAAATGCACCGGCTTGCCTGGCTCCGCCGTAAATGTTAAGCCCGATCGCTCAAACGACTCGAACCGCTCGGGAAATGGCAATAACGATTGCCGCGTTACGCCCTCCACCTGAATAGGATTGTCCCGCGATGTGTCATAACTCACCGCTCCGCGATACGTTCCCGGCGGAACCTTGTCGCCCGGCTTCTGCTGATAAAGCGAAAATCGGCCCTGGGCATCTAAATTGCCGATGACATTGATATTGTCGCTTTGATAAATCATCGAGCCCGACGTCAAAGGCGTACCATCCGCCAGTTTGACCGTGCCCGTAACGGGAACCCCATCGCCGCCGCAACCAATGATGAAAAGCAATGGAAGTGTGTATAAAATGTTTCTGTAGTTCATAGTAGTAGAGAAGTTAGTAGTTCGTCAGCCGCGTCGCCTGCAACGCGCTGTAAACACAATCAACGTGCGTCGCAGGCAACGCGGCTAACAATTTACAACGAAACGCTTTCGCCGTCGTTGACGTGCGTGAGCAAATACAACACCCTCGCCGTTGTTGATGCCGATACCGACCGCACGGAACCATCACCCAAGGCAAAACCAGCCGCACCAGGATGCCAACTGCCAAATTGTTCATGCTGTCGGGTAAGTCCCGTTGCGTATGCCGTAGGACGAGCCAACGGCAGATCGAAGTTTCTGATGAACGGCGGACTACTTGATCGTTGCCAAGTAATATCCCCGAAAGCCCTCGCGATGGTCGTTCGGAAATTGCCGTTTCCCGGCGTTGATAAATAACTGCAATCGAATCGGTTTTCCGCATTGTTTTCGCACTGTCCCAATCGGTCTAACGGAATATGTTTTTCCCCAACCATCAGTTGATTGCTTGCACCATCACGCCAAAAAGCTATTTGATCCCTTGGACTCCATCGGGAAATAAAACGCATATGTAAGGCATTGAAGGCGGCATTATTGTTGATACCGGCCACTACATGATTATTTTCCCGAAAGTCAGAATTGGAAATCCTGAAAGGCCCTAATGCTTGGGTGCCCCGCGCTTCCCAGGACCACCACATCCAGTCGTGCAAGGACGAAGCAGGCGAAAGGCCCACATTTTCATGGTTGGCCATGGGCAGTGCATAATCACTCTGCGGGCCTCGTAGTGGAGAATTATCCGGCGTTTTGGCAACACCGCTTCCCCTTCGGGTGGGACATTTCATAATCGACACGGAACCCAACGCATCTCGTTCTTGCGTGGAAAGAGCGTCATACCAGGTATTACGGTCCGTAACGGGCAACGAATTGCTTCCACCTCCTTGCATTTCAATCAGTTCTTTCAAGACGTCGTCGCGGGCACCATCATTTCGAGTTCCGGCACCGCTTGGCCTTCCGTCGCCATTGTCAAATTGCCCGGAACTGATGAGTCCGTCGTAGAGTGCCGTTTGTTCACTGTAGGGCCAAATCATCACAAAGAGGCTGGCTCGGCCCCAGGCGATGATACCGGGTGGGAGTCCACCTTGCGTATCGCTAAAATTGTGGATGGCAAGTCCAATCTGCTTGAGGTGATTGGTGCATTGCATACGCCTGGCGGCTTCGCGAGCGGCCTGCACGGCGGGTAAAAGAAGTGCGACGAGCATGCCGATGATGGCAATGACGACGAGCAGTTCGACGAGCGTGAAACCTCGTTTGCGAACGGAATGGGAAGCGTAAGCGAGCGGCTTGTGTCTTCCTAGGCTGCCCCCCCCCCCCAAGTTAACATTTTTTGGCAACAATTCAGCATAATTTGGTCTCCTTTTGGATTGAAAAGATTCGACTACGCCGTGATTATCCCATAATGCGTTTGCGGTGTCAACCCGGGGGGCAGGGGCCCCAGGCTCATGCATTGTTATGACAGGAAAAATGTTACCCGGTAAACTTAAACGTACGCGAGTACCGCGCCCCCCTCGAGTCGCGACTGCCAAAAGCGAGGCTATAAACTTCGCTCACGAGAATGGACGATACACGATTGTACAATCCGGCGAAGGCGTTGAGATAGTAGAAGTGTCGGCGGACTTCCAAGTAAGAGTGTGGTACTAGATTGCTCTACCAACGATTTGGATTGATTGCAAAAGGCAATCGGCGACGCACCAAGCGATGCGGCTCGAGTATTCGCGGATACTGATCAGAAAATGGATAGCCTTGACGCATTATTTCTACCATGATTTCGTGCGTCTCTGCATCAATCATTAGCGACTGTGTATTGGTCAAGCGGGGCTTCGTGATGAATGTTTCATTTTTTAGTTCCTTTCGCAGTTTGTTTTTTGCTCTTGCCAGCAAGTGTTCGCCTTCACCATGACATTGAGTATGGTGATCAATTTTCGCATCACGGCAACTTTGAAAGACTGCCCGCAACTTTTCGTAAAACATCTTGAGAGGTTCGCAGTTTGATCGCATTGAGAGCCGCCATATACAATGCTGCTCGAACATACGTCCGGCACCGACTGAATAATCTTGTCTTTTTCGCTCCAATCAAGATTGGCATCAATCCTCTTTTCGATGCTCTTTCGTATCGCCTTTTGATTGGTCTGTTGCAAC
>Ga0099364_10013953_pt1 | contig 10732 bp, 10 predicted proteins | sample TergutTh196P3_FD_73070 | JGI IMG/M metagenome (GOLD analysis project Ga0099364, IMG submission 73070) | Microcerotermes parvus P3 segment gut microbial communities from Pointe-Noire, Republic of the Congo - Th196 P3 | ecosystem: Host-associated > Arthropoda: Insects > Digestive system > Gut ...
CATCGCAGTCTCTGAGGTTAACCAACTCGGACAACCGCATGCCTGTCATGTAGAAAAGCTCTACTACCATTTTGTCGCGCAACGCTTTAAAATCGTACGTATCAGCTACATCCTTGTCCAACAACTCGTCCATCTTCTCGACATCCACGAAAACGGGCAAGTTTTTGTCAGTCTTCAGAGCGCCAACCTTCTCCATCGGATTGACGTCTGACAAGCCATTCCTTATCAAGTACTTAAAATAAGTACGTAATGTTGCTATTTTTCGGTTTACACTGCGCGACGAATTGTTTTTTGCACTTTTTAGGTCAACAATCCATCCGCGTATCAACCTGAAATCTACAACTTCTCCTTCTTTCCCACTATCGGAAAGAAACTTCCCAAACTCGTTCAAGTCTCTTATATAGGCGTCTATCGTATGTTTCGAATACCTTTTTTCGTATTCCAAATATTGCTCAAAAACTGCAATATGTTCCATATCCCTTAGAAACCAGCAAGAGTTTTAGTCTACTGTCTGGAACTTCTGCTGCACGTAAATTGCGTGTCGTCGCACCTTACGCTTGCGAACCGAGGGCTTCTCAAATGCCTGACGCGCCCGGATTTCCTTGACAGCGCCCGTCTTTTCAAACTTTCTTTTAAACTTCTTCAGCGCCCTTTCGATGGTCTCGCCATCTTTTATAGGAACAATTATCATATAAATTTTAAATTATAAAAAAAAGACAAAGTTATTAATTTTTTTTGAAACAAAAAAAAAAAATGCAATTTTTTTTTCATCCATGACAAAAAAGTTTTCGTCAGACGTTCTAATCTCCTAACTTTGTTACCCGTTTGTTACTTTTTTGTATCAATATTTTTGGTATAATTTTTGTAGCATACATTTATATAATGTATAAAAAAATCACTTTAACATGAGTAAACGGAAAAAAACCACTCTGAAAGCCAAAGAACCTGTGCGTGTAAGGTTTAAAAAGCTTCAAAACGGCAATCAGTCCATCTATTTTGATATTTACCGAAATGGGAAACGCGCCTACGATTTTCCTAAACTGTATATTATTCCTGAAAAAACGGACGACGACAAGGAAAAAAATCGTAGTACGCTGGCGCTGGCAAACAAAATCAAAGCGCAGAAGATTTTGGAAATTGAAGGCAATGAAACCGGTTTTGTAGCAAGCGGACTGAAGCAAAAGGCAAATTTTATTGAATATGTCAAAGATTTAGCCGATAAGAAACGCGCAGACGGCATACGCGGTGTGTATCAAAACTATATGGGTTTGATAAAACATCTTGTCATTTACAGGGGCGACAAACTTACTTTTCGGAATATCACAAAGGAGTATTGCTGCGGTTTCAACGAATATCTAAAAACGGCTGCCAACGGCACGTACAAGCCCGGAACATCAAAAACCTATCCTACCGGAATACTTTCGGCAGGCAGCAGGCACGGATACAGCCGACTACTATCGGTAACACTGAATAGCGCTGTCTACGACGGCATTATGCAAAGCAATCCGATGAAAATCCTCTCCCGTTTCGAGCGTCCAAAACAGCCGGAAAGCAATCGGGAATACTTGACGCTCGAAGAGGTTAGACTGCTTGCCAAGACCCCATGCGTGAAACCGGTAGTGAAGCAGTCGTTCTTGTTTGCCTGTTTCAGCGGACTGCGTTTTTCGGACATCAAAGCGCTGAAATGGGGCGATATCCAGAGCGACAACGAAGGACAAAAACTTATCAGATACACACAGCAAAAGACCGGAAAAAATGAGTTTTTGCAATTATCAGGCGAGGCTCTGAAATTTTTGCCCCAAAGAAACGCCGCAAAAGATAACGAGAATATTTTCATCCTGTCAGACAACGGCTACACAAACCAAAGCCTCAAAAAATGGGCGACAACAGCCGGAATAAAAAAGAGAGTAACGTTTCACGTTGGAAGACACACAAACGCGACCTTACTCCTGTCACTGGGTGCGCCAATTGAAACAGTTAGCAAACTGCTGGGACACTCAAGCATAAAAACAACACAAATCTATGCAAAAGTGATTGACAGCAACAAACGGGCAGCAGTGAATAAATTGGACGGACTGATTGGTGATTTTTGATTTTTGATTTTCGATTTTCGATTTTTGATTTTTGATTGGCGATTTTTGATTTTTGATTTTCGATTTTTGATTTTTGATTTTTGATTTTTGATTGGCGCTGTTTTGTTACGTTTTTGTTACTTTTGATTTAAAAAAAATGATTTTATTGCTTTATAATCAATATTTTAAATCTTTGTTGTTTTCTGTTTGGGCTTAACAGTCTGATTTCAGCCCAAACTGTGCAAGTTTCAGGCGTCGTGACAGGCGCCGACGATGGGCAACCGGTGCCGGGAGTGTCGGTTGTTGTGTTGGGAACCACTATAGGTACGGTGACCGACGCGAATGGTAGATACTCGTTTGACAATGTGCCGGCGGATGCAAGTTTGCGGTTTTCGTTTATGGGGATGTCTACACAGAATATTGCAGTAGCCGGACGGCAAGTGGTTGATGTTGTGTTGCATTTGGACGCAGAGGCTTTAGATGAGGTTATTGTGGTGGCGTATGGACAGCAAAGAAGGGAGGCTATTACCGGAGCTGTGGCTTCCATCAGAGCTGAAACGCTCGAAAAAAGACCTGTTTCTTCGGCTACGGCAGCCCTTGAAGGTTTGGCATTAGGGGTGCAGGTAAACAACTCGTATGGGGAGCCGGGTGCAGAAGCTTCCATACGTATTCGCGGATTTAACTCTATCAGTGGTTCAAACGAACCATTTTATGTGGTCAACGGTGTACCGATGGGTGGAAATATTGGCGATATAAATTCAGCAGATATCGAATCGATAACTGTGCTTAAAGATGCTTCCTCGGCAGCCTTATACGGCAACAGAGCAGGTAACGGCGTTATCCTGATAACTACCAAAGGCGGACGAATTGGTCAGGAAAGTGTTACAATACAGGCAAATATCAATGTTGGAGTATATCAGCGTGGAATGCCCGATTATGAACGCCTTAATGCTTACCAGTATATGGAAGCATACTGGATGGGAAGACGCAATGGTTTAGTAACTGACAATTCTGATGATTATCCGAACTGGTCGGATGCAAATGCAGCTGCAAATATTGCTACCCAGCAAGGTTTGGTTTATAATATTTTCAACAGAGACTGGGACAACCTGTTTGACGCCAACGGAAAACTAACTCCGGGAACAGAAATTTTGCCCGGATATAGAAACGATTTAGACTGGTGGGCGCCACTTGAACGTACGGGTGTCAGACAAGATTACAGTTTGAGCGCGCGCGGAGGCACCAGAAACGCTGCTTACTTCATGTCTATGGGCTATTTAGACGAACAGGGATATACAAAACAATCAGGTATAGAACGTTTTACGGGAAATATGAGATTTGAGCTTCAGGCTACAAACTGGTTTAGAACCGGTTTGATACTTAACGGCTCCCATTCAGTTTCCGACAGGATGACTGGGGACTCAGGCAGCTCTATCAGCTTTATCAATCCGTTCTATTCTGCACGAAATGTAGCGCCTATTTATCCTGTACACTTACACGACCCTGACACGGGCGATTTTATTTTGGATGACGACGGCAATAAAATATTTGACGATGGTGAGAGGTTTCGCCGTCCTCAAATGAACTCGCGACACATCGTGTGGGAAACAGAACTTAATAAAGACCGCGACTTTCGCACTACCCTTGATGCTATAGCTTTTGCTGAAATAACATTTTTGAACGATTTCAAATTTACCCTGAGAGGAAACCTGAATAATCGTAATTCTCAAAGAAAAACTTACAATACCGCACTTATCGGAGATGGTAGAGGTAGAGGACGTATGAGTCAGACCGACCAGAGATGGCAAAACTTCCTGTTTCAACAACTTTTAACATGGAACCGTACGTTTGAACACGTTCATAATGTGGAAGTTTTACTGGGACATGAAAATTCATCGTATAATCGTCAATATACCTATATTTACAAGCAAGACGAAAATTTAGCCAATCTGATGGAACTGAGTAATTTCACTACCAATACCACAATTAATGGTTATCAGAACGGGCATAGGAACGAAGGTTATTTTTCGAGGATAGGCTATAGTTACAACAACAGATATTTCGCTGATTTTGCTCTTCGTTACGATGGCTCTTCTCGCTTTTATCACGAAAACCGTTGGGGAACTTTCTGGTCGTTAGGAGGTAGCTGGATAATTTCGCAGGAAGCATTTATGCTGCCCTTCACATGGTTAGACTATATGAGATTGCGCGCCGCTTACGGACAAGCGGGCAGCGACTACAGCGCCGGAGAGTATGCATGGATGGCGCTCTACTTTCTTGGAAGTAACGGAGGCGACGGCGCACTGTACAAATCACAGAACGATGCAACCGATGTTAGCTGGGAAAAAACAGGTTCTTTTAGCGCTGCTGTTGAAAGCAGACTGTTCAATCGTGCAAACCTGACGGTAGAGTACTTTGACAAGAGGTCTATTGACCTTTTGTTTAACCTCACCATGCCGGCTTCGATGGGTATGACAGTTAATGGAACGGCTTCAGGAACCGGGACGCGTCCTACTGTTTTGAAAAATTTTGGAACATCGTCGAACAGAGGGCTTGAAATCGGCTTGGATGTAGATGTAGTAAGAACTGAAAACTTCAGGTGGAACTTGGGAACAAACTTTACTTACGTGAAAACAAAAATTGTTACGATGCCCGACGAATACAAGGAAGACGGTTGGATTTCAGGTCTGTTTAAACGGCAGGAAGGCAGTGGTATCTACGATTATTGGCTTTATCAGTTTGCCGGAATCGACAGAAGCGATGGACGCTCTCTGTATCAGTTAGACGATAAAAGCTGGTATATTGACCTCGAAGGTTATACAGGACCGGGAGCTATGACGGGCGACGAAACAAGAACTCTCTTGGCGGAGGCGAATTATGTAGTACATGATGATGTGGCATACGTCTACAATCCCGGCAGTCACGGAAAAAGAGACTGGAGTGGAACGGCGCAAACACCCATCTTTGGCGCGTTTACTACAGCCATAGAATATAAGGGTTTTCAGTTGTCGGGGGTATTTACTTATGCAATGGGTGCAAAAACGTATGATTATTCTTATCAAAGTTTGATGGGGATAGGCACTGCACCTTCCTCCATGCACTTGGACGTATTGAAATCATGGACACCCGAACAAGCCGGAGAGGGCATAGACCCCAACGGAACACCGGCGCTGAACCATACGCATAGTAGCTTTAATAATGCAGGTACAAGTACACGCTGGCAGATTAACGGAAATTACATGACCATTAAGAACATAACATTAAGTTATTCTGTTCCTAATGAAATGCTTGGAAAAATAGGGCTAAAAAACCTTGTCTTTTCCGTTACCGGCGAAAACCTCGCTATATTTACACATAAGCAGGGTACCAATCCGCAGACAGCGTGGACCAACTTTAGCGACAACGTGTTCGTTCCGGCTCGAATATTATCAATGGGTATTAATCTTCAATTCTAAAAAAAATGAAAAGTATAAATAAAAACATAATATATACATTAGTAGTTCTTGCGGGTTGCTTTACGGCATGTAATGACGAATATCTGAATACTCTTCCTACCGCGACAGTTTCAACGGGTACAGCTTTTGAAACTACCGAAAATGCAAAGATGGCGATGAACGGCATTGCGCGCCTGATGGTGATGCAGCACTTATCTACACAGACGCACTGCGGCGAAGGTACCATAAAGTTTCTTTTCGGAGAATATTTGGGTGAAAACTTCTCGCGTCCCAACTTAACAGGCTGGGCTACTGTTTTCAACGCAACCTTTCTTGAAAACGCAACCTCAACTTTTTACTCGGCTTATCCTTGGTACTATTACTATATGCTTCTTGGGAATGTCAATACATTTCTCGCAAACATTGATGGCGCTCAAGGTCTTGAGTCGGAAAGACTGTTCCTGAAGGCGCAGGCGTTGACTTATCGCGCCTATTGCTATACCATGTTAGTTCAATTTTATTGCTATCGCTGGGACGACAGCAATGGCGGGACATCTGTGACTAATTTCCAGGACGGATTGGTGTTGCGTACCGAAGATAATCTGACCGAAATGAACGTTCCGTTGAGTCCGTCGGGAGTAATATATGAGCAAATATACGCTGATTTTGACGAGGCTATCCGTTTGTTCGGAGAAAGCGGATTAACGCGCGACAAGGTTTGGGAGCCCAATATAAATGTTGCTTATGCCACTTATGCCCGCGCCGCTATTACAAGGCAGGATTATGGTACGGCTGCAGATATGGCTGCAAGAGCACGCGTCGGATATAATCTGATGACCGTTGCTGAATACGAATCGGGATTCAGTGCGCCCAATTCCGAGTGGATATGGGGCAGCTACGGCGGAGAAGACCAAACGCTTTTCTTCTATGGTTTCCATTCATACATGGCTTACGACGCCAATACGTCTATAAATAGAGGTAATCCTGTTTGCATAAGCAAAACGCTTTATGACAGAATACCCGCAACAGACATTCGCAGACAAATGTTTCTGGATCCGGGCGATTTCACTCAAAACGCACTCGGGCAAATAGGGTTCGCCGCCAATCTTGGTGGAATTCCTGCGGAGGCGCAAAGCGTACGCGACACTCGTCCTAATCTGCGCAGTGACCATCTTATATGGGCATATATGAGTTTCAAATTTTCTATTGGCAGAGATGCAATCGGGATAGGACATATAAATCACTTCCGCTCGTCGGAAATGTACCTGATAGAAGCTGAAGCAAGGTATTTTCAAAATCAACCTGACCAGGCGCAAGCTCTTCTTAATACACTGGTGCGTGACAGCGGACGCGACCCCGCGTTTTCGTCTACCGCTACGGGGACAGCCCTGTTGGACGAAATCAAATTTTATCGGGCTGTTGAACTCTGGGGTGAAGGCTTCGACTGGTTAGACAAAAAGAGATATAACGAACCAAATGTCAGGGTGGCTTTTCCCGATGGAAACTTCTTTGCAGCGGCTGCATTAACCCGTCCGGTAGACCATGGAAACAGATGGACGTATGTTACTCCGCTTATAGAACGCGAAAACAATAAAGCTATCGAATAATTTCAGGACTTGTTCCTAAAATCAGACGCGATATAGCTTAATATCAAACATTTCGAACTCGTAAGAAAACTTACGAGTTCGTTTTATTTTCATTTTTTTGGTAAAATTTCATATTTTTGCTGAAAAATTTATTTATTAGTTAAGGCGAATTGTAGATGCGTTCAATCGTCAACGAAGTTAAATGCACCCGTTTAGAGAAAAAATCTTAAAAAAATATTTTTTTTGTTGTTTGTGTTAAATTTTTATGTATTTTTGCAAAAAAATTGGTTAGCGATTATTTGTTTTTGTCGAAAAAAGTTGCTACTTTTGCGACAAAAAATAATAAAATATATGGATTATACTGTTGAAAATAAAATATTTGACCGGATGAAAAAAGCCAAGAGGGGTTTGGTTTTTTTTACAAGTGATTTTGCTGTTTACGGCAATAGTAAAACTTGTAATAAAGCCCTTGAGCGCTTATCTAAACAGGAAAAAATAATGCGGGTAGGACGTGGTATTTACACTATTCCCCGTAAGAGCCGTTTTTTTGGTCGCGTGTCGCCCGGAATAGAAGAAATTGCGCAAGGCATTGCAAGGCGAGATAAAGCTCGGATTATCCCCACCGGCTTGTTTGCAGAAAATTTGTTGGGATTGTCCACGCAAGTCCCCATGAAAATCGTATATCTGACAGATGGGACACCCAGAAAACTGATAATTGATGAAATGCCTTTGATTTTCAAAAAGACAAGCCCTAAAAATTTGGCTGCCTGGGGAAAAGTCAGCGGATTAGTTATTCAGGCTCTTAAATCAATCAAGAAGGAGCGACTAACAAACGATGATATTGAAAAAGTGGTAAATGTTCTCAAAAAAGAAAATACGAAATATCTTTCCAATGACATCAAATTAGCTCCGGAATGGATACGTGAAATCATGCGTAAAGCATTAAATAACTGAAATATGAACTGGTCAGAATTAGATTTGAAAGAGAAGCAAACTATACTTCTCAATTCGCGGAAACAAGTTAAATTTCCGTTATATCTCATCGAAAAAGATTGGTGGGTTGTGCAAACTTTACGTTTGATCAGCCAAATGGATATTGCAGAACATCTTGTTTTTAAGGGTGGTACATCCTTAAGCAAGGCATGGGATTTAATTGACCGTTTCAGTGAAGATATTGATTTGGCTATTAACCGTGAATTTTTTGGCTTTTGTGGCGATATTAGCAGAACACAGGTAGGAAAACTTAAAGACGTTTCGAGCAAAACCTCAACCCGGTGCCAACCGCCGAGTTGATGACGGAATGGGAAAAAGATTATGCTGAATTTCAGGGACAAATGCTCGCAGGGAAAAATATTTCTTTCGACAAGTTGATTCAGGAATTAAGGCGAACTGTAGATGCGTTCAATCATAAATAAATTCACCGTTACACAGAGATAAACAAACTGTGACAATAAAAAAAAAAATCGTGTTTTAATATTTTTTTTTGTACAAGTGTAAATTTTTAGTATTTTTGCCCTCGTATTTAAAACGAGTGTAAATTTTACCTTTGACGATATCTTAATAATAATGTATAAATTTGACAAAGACATACCGTACAATAACTTGCCGCTGTTGCCGCCTGAGGCAGATATTGAAACGAAAAAGGTTTTGCAAAAAACCATTTCGGCGAGCAGGGCGTTGGCTCAACTGAACGGCGCATTGATTAATTTGCCCAATCCAACTTTGTTCTTGGATACCATCTACTTACAAGAGGCTAAGGCAAGTTCCGAAATTGAAAATATCATAACCACAAACGATGAACTTTTTCAATCACTTATAGTAGACAATAAAATTGAAAATTTTGCTGCCAAAGAAGTAATTAATTATAAAAAAGCGCTTTGGCGTGGCTTGGAGCGTTTGGAAACCCGACCATTTATTACTACTAATCTCTGCATTGAAATAATGCAGTGTATCAAACAAAGTACTGCTTCTATTCGCGTAACAACGGGTACAACCTTGTCAAACCCGTTAGGCGAGGTAATATATACCCCGCCCACTGGCGAAGTAGTTATCAGAGAAAAAATGGCTAACCTGGAAAAATTTATAAATCAAGACGACAGTTTTGACCCATTGGTTAAAATGGCATTGTTGCATTATCAATTTGAGGCAATACACCCTTTTGCAGACGGGAATGGTCGCACAGGTAGAATTATTATGCTTTTGTTTTTGAAAATCAGTAAACTATTAGATATTCCCGCCATTTATTTGAGTGAATATATCATCAAGAACAAGGCGGAATACTACCGTCGTTTGCGCAACGTAACAGAAAAAAATGAATGGGAACCGTATGTCTTGTATATGCTTGATATGGTCGAATATACAGCAAAGATGGGAACGGAAAGATTGCGAATAATAGTGCAAACAATGGAAAAAACGGCAAATGAAATAAAAGAAAAATTGCCAAAGATATATTCAAAGGATTTAGTGGAAATTATTTTCCGACTGCCATACACAAAACGTCAAACTTTGATAGACGAAGGTTTAGGAAACCCAAAAACAGTCGGCAATTATCTGATTAGTTTGGAAAACAGCGGCTTCCTCCAATCTGTAAGGGTTGGCAAAGAAAAATTGTATCTCAACAAAAAATTGTTGAATATTTTAGAAAACAAGTAAAATATGCAAGGTGCGATAAAGCCAGGATTATCCCCACGGGCTAACGACTAATAACTTGAGGCTGAATTTATATGAAGGGATTGATAATTGACAATTTATTGTCTACCTTCATTTTATGCTGCATGTCTTCAGAGTATAGTATATTGCACCCGCTTTCCAATGCTGCTGCAACAATAATTGCGTCAAATATCTGAAAATCGTAACGATATATCAACCTGTCAGCAGTTTGCAGTGTTTGAATATCAACGGTGTAGAATTGACAATGCCTCAAATTTGGCAAGCAAGCATTCATAATTGCCGCCTTGGGTATCTTAAACACTCTTTTCAAGACACTTATGTATTCTGACACTACCTGTGAGCAGACCACAGGCGAGAGAATAATCAAATTTCTTGCTACATTTTGCTTATCGCTCTCTTTGTCATCGTGGCTGTATATCAGAATATTTGTGTCTAATGCAACTCTATTCATAAATATTTGCTTCTTCACGGTTAAACTTAAAGCCCGACAAATCGACTAAATAATTTTTCAATTCGTTGTCAAGTCTTTTCCTTTTTTCTGAAATGGCTTCCTCTTTTGCTACCATAGCCGGTTTGAAAAAACCCAACGAAAGGATGTACTCTAATGTCTTTTGCGCCCTTATATCGCAATAATCGTATTCTAATGTTATACTCGTCATGTATCTATATATTTTGATAAAATTTCGAGCCGCAAAGATACGAAAAGTTTTTCAGATATCAAGCATTGCCCAATTTAATTTTTAATTTTTAATTTGCTTGCCCAATCCAACTTTGTTCTTGGAAGACGAAAAACCCAAAAACAGTCGGCAATTATCTGATTAGTTTGGAAAACAGCGGCTTCCTCCAATCTGTAAGGGTTGGCAAAGAAAAATTGTATCTGCGAGGTTCCTCACTGCGTTCGGAATGACGCGAGCAGCGTGTGAGAGACGGGGGCGTTTAGCGGCGGCTTCGCCGCCGCTAAACGCCTTTT
>Ga0099364_10013954_pt1 | contig 10732 bp, 9 predicted proteins | sample TergutTh196P3_FD_73070 | JGI IMG/M metagenome (GOLD analysis project Ga0099364, IMG submission 73070) | Microcerotermes parvus P3 segment gut microbial communities from Pointe-Noire, Republic of the Congo - Th196 P3 | ecosystem: Host-associated > Arthropoda: Insects > Digestive system > Gut ...
CTGGCAGCGTCGGCAAATGACATGGCTATGGGAGGCTCACGCGCAAACCTTACGCAAGCCGAAATCGCCGCGATAGACAGGGTCAGCAACTATTTGACAAGTGAGCAGGCGCTTGAAAAACTGCTTGAAGCAATGGATATGACGGACATTGACGTCAATGATTTCAGTCAAAAATATATAGGGTTAAGCAGGGACTTTTACAACAGGGATCGCTATTATTATGACATCAATTTGTATAAGGCATATGATTGGAACCCCTCCGCCAGGGATGACGAGATAACAGGGTTTTTCGGCCGGGTCGACGCCGAGAGCGGAAGGGTCACAAGTTTCTCGATTGATTTCCACGGAATTCCATATTCCGACAGTGAGTACACCGAGAAGCAGGCTGAGGATGCCATCGAAGTCTTTTTGAAAAAGCATGCGCCCGAAGAACTTGCGGAATCAAAAATCGAAGGGGTTTTGGATGGATTGGCAAGGCCGTACAATTACCGCAGGGATTATATGGTGAATTATGTCAGATACGCAAACGATATTCCTTTCAGGAGCAACGGCATAAGCGTGGCTTTCAATACGTTTCTTGGGAAAATAACGAGGTTTTCGCTTGACTGGTATGACAATGTGAGCTTTCCGAGCGTTGCCAATGTGTTGACGCCTGAGCGCACGCTTTCCGCTTTCGTCGAGCAAAACGGCAGCAGCATCTATTACATCACTACCGGAAACGGGAACACCGCGCTTGTTTATGCCATTGAGGGCGGCTACATCGACCCGTTCAGCGGAAAGGCGCTAGACTACAGCGGCGAACCTAGCGAAAACGTTGTAATTACTCCGAATTACAGCGACGTCAATGGACACTGGAGCGAGAGCGTCGTTAAGAGGCTTCTTGACAATGGGGTATATTTATGGGGCGGGCGCTTTGAGCCTAACAGAGTTATGACTGAAATGGAATTCTTGCAATACCTGCTTCTGATTGAGCCGTCTTACTACTGGGCGGAGCCTGCCTCGTTCTTCTCCCAGCGGGGGATCGATATTGCCGCCGATCCGAACAAGACGCTGACAAGGCAGGAGGCGGTGAGGATTATCGTCGAGTATCTCGGATATAAAAAACTTGCCGAGCAGCCCGAGCGCTTTGTCTACCCGTTTACCGACAGCATCAGGGAGGAGTATAAAGGATATGTCACCATATGCTACATGCTGGGCATAATAAGCGGGGACAACGGGAGGTTCAACGCCTCCGGCAGCATCACCCGCGCCCAAGCAGCCGTGATTCTTCAGAATATAATCATAATGAAAAGCTGATTCTCTCTTTACAAAGCCGTTGAACTATGCTAAAATAGGCAAGCCGTTATAGGCGGACGCTATGCGGGCGTAGTTCAATGGTAGAATCCCAGCCTTCCAAGCTGGCCGCGTGGGTTCGATCCCCATCGCCCGCTCCATCCCCTTGAAACTGCATGGGATAAGTTTCAAGGGGATTTCTATGCGGATTCCCTGTATTCTGTGGGGGGGATGCCGAAATAGGATTTAAACATTCTGCTGAAATAAAAGTAGTCCTGATACCCGCAGCGCACGGCAATGTCTTTCAGCGGCGTGTCAGTTTCCTTCAGCAGTTTTGAGGCCTCCCGCATGCGGATGCTTGTCAGGAAAATTGTCAGCGTTGAATCGTAGTGTTTTGAGAACAAGTTGCAGATATAATTCGGGGAAATGTTGAATTGCTTGCTCAAAGAGTCGAGCGTGTGCTTTTCGTCAAAATGGCCGGAAATATATTCCACCAGTTCGTCGAAAGCTTTTGTCTGCGTGGCTACCGGGGTGGTTCGGGGGGACAGATGATTCTTTTCGGCAAGCTTTCGTGAGAGCTTTTCCAAAACGAGCGCGGCTTCCTGCGGGTCGAGGGGCTTGAGCAGGTAATCGGCCCCTCCCATCAAGAAGAAATCCCGGGACGCCTCAAACTCGCCAAAGGCGGACAGCATTATGAATTCGCAGTTCATGCTGGCGTCTTTGAGCGTTTTTATGAGGCCGATGCCGTCAAGGCGGGGCATTTTCAAATCGCATATCACCAAATCCGGTTTCAAGGATATGATTTCAGCCGCGGCCATAACCGGATCGTCATTGGCCCCGATTACTTCAAAACCGTACTCCGGCCACGAAATCGCCGTTATGACGCTGTCGATCATCAGCTTTTCGTCGTCAACAAGATACACTCCGTACATATTAATCGTCCATTCTGCCTATCTATCGGGAATTAACGGGAGGGTCACCGCTACCGTGGTGCCGGAGCCTTGAACGCTATCGATTTGAATCCCGTATTGGCCGCCTAGCTGGAGGCGTATCCTGCGCTGTATGTTCTCCAACGCGACTCCGCGCAAGCCGGGTTCGGGGAAATCGCCTATTTCGATATTATCCAGATTGTCCCTGATCCTTTTCAATTTGTCCGGCGGGATTCCCGCGCCGTTATCATTGACGTCAAAATAGATTTTGTCTTCGTGTATGCGCCCCCGTATTAATAGCCGCGCGTTCTGCGTTTCTTGCCGAAGCCCGTGGAGCATGGCGTTTTCCACGATGGGCTGCAGCACGAATCCGGGCATGAGGCATTCCGCCAGGGCTTCCTCCACGTCGTTTTCGCAGATAAATCTCCCTTCGTACCGTATGTTCATGATCGAGATGTATTTCTCAAGCGCCGCAAGCTCCTCGAAGACATTGACCAACGTTTTGCCCGTATGCCGGTATCTCAGCATGATGGCAAGCCCTTCCGCCATTTGGCCCGCTTTCCCGTTTTCTCCGATGTCTGACAAATTCTTTATTCCCGTGAGCGTATTGACGACAAAATGCGCGTCCATCTGAGAGGTGAGCAGGCCCATCCGCATTTTTTGTTTCGAGAGCTCGGCGTCAAACAGCTTTTCGCGTTCCGATAAGAGCTCTGCGCTGTACCGCTCGGTTCTGTCAAGCATGTCATTTATATCATACACAAGCGCGTCAAAGTCGCTTTTCCCCGTCTTGGGCAGCCGGTCGCTCATGCCACTGCTTATTCCCCGCACGCGCGCCATGATATCGGCCATCGGACGCATCATATATCCCGACAGATAGCGGTAGAGGATCAGTATCATTGAGATAAGCAGGCACAACAGCATGAGCGCCATGCTCAAAAATATGCCGTCATCGGGATATACCGCTTCTTTTGGGATGGCCGCCACTATGGTCAACGGCGTGCCCGATATCTCGATAGAAGTGACCGCGTAATAGCTCTCCATCAGCTCGTCCGCCGTCATCCTCTCGATGGAATGGTTGCCCGACAATATGACCGTGTCGTCCAGCATGATAGCCGCGTCCATATAGTTCATGGCGTTACCGCTGTCAAGCAGCCTGCGCGCTTTGTTGAGGCCGGTGAGCAAAATCACGTTCCCGACGCGGAGCGGAACGGGGCCTGAGGAATCAAAAACAGGGGAGTTATGGCAGAAATACATGCTGCCGTCCAGTTCGACAACGGTGTAGACCGATCCGGCGTCTTGGAACGTTTCAAACAGTTTTTCGCATGCGCTGTTGCTCAATGCGCCGGAAAACCGGTAAAAGTCGCCGCTTGTGTTCACGGTTATCACGCTGTCTGCCGACGAAGCCGGAAACGCGGCCCGTTGGATGATCTCCGCTATCGTGTCGGCCTTTGCGTAAAAGGCGTGAACATCGCGCTCTTTCAGGAAATCCTGCACATATCCTGAGCCTGCTATTGTCACGGCAATGGTTCTCATGCGTTCAAACTCATCGCGTACCTGTTCTTTCAAGTTGTCCGCCGTGATTAGCGTGTTTTCCATATCCCTGCGGTTTATAGCGGTTTGGTTGATTTGGTAATAAGCAAACCAGAGCGCAAGAATAATTATCGCGTATATGACAAGCGCAAACGTGAATCTGCGCCGAAAATCATTAGGGGTCGCTACGGAATCAGCCTGATATCCTGTCCTTTTTTTCACCACCAAACTCTCCTGCCATACGCCGTTTGCGCGACTTCCAAAAACTCCGTCAGCCCTAAATTGTAAAACTCTTTCAAGTATCCCGCCCATACGGCATCGTCATTTATTTCAAGCTCGCCGGTGATGAAGCCGATGATCGTTTCTTTGACATACGTTTCGATTTCCTCCCTGATATTGTGTATCCGCGCTTCTTCCTCGGGAGAATAAATCAGCATCCCGACGTATTCCTTTGGTTCATGATCTTTGTAAAGCAGCGCCGCTTGGGCATTCATGTATTCGCCATCCGTCGTATTGCCGTCCCATGTGACGCCGCCGGAATACTTGGGGCGTGATACATATGGGACGATTTGCGCCAGATGCTTGTTTTGCGGAGTATTCCATATCTGATTGATTATGCTGATTGTCGCCGGCGTCCCGAATATGCTGACGGCCCCCTCGTCCGCATGATCCCAATCCACGCCTTTTTCCCCGTATCTCCCCATGAGGCAGGCTTCTTCGCTGAGCATCAAGTCAAACAACTTGAATACCTCCTCGGGATGCCGGCATGCCGACGTGATAACTCCGAAGGGCCTGGGGATGGATAAAAAAACCGTGGACAGCTTCACGCCCTCCGGCCCCGCGAGAGGCCCTATGCCCATATAGCGTTCCATTATTTCGGGGGAGTTTTGATAGACGGTCAAAGTGATGCCGGGCGAAACAAAAGCTCCGAGGATGTCCCGGCGGTCATTTGCCATTTGGGTCAGTTGTTGGTTGTCCTGCGTGAAGCTGAGCGGCGAATAAAGGCCCTCGTCGTACAGTCCGCGCATGTATTTGAGGGCCTCCCGGAATTCGTCCCTGACCGGCGCAAAGCCGATGATGCCGTTTTCAAGCAGAATTCGGGAGTTGTTCGTGTCGTTGTAAATGAAAGCGTTGATAAGATAGTCATACGCCTGCTTTCCGTAGTGAGCCTCCGTCCCGGTCATCGGCACGCTGTAAGGAAAATAGCTTTTGAAAGCGCGGAGCATATCGCGGAATTCGTCCGTGGTCGCAGGCGGGTTCATGCTCAACGCATTTAGCCAGCCTATGTTGACCCACATTATTTGCCTGTGACGTGTAATGACGGAGGACGAGAATCCGGGCATGAAGTATTTTTGCCCGTCCGCGGAAGTCATCAGCGATTCGATGTCATGTTCAAATAATTCTTCAAACAGTTTTTTCGTGTATACGCCGTATTTTTCGATAAGATCGTCGAGAGGGATGATCGCCCCTTGTTCGCCGTAGAGCTGGATGTTCGGGTTTTGGAAAATTTCAAAGCTGCCGCTGCCAAACCCTACATAGGCGTCCGGCAGGTCTTCCCCTGTGGACAGCGCAAGCTTCGCGATTTGTTCGGCGTCATTTATGGGCAGCCAATCCATTTCGATTTTCAGCCCGGTTTGTTCCTCGAGCCAGAGCTTATACATGTTTGTGTCGAAATCTTCTATATAGGCGTTTTGCGGCGCGGCAAGCCTGACCACGACCGCTTCCGACACGGGAGCCACCGTTCGGGCGCATGAAAGGGCAGACAGCGGCATCAAGGCGATGAGCAAGATTGTTGATACGATCCGTTTGCGCATGGGAAAGCCTACTTTCTTTTTTTGAAGCATACTATGATATGCGGCAATTAGCAAGACGGATTTCATTTTTTAGCGAAAAATCATAATTCTGTACAAACGAATCGTAATCCTCTCCATTTCAATGGAGGAAAACACACTGTAAAATACGAAGAGTAAAATTAATACTAGAGGTTGCGCTATTATGATTCTATATGAAAGTATCTCTAAAACGGGCGGACGCCCGGTGAATGAGGACAGCGTCGGCTCGGTTGAAAAAGACGGGCAAATGCTGTTCGCGCTGGCGGACGGGTTGGGCGGCCATGGCGGCGGGGACATCGCATCGGCGCTTGTCGTCTCAAAAGCCTTGGAAACGTTTGAGTCCTCAGACGGATCCTGCGACCTTTCTCTTTGTTTTGTCGAAGGGCAAAACGAGCTGATGGATGAGCAGCGCCGACGGGGGAGGATGGGCGACATGAAGACGACGCTCGTTTTGCTCATGATAAGCGAAAACACTGCTATATGGGGGCATGTTGGCGACTCCAGGCTCTACGCTTTCGACAGGACGAAAATCGCTTTTACAACAAAAGACCACAGCGTACCGCAAATGCTTGTCAATACCGGGGAAATAGAAGAAAAGGACATCAGGAACCACCCTGACCGCAATCGCCTGCTGCGCGTGATGGGCGTTGAATGGGAGACCCCGAGGTTTGAACTGGCTGAGCTTGTAGGTATTGCCCCAGGTTCGTCGTTCCTGTTGTGCACGGACGGTTTCTGGGAGCTTATCGACGAAGATGATATGCGCCGCGAGTTGAAGGACGCTTCATCGCCCGGCGAATGGCTTGCGGAAATGGAGAAAATCGTTTTGAAGGCCGGCGACGGACGGAACATGGACAATTATTCCGCCATAGCCGTCTGGAACAGATAGGGTCAGCGGTCAAAAATTCTGCATTTTGCATTCTGCATTGCGGCCGAAGGCCGCGTTAGGGGGAAGCATGGCTGTCGTACGGTGTGAAATGGGTCATTTTTATGACGATGGAAAATTCTCGTCCTGCCCACATTGCGCGGCCTCCGGCAGCGCTATGGACGATATTAAAACCGTGTCCGGCGCCGCCGCCATGGAACGCATGCGCAATGCCGCCGGGCAGCAGATCGTTGATTTCGGCGCGTCAAAGCCCGGCGATGAGAAGACGATAGGAATATATAAGAAAAAACACGGATGGGACCCGGTGACAGGCTGGCTGGTCTGCACGCGCGGGCAGGACAGGGGGCGCGACTACCGTCTGCACACGGGGCGAAACTTCCTGGGCCGCGACGTGAAGATGGACATATCGGTGACCGGCGATCCTGAGATCAGCCGCGAAAATCATTGTTCAGTGGTCTTTGAGCCTAAGAGCAGGGTTTTCCTGCTTGCTCCGGGCAGTGCCAACACATATCTCAACGGGCAGGCGGTCTCGGAATCTGTGGAGCTTTCCGCGTCGGACGTGATAGGCGCCGGCGCATCGGAATTTGTTTTCATTCCTTTTTGCGCGGAGGGGAGGGAATGGTAAGGGATTAAGGCGATATTGTTTCCTGCCACCGTGCCGACAATCCTCCTAATCCTCCTGCGCCTACCAGGCGGCAGATATCATAGGACATGGCGCTTATCGTGAGCACATCCAAGCTGCTCTCGTAAGCGCCTTTGTACATAAGGCCGCTTTCGCCGTGGATTTCCAAAGTGAAGCCGCATGTATCCACGTTGGAGTAATGGAAGACATCGGCATCGACGGGAATGTAGCGCCTATACGGCGTTACAAGCGCAAGCCGCTTGCCATCCCAGGCTATTTGAGGCTCGTTCCAGTAAAGGAAATCTTCAATCGAGAGCAAGTAATCCCTCGCTCCGGCCAGCACCGGCCGATATGTATTGTCGGCGTTTTTTTCAGCCAGCATAAACCTGTTGTCTCCGAGAGCGGCGTACAGCAAACCGTCAACAAAGTTTGCAATATAAAGGAGTGTGTCGCCCATATCCACAAAGAGCGGCATCTTTTGTTTTTCGGCCATGCTTTCAAGCTCAATGACCGTCAGAAAACAGATGCCGTCCTCATATGTTATCAGGTTCAGGCAGCTACTATCTTCGGAAAGCATAAGCGACCTGATGAATTTCAATTCGGCAACGGTCGTCGAATCGCCGAGAGGATACACGGTTTGAATGTTCTTATAGTCTAGCGTTGGAAGGTATTCCGTGCCGGGTTCGCCTATAATCTTTGCCGCCGGGAGCAAATAGATCCCGAAACCGCCGGGGATGCCCGTAAAGTCGGATATTCCCTCAGTGGACAGCGTAAAATAAATGCCGTGCTCCGTTATCACTCCTACCGCGTATATGTATACTAGATCCTCTTCCGATACAACGCCTGTTTCGTGTGAGTAGCCGGCGTTCGCTCGCCCGGTCCTGATTTCCACTACATTTCCGGCTATGTCTTTGCTGATAGTTATTGTAATCGTCCGCCATTCTGGAACAGGGAACCTGAAAAAGTCCGAAAATGCTTCGTTTACCTCGGCTTCGTCCGAAGTCTGAAAAATATGCTGCGCAGCCGCTTGTCTGAGATAGTCGTATTCTCCGGCTCTAATATCTGCATAAATGGGATAATAGTCAAAGTAGTCCCTGAGATATAGGGTCTCCGTGCGCTGTCCGCCGTTTTGCGTGCGCGAAGCGACGTCTTGCAGCATGTCGTAAACGCCAATGAATTCCGTATTGAATATTAAAGAGCCCTCTCCATCACCCAGCAAATTGCCGCCCGAGGCGTTGGCGTTGACGGCGATTGGTATGGACAGTGAAATCGGCGAGGACACGAATTCAGGCAACCATTGAAGCTGAGACGCATGAAAGCTGAAATCGGTGCGCCTCCGTGGCGTTTGCCCAAAGGTATGCGCCGTCTCCCAAAGCAGGTGATAGTCCATATGCGCCATGACGGACACGGTCAAACTGTCGGCGGCTGAAATATCGCCGTATTCTTCGACCACAGTGAATGACACGTTATCCTGCGCGGCGCTGAGCGTGAAGTGCGCGTAGCACATCCCACAGATACCCGCCGCAATCAGGAAGGTAAAAATTATAATGGATTTCCGCATGCTCATCCCTCCTCGCCGGCGATGTCTTCGATGGCGCGGCTGACGCGGTCGGCGCGATAGTTGTATGTCTCTTTGACGAAGCTTATCAAATCGCGCCCCTGTTCCTCCAAATCGAGGGTCTGAACGTCGCCCACGACGTTGCCTTTACGCAGCAGTATGGCGCGGCTTATGAAACCGGAGACCTCCTCAATCAGGTGCGTGGACAGCACAACCGTCTCCGTCGGCTCTATGATGCCGAGCAGCATTTTGTAGAAATCCTCGCGGTTGAACACATCGTTTCCCGCAAAAGGCTCGTCGAGAAGAATGTAGTCCGCCCCTTGCGACAGCGCCAGAATCACCTCGAACTGGTTTTTCTGCCCCGAGGAAAATGAGCGCAGGCTTCGTCCTTTAGGCAGCTCAAAGAAATTCATTAGCCCAGTAAAGCGTTTTTCGGAAAACCGGGGGAAATGCTCCCCGTAAAACTGCGCGTGAGCCTTTGGCGTAAGGTTGGCGAAAAATGAATGTTCGCTCGTCGCAAATGACAGGCGGGCAATGTTTTTGCGCGTGATCGGATCGCCGTCCAAAGTAATCTCGCCGCTGTATTTCAATAATCCAAGCACACACTTCATCAGCGTCGTTTTCCCCGCGCCGTTTTCGCCGAAAAGTCCAACGATCTCGCCCTGCGGCAGGGATATGTCGATCCCGCCGAGCGCCTGTGTCATGCCGTACCGTTTCTTTAGATTTTTCAGTTCAATCACTAAAAACCCCTCCTTAAGAAGTGTGCCCATAGCTTTTGCCATTGGTTTGGCGTAAGGCAGGCTTGCGGCGTTTTGTTCATGTAGACAGCATAGTAAATAAGCAGCAAGGCAGCCGCCGCCAGCAAGAACGCAAGCGCGTATATCGCAGGCATGAGCAAGCACCGCCTATGCAGCTCGAACCTGTTTGGCAATCGGCGCATGAGATAAATGCTCTTGCCTGCGGTGCGGTAATATGCGTAGTGGATCGCTGATGCTATTATTAGCGAAAGGGCGGCAAGAATAAGCAGGATATTCAGCCTGTCGCCCAGAACGTATGCAAAATCCGGCATAACCCTGCTTTCGTCAAGGATCGCGTCCGTCCCTATGCGGATATACAGCGACCACCTTGCCGCCGAGTATTCGGCAAAAAATCTTATCACGCTTATGAGAATGCCGGCGGCTAAGGCAATGACGCATCGTTTGATTTCGCTCAAGTAACTGAATCCCGGCGGGAAGCTGCGCTCAAGAAACCTATTCATTGCCCGCCTCCTTCTTGCATACGGCGAGAGCGGCGCATGCCGCTATGGAGAGCGTCATTATTGACATTATGACATTGGGCATAAAGCTGCCTTTGTCGCGGACAAAGAACACGACGCAGATCAGCGCGACGGCGATAACCGCAGCCGGCCTTTCCCCCCTGCGCATTCGGACGGGAAAACACGCCGAAGTCACGGCGAGAGCGACAAGCAGCGCGATATTGCGCGCGAGAATCTCCGTCTCGGCCAATGGGAGCAGATTGTGCAGGAAACTATTGGAGTAGAACACAAGCATTGCGGCCTGCTCCTGCGGATGATGAGTCATGTAAATGCCGCAAAGCGTCAGGGTAATGCAGACTTGAGCCGCCCAAAACAGAAATAGGAAGCCCGCGTTGCTTATGCTCTGCCAGAGGAATGCCATTTGGCTTGATATGCGGAGCCTTGACAGGGTGTAGCCAGATTTGCTCCCGAAATCGCATCCGGTCAGGCACAGCAGAGCGCATAACAGCAGGAAACTCAATGCGAACACGATTCCCGGACGAGTCCCGTCAATGATGGTATTCAAGCCGAAAAGGCCTTCAGCCCTGCGAAACGCGAGTGCGAAAAACACAGTTTGCACTGCCGCCATAGCAAACACAAGCAGCAAAAATTTGTACAGAGCGCTTCGCACATAGAGCATCAGCACCGAAAAATGCTTCCTCATGGCATCATTCTCCTCCCCAGTTGTAATTAATCAGGATGTGTCGTAAATCTCACGGTTTCGTCGTTGCGAGGAGCAAAGCGACGTGGCAATCCAGAAAGAAACATAACAATCGGTGCAAAAGGGACTGGATTGCTTCGCTGCGGCTCGC
>Ga0099364_10013955_pt1 | contig 10732 bp, 14 predicted proteins | sample TergutTh196P3_FD_73070 | JGI IMG/M metagenome (GOLD analysis project Ga0099364, IMG submission 73070) | Microcerotermes parvus P3 segment gut microbial communities from Pointe-Noire, Republic of the Congo - Th196 P3 | ecosystem: Host-associated > Arthropoda: Insects > Digestive system > Gut ...
CATGGCCTTTTTGCCAATACCAATACCCAGGCGCTCACTGCTGGCATTCGCGTCATCATGATCACGGGTGACCATGCCGAGACTGCCAGGGTAATCGGTGAGCGCCTGGGTATTGGTATTGGCAAAAAGGCCATGACAGGTGCAGAAGTTGAAGGCCGCTCAGATGAGGAACTGCAGGAAATTGTCCGCGATGTTGATGTCTTTGCGCGGGCAAGTCCTGAGCACAAGCTGCGTCTGGTTCAGGCTTTGCAGAGTAATGGTGAGATTGTCGCCATGACAGGTGATGGTGTAAATGATGCGCCTGCATTAAAGCGTGCCGATGTCGGACTGGCTATGGGACTCAAAGGAACTGAAGCGGCAAAGGAAGCAGCAGGCATTATTCTTGCTGATGATAATTTTGCAACGATTGCATGTGCCGTTCGCGAAGGGCGCAGAATTTATGACAATCTGAAAAAGAGTATTCTCTTTTTGCTGCCAAGCAACGGCAGTCAGACCCTTGTCGTCATGGCGGCAATATTCATGGACATGATTTTGCCGTTGACGTCCAAGCAGATTCTGTGGATCAACATGGTGACATCGGTAACACTTTGTATTGCACTGACATTTGAGCCACCGGAAGAAAACATCATGAAAAGAAAGCCTCGCGATGCCAGCCAGGCTGCGATTCCGCTTCATCTGTTCTGGCGCATTGCCTTTACATCAGTCATTTTGATGATGGCTGCTTTCTGGCTCTTTGACTGGATGTTGAGCAGGGATGAGGGTATTGAGGTTGCGCGTACTGTCACTGCCAATGTCATCATAACCGGTCAAATGTTTTTCCTGCTCAATTGCCGTTTTTTGTATGCCAGTTCACTTTCTTTGCGTCTCTTTAGGGGTAACAAATGGGTTTGGGTGTCGTTGGGCATACTGGTTCTGTTGCAGCTGCTCTATACGCATGCTCCGATGATGCATGACATATTTGGTACCTACCACCTGGGCTTAAAGGAGTGGCTGATGGTTATTGGCGTTGGTATTGTGACTTTTTTCCTGGTTGAACTGGACAAGCTCTTCCAGCGCAGGCTGGCAAAAAGAAGAGGCTGGCTGATTGACTGATATTGGGGCTTTGCGTGGAGTTCGAATGAGGTTATGAGAGGGCATTGCGGGTTTTTGGACGCATCCGTCATTGCTGATGTCCTGTTTTTTTCGGGGGCTCTTCTCCGTGAGTGTAATTTTGGCAGATCCCTCTCTGAAAGAGTGGGCTCTGCGGGTCTTGACTGAGTCCAGAGCATGTCAGGTTCACTGTTTTCGGTACCACTTGCTCCGTTGCCTGGGCTTGGCCCCGTCATGGCAGCGGATACCCGGACGTTGATTCTCTGCAGTTATCCTGGCAAGGATGCTTTCGAAAAAAACGAATATTATCCGGGACCCCAGAACCAGTTCTGGGAGTTGATGTCGGCTGTACTCAATCAGCCGCTCATACAAAAAGATTATGAAAGGAGGCTGAAGGTTCTCCTCTCCTGTGGAATTGGACTTTGGGATATCATTTCGGCCTGTCGGAGCAGGGGTTCGCTGAAAACGGTTCTGCTTGAAACCAGGCCGGAGCATCTTGCCTGGCTTCGGGAAGAGTGGCCACTTTTGACTAAAATCTGCTTTAACGGGCAGCCCGCAGGTGAGTATGCCCCGCTCTTTGAAGAAGCAGGATTTGTAACCCGGATTTTACCGTCTTCATCTTTTGTTTATTCGAAGCAGTCTCTGGAAACAAAGCTCGAGCAATGGCGGGATCTTTTATAGGAGTTTTTTGCTGTACGATGATCGGGATCTGTGCCACAGCGGACCCAAGTGAGCATTTTTGGGATGTTTTTTTTGCATTGACGTTATGACTGGGGATTTTTCAGAAGCACAGGAATATCTTTCTGCTGTTTTGGACGATGGTATGGCCCTTGAATTCATACCGGATGAATTCAAAACGGCAGAGCTTTGCGCTGCTGCTGTAAAGAGCAATCCGGAGGCTCTTGAGTTTGTGCCGGACGGGTTAAAGTCAGCGCAGCTGATTCTTTCTGCTGTCAGGGAAGTTCCCGGGGTACTTCAGTTTGTACCCGATGAGCTTAAAACCTTTGAGATTTGTCTTGTTGCAGTTCAGGGAGATGGCTTTGTGCTTGGATTTGTCCCAGAAAACCTGAAAACGCCGGAACTTTGCGTTGTTGCTGTCCAGCAGGACTGCTATGCACTCAATTTTGTGCCGGAAGAATTCAGGACCCCGGAGTTGTGCCGTATCGCCATTTTATTGGACTGTGTAGGCTTTGCACTGAAATATGTGCCCGAAGAGCTTAAAACACCGGAAATCTGCCTTGCTGCCGTGCAAAAAAGCAGTTCAGCGCTCCATTTTGTGCCGGAAGAACTGATGTCGCCTGAAATCTTTCAGGCGGCTGTATTGAATGATGGTTATGCACTTGGTCACACACCGGTCGAGTGGAGAACGCCTGAGCTTTGCCTTGCTGCGGTTGAAACGAGTGGTGGAGCGCTTGGTTACGTTCCCCAGGCATTGAGAACCCCTGATATTTGTCTTGCTGCTGTCAGGCAGGATGGCAGGGCGCTTTATTTTGTTCCGGACGAGCTGAAAACACGTGAGTTGTGTTTCATTGCAGTCAGGCAGACTGCGGAGGCACTTGAATATGTTCCTGAAGAATTAAAGACACCGGAGCTGCTTGAGCTGGCAGGTCATTGAAGTGACCTTATGGATATCTCCAGGAACAGCGATGTCAAAGGCGGTTTTGATCGGGAACATCCGGATATTGACACGTGCACTGGAATTTGCAGACAATCAGGATTCAGGAGTAACAGGGGGGGAAGTTTTCCAGGAGTTGCTCCCTTTTTCTCCCCGTCCCTGAAAGGGCGGGGACTTTACCGGAGGCAGGGATGAAATTTGTTCGCTTTGGCGCTTCAGGAGAAGAAAAGCCGGGAATGATTGACGTAAACGGCAATATACGTGATTTGTCGGGAATCATAACGGACTTCACAGCAGAACATTTGTCGGATTTGGCATTGGCCAGAATTGCTCTTCTGGAGCATGATGACCTGCCGCTTGTACAGGGTGATGTGCGCCTGGGTGTGCCGGTTGCGCATGTTGGCAAATATATCGGCATTGGTCTCAACTATATTGAGCATGCCGAAGAGGCAAAAATGCGCATACCGAAAGAGCCCATTGTTTTTATGAAGGCTGTGACCTGTCTGTGTGGCCCGACTGACAATATCATCCTTCCGAAAGGGTCCGGCAAAACAGACTGGGAAATAGAGCTGGGCGTGATTATTGGAAAAAAAGCCCAGTACATCAGTGTGGAAGAGGCACTTGACCATGTAGTGGGTTATTGTGTTGCAAACGATCTTTCCGAGCGTGAATTCCAGACTGAGCGCGGCACCCAGTGGGCCAAGGGCAAGGGTTGCGATACCTTTGGTCCTTTGGGCCCCTGGCTTGTCACACGTGATGAAATTTCTGACCCTCAGAATCTGGACATGTATCTTGAAGTCAATGGTGTGCGCATGCAGAGCGGCAACACGCGCAGCATGATTTTTTCCGTTGCAGAAATCGTGAGCTACCTGAGTCACTTCATGACGCTTTTGCCGGGTGACGTGATTGCGACAGGCACGCCACCTGGGGTCGGCATGGGGCGCGACCCTCAGATATTTTTAAGGCCAGGTGACAGGGTGGTTGCTGGCATTACTGGGCTTGGAGAACAAAGCCAGGAAGTCGTGGCCTGGCCTGGAAGCTGAAAGATGCATTCGCCCCTGCCTTCGGGCAGGGGGTATTGAATTCGTGATATTTTGTATCGCGACTTACTTGATTCTTCCTTCTTTGTAGAGGACGTGCTTTCTTGCCTTGGGATCGAACTTGATCATTTCGATTTTTTCGGGCTTTGTTCTTTTGTTTTTGGTTGTTGTATAAAAGTGTCCTGTTCCTGCTGTTGACTCCAGCTTTATTTTTTCTCTACCGGACTTTGCCATAATTCCCCCTGTCAGACTTGAATGCCACGTTCGCGCATGTCTGCGAGCACGGCATCGATTCCCAGCTTGTCAATGTTACGAAGTCCTGCTTTCGTCAGGCGCAGTGAAATCCATCTGTTTTCGGATTCCACGAAAAAACGCCTGTTTTGTAAATTTGGCAGGAAGCGGCGCTTCGTTTTGTTATTGGCGTGGGACACATTGTTCCCTGCCATTGGCTTTTTGCCTGTTACCTGGCATACGCGTGCCATATTTTCCTCCAGAAAAACCTTTAAACGTGAAAAGAAGGCATTCTATTCCAAAACGAGGTCAAATTCAACAGGTTATTATTTTTTATTGTGTCAAATGTGCATTTTGTTACACAATTGTTGTGCCTTTCAGTATTTGTAGACAAGGCTTCGCAGTCCCAGTCTGATCCAGTCTCTTTTTTTCAGGGTGGGGCGCCTGTTAAAAACGTCATATCCGGCTGCCTCGATCATATCCAGTATTCTGAGTCCGCCCAGGACGACGAGTCGCAGTTCGTGTCCGATGCGTCCCGGAATCGCATGTGGGAGTGCTGCGCCTGAGAGCATGAGTTCCCGTGTTCTTTTTATTTCAAACTGCATCAGGTTTCGCCAGGCATCGTTTACGGTTTTGGATGCGATCATCTCTTCGGTCACATTGAAGTGCAGCATATCTTCCTGTGGTATGTATATGCGGTTTTTTTCCCAGTCGATGGCAACATCCTGCCAGAAGTTGATCAGTTGCAGGGAAGTGCAGATTGCGTTTGACATTCTGATGTTTTCGCTGCTGGTCGCTTTGTAGAGGCAGAGGAGGAGAAAGCCGACCGGGTCTGCTGAGCGGCTGCAGTAGTCGAGGAGTGCTTCGTAGGAAGCATATCTGGGCGTATGGGTATCCTGTCGGAATGCGGATATCAGGTCCCTGAATGGTTTTATGGGGAGTTCATACTGTCTGATGACGTTGTCGAGCTGTCTGAACAGTTCGCCATCCGGGGTTATTTTCTGTTCTATTTTTTTCAGTTCGAAAATGTACTGATCGAGACCTGCCTGGCGTTCTTCGGGTGTTGCATCTCCTTCGTCAGCGATGTCATCGGCTGATCGTGCAAAGGCATAGATAATTTCTATGGGGTAGCGAAGCCTTTTTGGCAGCAGGAGGGAGGCAACAGGGAAGTTTTCGTAGTGATCGACGGGCATAATTTCTGTTAACTGATTTTGAGGCAGAGGCAACGGGTCTCTGCATTTCGCGGGGATGGCGAAGTATTTCCCTGTTTTGTTAAATTCAGCCAGTTGGATGGTGTTTTAATGAGGCCATCTGTAACTTTGTATTGTACATCAAATTAAAGTGGCTTTTTTGTTTAAAAGACTGTAGAGGTGGTTTCATTTGCCGGAAGGATATTTTCGGAGTTAGAATGACGCGACTGCGACCGGGGCCAGGTCATCTTTGCAATAATCTGGTTATGCGAAGCAAAACCCCGGAGTTGATTCGTCAGGAATTTTATGCCACGCTTATTGTGCATGGCGCTGTTCGCAGACTTATGTCTGAAGCGGCAGACACATGTTCATTAATGCCGGAAGAACTTTCGTTTATGGCTGCAGTTCGAATTCTACGAAGAAGACTGCTCTTTTTCCCCCTCAGGACTTTAATGCCTGGAAAAAGAGTCTTCTGGCTGAAATTGCAAAAGAGAAATGCCGACAAAGCACAGGCAAAAGGAACCCTCGGGGTGTGAAGCAAAAAATGTCAAAATTTCTGGTTCGATCAAGAGGTCAACCTCTGAATCAGCCTATTGAAATTGAAGTAAAAATTTTAGAAAAAACTCCTTAACTTAGGAGTATTGCCTTTAAATGGCTGTGGCTCCCTGCTCGACTGTCTCAAAGAGAGCCTCTTCACAATCTGCTGCCCCGCATAAAATTCTGAGACCGGGTCTGCCCCAGACCTGGCTCGTGCAGTGAGAACAGCGATACTTGACGCGGTTGCTTCCGTTTGGCTTGACCGGTGCGACAAGCATGCCAATGTACGCATCCGGTAAAGAGACTTCCGGCAGAATTTCAGCATCATCTGAGTGCTCATGTGAAGACTCCTGCAGCTGGTGAAACATGGGCACTGCTGCCGGGTTTAGTGGCGGATACCGGTCAAGCCATGAGACCTGAAAACCGGTTGACAGGAGTTCTTTTGTGACCTCAAGGAAAGGGCCCCTTTCCATCGGATAGTCAGCCATGCGCTCTCCTGTCCGCCTGCCACCTGGCCTGCCCGTGGAAGACGGTGCAAGGCCGATTCTCTCCATTTTTTTAGCCCACTCCTCGTTGTGATACCTGCGCCGCCCCGGCTTTCCAAAATGTGCCTGCCACAGATGCACCATTTCGTGGACCATCGTCTGCAGGATTTCAATCAGGGGAACAATACCGAAATAGGCCGGATTGACGGCAATTTCATCTGTTGTACTCAAGCCGTCACGACTGACAAAACGCCTGGAAGAGAAATAGCCGTAGGTACTTTTTTTACGCTGGAAGGTGATCAGGCAGCGGGGCAGAGCCCCGTCAAAAAGCCTCTGGTTGTAAAAGTCAAAGGCAGCCTGGAGCTCCGAATAGGACTGAAAAGTTGGATTGTCTGTTTTCATTTTTTGCGCTTCTTTTGGATTGTGCATTCCAATAATAACAAAAAACAATGACGATTTGTGCTTTCTTCCATTCAGTTTAAAAGATGTCAATCCGTTAAGAAACTGAAGCTGGTGACATGAAAAACCAAAGGAGAAAAGACATGGGCTGGACAAACGTACTTATTGACAAAAACCGGATTATTGCCAAAACCAACAGGGCCGTTCTGGTAAAAGAATCCGACTGGATGGTCTGGATAAGCTGGAAGGTCGTTCGCAAAGGAAGCGAAATGCACAACTTCTCGGCTGGCATCAACAGGGAACGCGAATATCGGGTTTGACTTCAGTCCGAATCAATGAATGGATTGTATGGCGGAATAAAGAGTTCTGTACAATTGCGACTCAGGTCCTCTATCAGCATGTCGTTTATTGACGATAGAGGTGATCTTTCCAGCCCCTCCATGTTCTCGGGAGGCATGGCGAGCGGCCTGCTCGATTCCCTCTGTTCCTGGTTGATAGCGTTGCTCATATCGCTCTCCATTTTTTGCTTTGACGGCGTTTTAATTTATATTTATTTTTATACATTTTACAGCATATTCCTATAGTTCGTGCATACATGCTCCAAAGAGAAGAGCTCCGGTACCGCATATGTGTCTTTCGCGGACAATTGTCCGCGCTCACTGATTTTGCCAAAACCTCATTCAACCTGAGACTCCCATGTCCAGCAGCACATCAGGACTTCAGGGAAAGCAGGGAAAGCAGGGAAAAAGAAGTCTTGTACCTGTAAAGACCCGCGGACAATTTGTCCGCACCCTCTGCTTCTGCCAAAACCCTGTTCAACCAGAGATTCCCATATCCAGCAGCAGGCCAGAGCTCCAGGGAAAGCAGGGAAAAAGAAGCCTTGCCCCTGTAAAAATTGCGGACAATTGTCCGCGCCCTCTGCTTTCGCCAAAACCCTTTCCAACCGGTGAATCCCATGTCCAGCAGCAGCCCAGGGCTTCAGGGAAAGCAAAAAAAAGAGTCTTGCGCCTGAAAAGACCTGCGGACAATTGTCCGCGCTCACTGCTTATGCCAAAACCCTGTTCAACCAGAGACGCCCATGTCCAACAGCAGCCCAGGCCTTCAGGAAAAGCAGAGAAAAAGAGCCCTGTGCCTGAAAAGACCTGCGGACAATTGTCCGCGCTCACTGACTTTACCAAAACCCCATTCAACCTGAGATTCCCATGTCCAGCAGCACATCAGGACTTCAGGGAAAGCAGGGAAAAAGAGACATGTCCCTGTAAAGACCTGCGAACAATTGTCCGCGCTCACTGACTTTACCAAAACCCTTTCCAACCTGAGATTCCCATGTCCAGCAACAGGCCAGGCCTTCAGGGAAAGCAGAGAAAAAGAGACATGTACCTGTAAAGACCCGCGGACAATTTGTCCGCACCCACTGCTTTTGCCAAAACCCTTTCCAACCAGAGACGCCCATGTCCAACACCAGCCCAGGGCTTCATGGAAAGCAAAAAAAAGAGACTTGCGCCTGAAAAGACCTGCGGACAATTGTCCGCGCCCACTGCTTTTGCCAAAACCCTGTTCAACCTGAGACTCCCATGTCCAGCAGCACATCAGGACTTCAGGAAAAGCAAAAAAAAGAGTCTTGTACCTGTAAAGACCAGCGGACAATTGTCCGCGCCCTCTGCTTTCGCCAAAACCCTGTTCAACCAGAGACTGCCGTTTCCAGCAGCAGGCCAGAGCTTCAGGGAAAGCAAAAAAAAGAGACATGTAAGTGGGTCTCACGTGAAATTCTGGAAGCATCCGGCAAAAAGGTGCCCGTGAAAGAAAAAAGATATCTCCTGATATGGCCAGAGCAGCTTGCGGGTGCGCCTATGATTAACAATCCTGCGGCTCTGTTACGCTAATTTCCAGTGCAGCAGCAAAATGGCATGGGACGGTGGTCATCCCTGCGCCACCTTCCCTGATTCCGTTTGAATGCCATGCCACAAAAAAGAAACCCTGTGAGGCTCTATCATCACAGGGTAAAAACCGCTTCCCTCGGTTACCTCGGTCCCCTTGCATATAGAGCATGCAGGTGAACCGACTACTCCGGGAGCGGGATGTGTCATTGGGTGAAGACCGCCGGGGTCCAGTTCCCCCATCAGGCCACACAACGACAGATGCACTGTCCAGTGCCGGAAGCGGGCTGGCGAACCAGCCTGCAAGCAGACGCCAGGCATTGCTGCCCAGGCTGCTGGAGCGGCAAAGGAAGTGCATAGTGCGATATGTGCAAGTCTCGCCGGGGTCCAATTCCCCTTTAAGTCACACGGTATCGCACTGAAAACAAAGAGAGCGCTGTCGAGAGCCACTGCCAGGAACTGAATGTCTGCAGACAGACGTCCAGCCATTTCTGCCCAGGCTGCCGTGGCCCCGCAATCAGCGCAATGCACATTGCGCGAGTGCCGCCGGGGTCCAATTCCCCATCAGGTCACGCAATGTACATGGCAAAAGCACTTTGACACCAATCAGCAGTATCCGCCAAACGCCGATGTTAAAAAGGTGATGGATCACGCTCTTTCCCCCGGCGACTACGTCCGAAACGCAATGGCGGCATGCAAGAATGATACCACCAAAGAGGTGGATCAGGAAAAAATTCGGCACCATTTGACAGCTTTGGGCTTTTCTCCGTTCAGGATGTCAAATCATGCCGCAAATCATGCCGGACAGAATAATCAGCACCCTTCAGACACTGACCAATGAACATAATGGTGAACGGCAAAACCATGTGGACCCTAATTGTTGTCAAGCAGCTCCTTTAGCTCTTTAAAGGGCAGTTCAAGTGTCCTCTCATTGCTGTCAACGGCGGATATGTACCCAAAGCCCACCACGGAACATTCGAACCTGAGCCTGCTCGCATCAGCAAAAACGATGCTTAACGCTCCAATAAACTCGTCACCTGCCTCTGTTGTGTCGGTGCCACGAACAAAATAGGGAAGAATATTGGGGCCTGCCCTGTCAACTTCAGTTTCCAGACCTGTTACTGTCGAACCAATGAAGCAGGAAAACAGCCTGTTGGCATCGAAATTGTTGTAATTGATTCCATGTTCAATGTCAGGAGGAAAACAGTTTTTGCTCATGCGAACGCAGCAGTCATATGAAAAATCAATTTCCAGCCTGTCTCCATTATCAAAAGTAATGATGACCGGCTCATCAATTTCAACTGCTCTTGGGTACAAGGCTGCGCCATCATACCAGTCCTCAGGCTCAACACCGCCCCGCTGCTCGTCAGTCAATCGTGCAGCATAGTGATACCGCCATTCATCAAGCCACTCACACCGCAGACAGTATGCCAGCCCAATCGCACGGATGTGGGTAACTGTTCTGCCAACAATCTCCAGTTCTTCAAAAGCTCTGCGAACTTCTTCAGTTGTCTGCAGGATATCGGCTGACCATGACTTCCCCCAAAACCGGTTGTCTTCAAATACATCGTTCCCATCGACCTTAATCAACTCCTGCCCCTCCTCTCCTCTCTTCGCTCAAAACGCACTCACAGGCATCCTTCCCAATACCCGAAGCCCTGACTTACGACCATGCAGGGACTACACTGCATTATCCCGCCCTGAAATGAAGCTCTGATCGTGCAACAGGATAATTCCTGAGCCATCCTTCAAGCAATCGCGGATAATGGGAAACCAGGGCATCCATCAGTCAAGACCAAGTTCACGCTTCAATTTTCTGAACTGGCCGGGCTTGCAGAAAATTGAATGTTCAAAGTCAGCCGGATTTGCACGAATCCAGTCACGACAGGCAATGGAAGGTTTCATGCTTTTTGCAAGCTGTGCCTTTCCCCACTCACTCTGCACCCCTAAGACTTTTGCAAGCCGCTCCAGAGTCTCGCTTTCATCCGGCTCTTCGCCAGGCTTTCTGCCAAAGTTGAACTCATACCACTCGTCTTTGGTGAGGTCCTCGCTCCGGCTTTTACCGAACCTGCTCTGAAGAACCTCGGTCCGGCTCGGCGTACGAGGGCTCGGAGTACGGGGAAGCGTCCGGAGGAGTGCACCTGCCCGTTCGCTATATTCTTCCCAAACGTCTTCGTACTCGGCAATAACATGCGCTATCGCTATAGGGCAGCGATCCTGGACTTCCGCCCTCTCTTTTTCGAGAACTGCAATTTTTGCATTAAGTTCG
>Ga0099364_10013956_pt1 | contig 10731 bp, 7 predicted proteins | sample TergutTh196P3_FD_73070 | JGI IMG/M metagenome (GOLD analysis project Ga0099364, IMG submission 73070) | Microcerotermes parvus P3 segment gut microbial communities from Pointe-Noire, Republic of the Congo - Th196 P3 | ecosystem: Host-associated > Arthropoda: Insects > Digestive system > Gut ...
GTTTCCTGGACATGCTAATGCCCGGCATGGACGGATGGGCCTTGGCGGAAAAAATAAACCACGATGAAGATATAAACAAAGCCGATCTTATCATGATGATTCCCCATGGCCTGATATCTCCAAATGCCAAAAAAGATCTTCCGAAATTGTTCAAAGCCCGGATCAACAAACCCATCAAACGGCGAATTTTATCTAAAACTATCAAGGATGTTCTGGAAGGCTCTGTGGAATTAATCCCGGCGGAGGCGGAGGCAGTGAAACCGCCTCCAGAAAAATCCATAGGGGAAAGCAAAAAGGCCAAAGTCCTGATCGTCGAGGATAATCCCATAAATCAAAAACTCTTTGGCATAACCGTTGAAAAATTCGGGTATTCGGTGGTTTTGGCCGATGACGGGCTGGACGCCCTGGAAAAAGAAGAGGCCCATAACCCGGATTTGATCTTTATGGACATCCAAATGCCCAGGATGAACGGCTATGAGGCTACGGAAAAACTAAGGGAAAGAGGTTTTAAAAAACCCATCATTGCCATTACCGCCAGCCTATTTGCGGAAGAACGGGAACAATGCCTCCGCTCCGGCATTAGCGACACCCTGCTTAAGCCTTTCAGGCAGCCTCAAATAAAGGAAATCCTTGAGAAATGGCTGCCCACCGGTTCTGTTGAAACAATCCAGGAGGCTCCAATAGAAATTGTCGGTCCTGAACAGAAAACTTATGATAATGAGATTTTTAATCTAGGGGATCTTAGGGGCTCATTTACGGATAATGATGAATTAGCCTGCTCCCTTTTGGCCCGTTTTATTGAACGAACCAGTGTCCAGATCAATTCTATCCTATCCTTAAAAGAGGCGGAGGATTGGGAAACTGCGCGCCGGGAAGCCCATACCATCAAAGGGGCTTCCCTTACCTTGGGGGGCAGGGAACTAGGCAAGATTGCCAGCCGCTTGGAGCTGGCCTTCAAAAACGTTGACCGTTCTGAAATGGAGGCCGCCTACAATCCGCTAAAAGAAGCCTTCAGCCGCTTCAAAGCTTCGGCAGAGGATTTTATCCAGTCCCATGAAGTATAGCTGCCTCCACACCCACACTATTTTTTGCGATGGACATGCGGACGTGGAGAGTTTCTGTCAAAGGGCCTGGGAAAAAGGTCTTTGCTCCCTGGGCTTCAGCTCCCATGCCCCAATTGTAAAAAAAACAGGCTTTCCAGAAAACTCCTGGAATATGAGAGAGGATCTTCTTGAGGAGTATATCGAAACGGTCCAAGCCGCCAAACGCCGCTGGGAAGGCAGGCTGGATATTTTTCTTGGCCTGGAGATAGACTATATTAGCGGCCTAATGGGGCCGTCGGATAAAGATTACCAGGAAATGGGCCTGGACTATATCATCGGGGCGCTACACTACCTGCTCCCTGCCCGAGGCGCGCCTTTTACAGTGGACGCTTCCCTGGAGGAAGTTGAACAGGCAATCAAGGATTCATATGGGGGAGATCCCTTGGCAATGGTAGAAGCCTATTGGGACTCCCTGGAAGATCTTATCCGCAGCGGGGGATTTGATATCCTGGCTCACCTAGACGTCATAAGAAAAAATAATTCCCAAAACCGTTTGTTTTCCGAAGATTCGCAATCCTACCGGGAAAAAATAGTCAAAATAGCGGCCTTGGCCGGAGAACACAAAATTATCATCGAGGTGAATACGGGAGGCATGAATCGCGGACGTATCACTTCCCCCTACCCCTCCCAGCCCTTCCTCAAACTATTTCGGGAAAACAATGTCCCCGGGATCATCACTGCGGATGCCCACAATCCCGAAGACCTAGACGGCCATTACCCGGAAGCCCAGGCAGCCCTCCTGGCAGCAGGCTACAAGAAAACTTTGTTTTTTGAGGGGAAAAAGGACGGCCGGCCCCTTTGGAGAGAGGAAGCGCTAGAGAACTACGTTCTTTGAACGTTGTTCTTAGAATTTAACGGTTCCTGCGTTCTTCTGCGGTTTTGCACTCAATGCACATTAGGGCGTAAGGTATGGCCTCCAACCTGTCTTTGGGTATTTTTTTCCTGCATTTCATGCAGAGGCCGTATTTTCCCTGCTGGATCCTGGTCAGGGCGGAATCAATTAGCCTAAGCCGCTTTAGTTCCTGTGAACCAATAGCTTCAATCATTTTACGATCGATATCATCGGACGCAATATCCGCCAGATCCTTAGAATCCATGCCTTCTACAATCTCTTTAAAATCCTCATTATTGATAATCAGGTTGGAAATAATCTCCTGTTTTAAGTCTGTAAGAGATTTGTTCATTTTATCTATAAAAGCCTGGTCAACCTTTCCCTTTTCATTTTTTTCCGCGATTTCATTATCATTTTCATTTTCCATCTGATTCTCCTGCTCCTATAAGGTTTTCATTTTTCAATGCACGGCCCGCAGGGACGTACAATGAATTAAGAATTAAAAAATGTCAAGAGGCCTACCACTGCAAGCGGTTAGGTTATTCATAAAAATCTAACCAGAAATCATTTTCCAGGGTTTCCTCGGCCTCATAATCCAGATCAAAAGGCAAATCATAAAAATCAAAGCCCAAATCCAGGGAAGGATCAAAGTCCAATGGAGTAGTCACGGCGATTTCGTCTCTAAAGAAAAAAAGCACCAAGGGGGACGAGGCCCGGCGGCTAACTACAATATCGTCCAGGCTGGTGTCAGGCACATATTCAAGCCTGAAACCCTGATTATCCAAGGCATACATAAAATTTACATCCACTGCCTGCCTGTTAACGGCGTGAAATTGGAGCGTAAAAGCCCCTGTATAACGGTTTGATAAGGACGCAGAAACAAATAGCCGCATATTCACCTGGCCGCTCCCCAAGGCCGAAGCAGGGATTATCTGGGGAATAAGGAGATCGTTTCCGGTCCAGGTAAAACTTCCGTCCTCAGAAAAGACTATGGTTCCGTAATTGTGACTGGTAAAGGCCGGCCCTCTCTCGTAAATAATATTAAAAAGAGCATCCCGCCGCAGGCTTTCCTGAACAATTAGATCATCCACATGGGTGGGCAAAGCCACAAAAAGCAGGGTCCGTAGAATACCCCCTGGTTCAGTGAACTGTACCGCCAGGGTAGAATCAGACCGGAGGTTCATTTGCAGAGGAGCCCCGTCAAATCGCCAGGAACGGGCGCCTGTGGGCCGTATGGCGGTATAAGAAAAATCCCTGTCTATCTCCCTCGTCCTAATCCGGGCTATTCCCGTATCCTGGCCGGGATCAAAACCCCATTTTTGACTGAGTTCTTCCAGATCAAAACGACGGGAATTAAGCATGGCTCCATAATATTCAGCAGACCAAATACGGGAAAGGAGGCGATCCAAATCTGGATCAGCCACGGTCTGTTCTACCACACTCAGGGCAGCCAAGGTTCCCCCGCCATGCTCAAAAAGCCTTAGACGATATGAAAAGCAGTAACCTATATTCCCGTCGTTAGTCAGCACCTGGTACCAGAGGCCGGACAAGGGTTCTCCGTCGCTTCCCACCGGATTTACTCCCTCGGCTGGAGAGATGATTTTGACGATTTCTCCCATTCTAAGGCGGTATACCCGGCGGGCTGTATTATCGGGACTTTCCCGGATGGGCAGCCCGTCCTGGAGGGTTTCGGCGTAACTTAAGGCAAAAGGAGCAAACTCCTCTGCCCGGGCCCGGGCGTTCCTTCTGCTTCCCGCCATTTCCAACTGGGCCAGGGGTATTTCAAATTTGTCAATCCGGCTTCCGCTGGTCCTGAATTCTTCGGGTATCCCGGCAACCCAGACGCGCTCAATATTGGAGCGTACATATACGGGCAACACAGTCCCGGAAGGAATCGGCGGATGTTCAGCGGACCAGAGCAATACCCCATAACCAATGCGCCCGGTACAGGAAAATGCGCATAACACAAAAACAAGAGAAAAAAACAAAAATCCAAAGAGGCCTTTTTTCCTTTTCCCAAAAATCATAGCGATATTATAACCTAATTTTTGAAAAAGTACTATACTGCTTTATATCGCTATACCTGATTCCGCCGGAGACCCCATATAGTTCCCTCCCAGGTGGCCCCTAGGTATGGCTGCGGGGCGCTGGAAAGTACTGGTCATTTCATAAAACGCCCTGGTTTCGCAGCTTTTGTAAAGACCCAAGAGCAATTCGAGGCCGTGGAAGGCCATTTCCTTGCTAGTCCGGGGTTTCCGTCCTTTCTTTAGCGCCCAGGCCAGTTCGGCAGGGCCTATGCCCCGGCTGTTTTCACGGAAGGCATGGGTTGCCTGGAGGGTGACCGGTTCGGTCTGCCCCTTGAGGATCACCTTGACCTCTCCGCCGAATTGGTTGGGATCCGGCATGTAAAGAATGCCCTCAGTGCCGTACATAACAATCTGAGGTTTTTCATTCTGTATGCAGCAGGAATTGAAAGTTACAGAACCGTAAACGCCGTTCTGAAATTCGAAGCTTCCCACAACCAGATTTTCCGCCTGGAGCCTGAACTTCTCGCCGAAGTTTTCTTGACTGGGGAAATAATGAACCCTGTCGGGGTTGCGGGTTTGCACGTAACCGGCTACGCTCTTTACCGGGCCAAGAATACTCAGAATGGCAGTAACATAATACACCCCCACATCAAGGCCGATGCCGCCGCCGGGAAGGGCCGTAAAGGGGTAACGCTCGGCCAAAAGCCCTGCATCGCGGTTCAAAGTGGCGTATACCGATGTAATATCCCCGACCAGGCCGGAATCAATATAGAAACGGGCTGTTTGGATGGCTTCACCCAGGAAAGTATCCGGCGCACTGCCAAAGAGTACGCCCTGTTTATCCGCCAGTTGAACCAATTCCCGGGCGGCTTCTATGGAAAGATCTATTGGCTTTTCAGAATAGAGATGCTTTCCCGCGTTGAGAACCTGGGTACTTACCAGGTGATGATTCACAGGATCAGTAATATTCAACACCAGTTCAATACTCTTATCGCCCAGAATCTCTTCGATAGACATTTGTTTGACATTAAACTGATTCGCCCTTTTTTCCATCCGTTCTTTGATTATATCGCAGCAGCCCACCACTTCAAGAATTTCAAAAGCGCTGGTCATGTTCTTTAGATATATCTCGCTGATCGTTCCACATCCCACCACCGCAGTCTTTACTTTGTCAATCTTTCCCATAAATTATATACTCCTAATAATTAAGATAATATTATTATATAGGGTTATATTCCCTTGCTGCAAGACTCAAAGCGCTGTTCCAGTAGTTAAGGGAAATAAAATTCTTCCGGTACTCCATATTATCAATGGAAGTAGCCCTGCGTTGCATTCGATTGTATGCCATACTTATAGTGGTACTTATTTCTCCCTGATGTGCGCCGGTTTCTTTCAGGATCCGATGCCAGGCATAAAGATAAAATGAGCAATTAGGATCTTCTTCGTTAATGAGATCCTCCCGTATCATACGCTGCATCCGCATACGGAGTTCATTTTTCTCTTCCGTAGAAAGGGGAAGGTAACTTTTTGCAAGATCATAGTAGACAGAAAGAAGCCGAAGCTGGAATTTTCTCTCCGGGAAGCTTATGTATTCACACTGGGCGAATCCGCTTCTCCAGTCGGGCCGTTCAACAAAGATAAAATCATCATCCTCCCCCCCAAGGGTATCTAAGGTAGGAAGAAAAAGCTCTCCCAGATCCACTGCTTCCTGATAATTCCCCTGGATAACTGCCGCCTCTATGGCGAAAATTCTATGATCATCATTGAAATGATCCGGTTTCTTAAAATTTTCCGGTAAAACTTGAGAAGAAGAAGCGCATAGGAAAACATTTGTCCGGTAAATCCAGGCGGCTAAGGTTTCTTGCGCAGTTCCGGAAAGAACTTCTCCCTGGAGGGATTCAAAAAGCTCCAGGGCATCCCGGTAATAACCGGCTTCAAAACGGCATCTCCCCCGGAAAAACCGGGAACGGGATTGCCATTCGTCCCATCCCAATTCAGCGGCTTTTTTTTCCGCCTGTAGGATGGATCGTTCCGCCTCAGGCAAATTTCCGTTGAGAAAATGGGTAATGGCGGCAAAATAGTAAACCTTAACCTGCTCTTCTCGGTTTTCTGTTTTTTCCGCCAGATCCACGGCAAAAGAATTATATTCCAGAGCATCCTGTAAACGATGTCTCCCCACATTAAGGATAGAAAAATAACGGAAAGCGGGGATTCCGCCGTCTTTTAAATTCTGATTAAGAAGCAATAGATCCTTAATTGTCTCAGCAGCGGCGCTTATGTTCCTGGTTCCCAATTGAAATGCGCAAAGATTCGCTTGAACCTGGGCTCCCAATAGCAAAAAAGCCGTAGCGGGGAAAAGCGGAAACTCTTCCACAAAGGCTTCCCTTACTTCCCTGGGATTCGCGCAAACCAAAGCCTTCTTGGTATTAAAAATCCATTGTAAGATTCGGGCATTATCCTGGCCTGTATAGAGTTCGAAGCGATTATTAGCCAAAGCCTCCTCAATTCCTCTATAGGTGCCATTAAAAATATCCCCCCTAAGGGCCCGGAGGATTAGGGAAATTTCCGGCTTTCCACCTAATTCATTAAGGATGCGGAGCAAATTGAAACAGGGACGGATTCTACCGGAGATTTCCCAGTCCAAAAGGCGGTTAATCACCATGGTTTTTATCGTATCCACCCTTTCCTTAAGAATATCTTCAATTTCAGGGATAAATTCAGAGCTACAGGGCCGGGGATCCAAAACAGTGTCAATAATTCCAATTGAAGAGAGCAACTCCAAAGCCTTCTCATAAATTAAAGGATTTATGCCTTCCTCTTCAAAGAGTTTAGGATGAAGAGCTAAAGGAAAATAAGCGCTCAGGAGGAAAATAGTATAGGCTGCTTCCCAAAGAGCTATCAGACTCTTATCCATATCCGGAACCTTGGGCTGTGAATAGCCTCTTAAAGAAATCCTCACTATCCGGGAAAAAACTGTACCCCATTCTCCAAGTTCTCCATTGGTAATATTGGAAGGGGTATTGATCCCATACACTAAAAGGCCATCCTTATTTTCCAGTGAAGAAAAGACGCCCCGGAAGGTTTCCTTTGTTTCTCTATCGGCCTTAAGGGGATTTTCCAGAATTATTAAAGCCCGGGGCGGCGTCGCAGTCTCAGAAGGCTTCGCCTGGACATGCCTTATGTAATGGGATAGAAGAAGGGTTAAAAAACGCCGTCCTTCCAGTATAATTAAAGGAGATACAATATCCCGCAGCCTTTCCCTAAAGAGAAGTTCAGCCAAAGAATCCAGTTCTTCCAAATCCTTTTCAGAAAAGGATATACCAAGCATGGCTCTGAGCTTGGGCGTCAAGGCATCGGCAAAGCATATTGGCCCCGGCGTTCCGGAATCAAAGCGGATTATCAGAGGAGTAATGTCCCCCATTATGGAATCAGAATAGTAATAAAGCCCATCCCGTATATCCATATACAACTTCCCCAGGAGCAAAGTGTATTCGTTTTCCGATTTTAGGGTCTGTATGATCTTTTCCCTGTGGGGATTCAGAGCGGTTTTAGTGAAAAGCCTAAAGCCCATGAGTTCTACATACCCTATATGAGGTCCGCTTTCTTGGGGTTCTGAAAAAAAACAAAAGCCTTCCAGGGACGTCATGGCTTCCACTGCACACCAAATTCCTGTATAAAAAGGGCTTATGCTTCGGCAAAGCTTTTCAGCATCATATTCAGATATTTCATCCTGGCTAATAACCAGGGCATGGCCTGCAAGATCTGGTTGTGATTTTTTCAAAACCTCATCCATCTTCTCGATGAGCAGAAGCATATCCAGCCAAAACCCGATCTGCTTATCGTCAAAGGAAGCGCTAAGAAGCCGGCGCTTGCGGGAAATAAGCCCCCCTGCAGCCTGGGTTACCCTGACAAAACTATCTTCAATGTGGAAAACTGCCTCTGATCTTACCCGGCGGAGTTGGGAACGAAATCGAAGGTAGAAAAACATCTGTACCATTTATATATCAATCATCCTTATTGTCAGCTTAATCTTGTCAATAATGGTGTTGAACAAAAAGAAACAAAACGGTATTTTATCCCTGTTGTTATATCTTTATTACTAAGAGGTTATCATGATTTGTGAAAAACTAAAAGGCCGCTCCCTTCTGACTTGGCTGGATTATACTCCGGAGGAAATTCGCTTGTTTCTGGACATGTCAAAGCAAGTAAAAGCGGAGAAGCAGCGGGGAGAAATTCGCCGCCGTTTTACAGGGAAAACCCTGGCCCTTCTTTTTGAAAAAAATTCCACCCGGACTCGCTGCTCTTTTGAGACTGCCTTTGGTGAAGAAGGCGGGCACCCGGTCTTTCTTTCAAATCAGGACATACATTTAGGGGCCAAAGAGTCCCTGGAAGACACGTCCCGGGTTTTGGGCCGGATGTTCAGCGCCATTCAGTTCCGGGGATATAAGCAATCCACTGTGGAAACGCTGGCCCGTTATTCCGGCCTTCCGGTTTACAACGGCTTGACTGACGATTTTCACCCCACCCAGGCCCTGGCGGATATGCTCACCATGGAGGAGAATTTTGGGGATGTCCGGGAAAAGAAGTTCTGCTATGTCGGGGACGGCAGGAACAATGTGGTAAATTCCATCATGGTAATAGGTTCTAAATTGGGCCTTTATTTGACTATCATCAGCCCAAAGTCCCTCAACCCTGAGCCTGCGTTGCTTTCCAAATGCAAGGAACTGGCAAACGCATCGGGGGGGAAAATCGAGATTAGCGAAAATCTAGAAAAAGTAAAAGGGGCCGACGCCATTTGTACCGATGTATGGGCTTCCATGGGCGAAGAGGCCCAAAAAGAGGCAAGGGTAAAACTCTTGAAACCCTTCCAGGTCAATCAGGCCCTGATGGACAAAACAGGCCGGAAAGAAAGCATCTTTCTCCATCCCCTCCCGGCAATAAAAGGCGAAGAAGTTACCATGGATGTGATAGACGGGCCCCAGAGCCGCGCCTGGGATCAGGCGGAGAACCGGAAGCACACGATAAAAGCCATAATGCTGGCTACAATTAACGGGACTACGGACTAATATGCTAAAAGAACAATTAATCCAGCGGTTGAACAAGCTAATTGACGATAATCGCCAGCGCATTTTCCAAGTGGCTGATTTTGTCTGGAAAAACCCCGAGACAGGGTACCGGGAGTGGAAAACGTCGGCTTTTATGGCTGGGCAGTTCAAAGAATTGGCCTATGATCCGGTGCATTTTGAGGGTATTCCCGGCTTTTACGCCGACCTGGACACAGGCCGGCCCGGCCCGATCCTGGCTATCCTTGGCGAACTGGACAGCATAATCTGCGCCAGCCACCCCAACGCGGACGGCGAAACCGGAGCGGTCCATGCCTGCGGGCATCATACCCAGTGCTCCTATCTTGTAGGCGCCGCCGCCGCCTTGCGCGACCAAGAGATATTGGCTTCCCTTTGCGGCAAGATTCGCTTTATTGCGGTTCCGGCGGAAGAACTCATTGAAATAGGCTACCGGGCCTCCCTTAGGGAACAGAAGATCATCAAGTACTTTGGAGGGAAAGTCGAGTTATTACATCGCGGTGTTTTCGACGGCGTAGCTGCCTCTATTATGATCCATTCAGGGAGCGCGGAAAAAAAACCTCTGGTGATCTACAAGGGCAATAACGGATGCCTGGTTAAGTACATCACATATACCGGCAAGGCCGCCCACGCCGGCGGCCAACCCGACAAGGCGATAAACGCCCTTTATGCGGCAATGCTAGGCCTTAGCGCCATCAATGCTATCCGTGAGACTTTTAAGGAAGAGAACCTCAGCCGCGTCCACCCCATCGTCACTGAAGGCGGTACGGCGGTGAACGTTATCCCCGATACTGTGCGGCTTGAATCCTTTGTCCGGGGCGCGACGCCAGAAGCCATTTCCATGGAAAATAAAAAGGTGAACCGCGCGTTAGCCGGCGCGGCCCTGTCAATAGGCGCCCGCGTGGCTGTCAACGACATTCCGGGTTATATGCCCCTGCATAACGACCAGGGCCTCAACGCCTTGTCAGCCAAGATTGGCGCCCTGGCGTTTGGAAAAGAAGGGTTTAATGCCAGTGATTCCTGGTTCACCGGCTCCACCGATATGGGCGACCTTAGCTGTGTCATGCCTGTGATACAGCCCTCCGGCGGCGGCGCTGAAGGCAGCTTACACGGGAATGACTACCGTGTCGCCAATGCCGAAACAGCTTGCATTGACAGCGCCCGTTATATTGCCTCCCTAGCCTGCGCCCTCCTGGGCGAGGACGCTGCAGAGCTAAGAAAAATCAAGGAAAACTATAAACCCCTCTTCCCAAGCCGCCAGGCTTATTTTGATTTTATCGACGCCCTGTACAGCGACCGGGAACTGGTGACTTACGATGGGGAGACAGCGACGGTTATTTGGTAGGTTCTGCTTCTATTACTAGCTTGTTAAGGTTCTCTGTCTAAGTCTTTCAATTTTTCATCAATATAGTTGGAGGTATTGTTTCCGCGTTGCGGAAACTTCGATTTACGTCGCTGCCGAACCTTTGGTTCCCACGCAGCTTGATTTGAGGTTATAATTGGGTTTTGCGGAGACATTTAAGGCTTTATCAGACCCGGTTAGGCGTGAAATTCTTATCATGCTGAAAGAGGACAGTATGGCAGCAGGGGCAATTGGAGCGCATTTTGGTACTTACATCCATAATCTGTCTTTTGCCGATAATTCTGGCGATGGCGGTTTATAACGATTTGCCGGAAAATATCGCAAT
>Ga0099364_10013957_pt1 | contig 10731 bp, 6 predicted proteins | sample TergutTh196P3_FD_73070 | JGI IMG/M metagenome (GOLD analysis project Ga0099364, IMG submission 73070) | Microcerotermes parvus P3 segment gut microbial communities from Pointe-Noire, Republic of the Congo - Th196 P3 | ecosystem: Host-associated > Arthropoda: Insects > Digestive system > Gut ...
GCAGCCATACGCGAAATGGGTCGAGTACGAAGGCGCGAGGATCTTCGATGTGGTCACGTAGCGTAGATATTATAAAGGTAGGGAGTGCGTTGATTTGAACATGCCACATGGAAACTGCCCAAGATGCGGCGCTATGCTTATCGAAAACGCAAGGTTTTGCAACAGATGCGGCTTTGAGGCTGTGCCTATGGCAGGGCAGCCGTTCGTTCCCGCAGGTCAAGCGTATAATTATCACAGCGCTGGGATGGGAGGGCATGCCCCGGCAAAACCCATTAACAAGAAAATTATAATAATCACCATAACTGCTGCGGTTGCCGTACTCGCGGCGCTGGCGGTAATAGTTATCATGAATATTAGCAGCCCGGAACCGGACAGGCCGCTCACAGCCGCCGAGATGCTTGACCTCGGGGAGAAATACCTGCTTGACCTAAACTACGAGCAGGCGCTTGTCCAGTTTCTCGGCGTTATCGAAATCGAGCCGATGAACCCACGGGGCTATATAGGCGCGGCGGAGGCGTATATCGGGCTTGGAAATTTTGAGGGCGCGGTTGTCGTGCTCAGGGACGGCTTCGCGCAATTGCCGGATGAGCCTAGTTTTCTTGTGCCTTCAATCGGCGTATATGAGAACATAATAGACAGCGACCCGATGAACACGGGCGCGTACATCGGCCTTGCGCGCGTCCGCCTCGCGCTCGGTGAAGAGCTGGAAGCTATCGAGGTGCTGCTCACAGGGCGTGATGCGATGCCGGACAATGCGGAGATTTCCGATATGCTTTCCGAATTGCTGGAGGAAGCGTCGCTCTTTGAGATTGTGACCATATATGACACGGTATTTCATGCTCCAAATGGCGAAGAAATCGGCGTGGTGACTTGTCAGCTCCCTGTGTTTAGGAGCGGGTACAGATACGCGGAGAAATTCAACGAAATTATCGGCGGCTCGATGACTCCGCTATCGCACGAAGAAACCCAGTCGATATACCAAGAAACGCTGGATGAAGCGATAGAATTTGCACAAATGCTTGAGGCGCAAGGGAGCGAATTTGCGTATGCCTATGGGGACGGTGGCGGGTTCTATTCCGAAACAATGGGGCGCCTGACTTATCGCGCCGGCGCATATGTTTCATTTTCAATAGATTCGGGAATGTGGTATCCTGGCGGGATGCGTCCTGCGCATCTCGCATACGGGCATACGTTCAACCTAGCGACAGGGGAGATGCTGGCCATGCAGGATGTCTTGTTTGTGGACGAGAACACCGTTGGGACAGCGCTGGCGGATGCGTTCCTCGCGCAATACCCGGACGATGCGCCGAGCGGTGACTGGCATAGGCCGGAGGGTATGAATGCCAACACTGACTATGACATGCTGGTCGAAGCAAGCACGCTTGAAAGCCCGTTCTGGCTGTCGGAAGATGGAGTTAATATTTACTACGAGCGATACTCTTTTACCTTCGGCGCTTATGGCGACCGTTTGCTTACCATTCCGTTTAGCCGTCTGGATTTAGTGCGCCCGCCTTTTGCGCTGATTGCCGGGAGCTGGCAAGAAGCGTATTCCGCTTTGCTGGAATCGCAGGAGTTTGGCATAGAAATAAGCGCTGAAAGGTTTTCCTACAGCGCGCAAGTGGCCATTGCCGACGTAATCGGAGATGAGACGCCGGAGCTGTTGTTTGTAAGCATGACAAGCCATGAAGGGACTGCGGACGGGGTCGATGCTGCTTCGTTGTTTGTTTATTCATATGATCAATCGGGGCTGTCGTTATTGATGGAAAGAAATGTCCTGGCCATGGTCGGCGGCTGGACGACGTATGCGATATTTACGGCAGACGACGAGCTTTGGTTCTTCCGCTCTTTAGGCTCTGATTACCAAGAGGGGTCTTATGCAAGGCTTACGTATCAGGACGGGGAACTCATAGAGAGCGGGCGGCTGTCATTCTTGTATGACGAGCATTACATATACGGGGGCGACGCTTTTACGCTGGAAGGCCAGGATATTTCCGCCGATGAGTTCAGCCGCCTGGAAGAAACGCTTCTGGCGAGCGTGGACACGCTGTTCCTTGGGTGGCTGCCTGACGTCAGCCCGCAAGGCATGACTTATGGAGAAGCAATGGCATTTTTGTCGGAAGCGAGATAACCCTGAGGCAGTGAAGCGTGAACATTTAAAAGGGGAGAGCGTTGTTTTGAACATGCCACATGGAAACTGCCCAAGATGCGGCGCTATGCTCATCGAGAACGCAAGGTTCTGCAAAAGATGCGGCCTCGCGGCTGCTCCTATGGGAGGTCAGCCGTTCGTCCAGGCGGATCAAGCCCCGAATCACCAAGGCGCGGGCGCCAGGGTTCAGCCGCCGGCGGGAGCCATCAACAAAAAAATAATCATAATTACGGTAGCTTCTGCCATTGCCGTGCTCGCAGCCCTGGCGGTAATTGTTATCATGAACATTAGCAGCCCCGAACCGGACAGGCCGCTCACGGCAGCCGAACTGCTCGACCTCGGCGAAAAATACCTGCTCGACCTTGATTACGAGCAGGCACTCGTGCAGTTCCTCGGCGTTATAGAAATCGAGCCGATGAACCCCCGGGGCTATATAGGCGCGGCGGAGGCGTATATCGGGCTGGGCAATCTTGACGGCGCGGTCGTCGTTCTCTTGGACGGATTCGGGCAGCTGCCGGATGACCGTGGCTTCCTCGTTCCGGCGATTGGCGTTTTCGAGAGGGTTATAGGCGGCGGCTCGGCAAATCCTGACGCATTCATAGGGCTTGCGCATGTACACCTTGCGCTCGGGGATGAGCTTGAGGCAATCGAGGCATTGCTCACGGGGCTTGATGCGCTGCCGGAAAATGCCGAGATTTCCGATATGGTTTCCCGGATGCTTAACAGCGCAGGGCTTTTTGAGGTAGTGACAATATATGAAACTGCGTTCCATGCGCCAAATGGCGTGCAAATAGGCGATGTATTCTTCCACCGCCCGGTTTTTAGAAGCGGGTACAGGTTCGCGGATAGATTCAATGAACTATTCGGCGAAGAACTGGCGCCGCTCTCGCACGAGCAAACCCAATCGCTGTACCAGGAAACGCTGGACGAAGCGATTGATTTTGCGCAAGGGATGGAGGATATGTACGGAGTTGAGAGCGCGTATGCCCCTGGATACGGCGGGTTTTATTCCATGAGAAATTACACCGAGTCTTACCGAAATGGCGTGTTCATCTCGTTTTTCTATGATTCCGAAAGCTCATACCCCGGCGCTATGCGCCCTTGGGAGCATCAAAGCGGATTTACGCTCAACTTATTGACAGGTGAAGTGTTGACGGTCTCTGACGTGTTGGTAGTAGACGAGGACACAGTTGGCAAAAAGCTGGCGGACGCTTTTATTGCGAGGAATCCTGATGACGCGCCAAGCGGCGACTGGTATATCTGGGACGCTTATTACAATGAGAGGGATTATGACAGGCTGGTTGCCGCAAATACGCTTGAGCTGCCTTTCTGGCTTTCGGAAGAGGGCGTCCATATCTATTATGAACGATACGCTTTTGCCGAAGGCGCATATGGCGCACGCGTTCTGACGATACCATTCTCCGACGTCAATTTGGTGCGCCCGCCTTTTTCTTCCACGCATGATGATTGGGCAGAAGCGTACAGGGCGCTCCTGCAAGCCAACGAAAGAGGAATAAGGGTGCTTCAAGCCGGGTGGGACGGGAATGGCTGGTCGGATGATGTTGTTCCGATGGTGGCGCTATATGATTTGAACGGCGACTCGATACCGGAATTATTCTATGTTGCCGAAGATGCCCAAGGCTATTCGAGGCACCTGTACGTCTGGAGTTACGCAAATGGCCTGATTTCCTTGGTTGACGGTTTATATATGGGGGCCTCGGGAGGCTTCCCCGGAGGGTTTGAGGTGGGGGCAATGGAAACGGGGCGTTTTATGACCAATTTTTACATAGGCGACGAAGGTTACCATAACGGCGAGTACAATGTTTTTGAAATGAGCGGCGACGGTTTTTCCAAGGCCCTTACACTGAGGTGGGACGAAGACCGCAATACAGGCCAGAGGTTTCAATACATAGACGGAGTGGAAGCAAGTGATAACGAGTATGCTAACGTACTGGACGACATACTCGCTTTGACGGGGCCTTACCTAATTGCGGATAGCATCATACGCGAAGCGCCGCAAACTGACGCGATGCTCTTTGACGACGCTATGGCGTTTTTGGGCGGGTAGGAGGGCATAAACCAACGAAATGAGAAAGTAATCTGCATGATAAATACCCAAGAAAACTTTGCTTTCAATTTGCAGAGCCCCCTTTACCCCGCCAGTGTCAATGCCTTAATTTAAGGCATCTATTTTGGTGGCGCCTCACGTTCACGAATAATTATCTAAAATGGTATCAATCACATCGGCGTAACCCCTCCCTAAAGCACCGATAAGCTGTTCGCCGATCATATTACCGTTACCATCCAGTATAACAGTCGTGGGGACGAAGCCGGATTGAACCATATCAAGCAACGCGGACATATCTCTCGAATGCGCGTCCACTGTTATAAATGATTGCGGAATGCCTGCCGACTCCTTTATCTGTATCGCACCTCTCGGATTAGAGTTGAAATCATCAAGCAGCCCGAGAAACCCCACTGTGTCCCCATAATCTATAGCAAGTTGAGCCAAATCAGGCATTTCCTCAATGCACGGGCCGCACCATGTCCCCCAAAAATGCACGAAAAACAGACGCTTATTTCCAAGAGACTCCTCGTTAATAGGGTTCCCGTTCAAATCCCTTAAAGCAAACGAATAGGGGAAAGGCATAAAGGGGAGGTTTTCATCGAGCCGGCTGCTGCCTTGCGGGGCGCCGCCGTAATCATCGTCATCATCGTCGTCGTAATCATCATCATCGTAATCATCATCATCGTAATCATCATCATCGTAATCATCATCATCATCGTAATAATCATCGTCATCATAATAATCATCATCTTCATAATAATCATCGTCGTCGTCGGCTGCCGGAGTCTGAGGTTGACTCGGAGTGGAAGCAGGGGTTTGCTGTGCGGACGACGGGGACGGCTGCGAACCGCCGCCGCATGACGACAGTAAAGCGAAAGCCAAGATTGTTGCCAGAATTGCTGTAAGAATTTTTATCAATTTCATTTAAGTATCTCCTTCATTTTCTTGTATTTTACGGCCTCAAATAGACAAGAATACCACATGTTACCCCTGCCCCCTTTGCCCCGCTAGTGCCAATACCTTAGTTGAACCGCTCGGCAGTCACAGCATATCGAAAAAGAATAGGAAACGCAACCCCCTTTAGCGTTTGAATTTTCTAAATTCTGATGATGAATGGGGGTTGAAAAATCATTTTTTTGTGAATGCGTTCCGGCGTTGTTCCTGCCGGGTTTAATATTAAGGTGAAAATGTGTTATTTGAGGTGGTCATTGTCCCACTCTCTATTTCTACAACGCGAAAGACCCGCCTGCGGGCGAGTCTTTATGTTGCATCAAAGAATAATCCGTGATATTCTATTACAGTGAAAACCGATAGGCATGGCGTTTGGTAAAATTGCGTACAGTAAGTATGGAGTATTTGCATTAACAAACAAAATAGTCTATATATTGGCGTATTCGTGAGTGAGTACTTAGTTCCTCCGGGAGCTATATGGATAGGAGAGTGTTATCAGCATGAACGGACAGTACAACACCGGGGACGTCGTAATGCACAACTGGAAGCTGACGCGGCTTATCGGCGAAGGCAGCTTCGGGCGCGTCTACGAAGCGGAGCGGGAGGACTTCGGGCGCGTGTATAAAGCCGCGCTGAAAATCATTACCATACCGCAGAGCCAGAGCGAGGTTAAAAGCATCATGGCTGACGGTATGGACGAAAAAAGCGTCACGGAGTATTTCAGGGCGTTCGTCGAAGAGCTGGCAGGCGAGTTCTCCTTGATGGCCCGGCTCAAAGGGAACAGCAACATCGTCAGCTATGAGGACCATACGGTAATCCGGCACAGCGAGGGCATCGGCTGGGACATCATCATCCGCATGGAGCTTCTGACCCCGCTTCTGGACTATGCGCATGGGGAAACGCTGGCTAAGAAGCAAGTCATGCAGCTCGGCATAGACATGTGCAACGCCCTTGAATTATGCCAGAGGCATGACATCATCCACAGGGACATAAAGCCGGAGAATATCTTCATATCGGAAAACGGCGCGTTCAAGCTAGGCGACTTTGGCATAGCCCGCACAGCGGAAAAAACGGCGGGCGGCATGTCAAAAAAAGGCACGTACACGTACATGGCGCCGGAGATACACCGCGGGGAGGATTACGGTGCGAGCGTGGACATATACTCGCTGGGGCTTGTGCTCTACCGGCTGCTCAACGAAAACCGTACGCCGTTCTTGCCTGACTATCCCGCGACGATAACGCATAACGACAAAGAAAACGCCCTAAGGATGAGGTTTAGCGGCATACGCTTCCCGCAGCCCAAAAACGCCGACGGGCGGCTTGCGGAGATAGTGCTGAAAGCCTGCGCGCATAGCCCCGGGGAGCGGTATTCTTCGCCGGTGCAGATGCGCAAGGAATTAGCGGCGATTTACAACGAAGCCGAAGAAGGCCAAGCTGCTTATCCGTTGGATGGCAGCGTGCCGGTAAAATCAAATGAACACATAGAGCAACCCGCGCCGAGCGACGCATACTCTGAAAAGGACAAAACCGAGAGCATATTTGGCGAAGCCGAAGGCATCGGCGAAGCAGCCGCGCATGACAAAACCGAATCTTTGCTCGGCGAAGCAGCGGCAGAGGCCAAGCAGGAGCAAGGCATAGGCCAACACCCCGGGCAGCAGCATGGGCAGCAAGCAATTGATCAGCCAATGCCGCGCCAGCCGCAGGATCAGCAAGCCTATGGTCAGATGCCTACGCAGCCGCAGCATGGCCGTCAGCCATACGGCCAGCAGCCCCCGCCCCTTCAACCGCAAGGTCAGCAAGCCTCCGGCCATACGCCGCCGCCGCAACACGGCCAGCAGGCGTTCGGCCAGCACCCTTCGCGCCAACCACAAGATCAGCAAGCCTCTGGCCAAATGCCGCCGCCGCAGCAGCATGGGGAGCAAGCATTCGGCCAGCCGCCGCCAAGCCAACCGCAGGGGCAGCAAGCTTTTGGTCAAGTTCCGCCGCCGCATCAGCATGGGCAGCAAGCATACAATCAGTCCCCACCGCGCCAACCGCACGGCCAGCAGTCCTATGGCCAGATGCCCATGCAGCAGCACGGGCAGCAGCCATACGGCCAACCACCGCCAAGCTACCCGCATGGCCAGCAATTGCATAATCATAATGCGTTGAAAAAGCGCAAATTCATTGAATATGGAGGCTGGCTGCAGCTATTTGTAATCTTCATTCTTTTTACTATTTTAGGCAACATATACATATCACTACTTGGGATTGCTTTTTCTTTATTATCCGACACAGGATTGATATTACCGCCTATTTTTACCATGATGGGGTCTTTGCTTTTTGCGCTGTCAGCTGCCATGCTAATTGCCTTCATGTCTTTACTAAAACGACGCAAAGCATCGTTCTTACGTTTTTTGCAGATATCGCATTTTGCATCTGCCCTTGCTTATGTGTTGTTGGGATTAGCTCAGATTATACCAACATATTCAATAGGATTTTCCATGGCATTGACAGCGGCGGGACTCTTCCTTTACACCCTGTATTTCTGCAAATCCAACCGCGTCCGCAATTACATGGGCAGCGACGAGTACATAAGCCGTGCGATATTCGCTTTCAAGTAGCGTGGATATTATACTCGCGAGTATAAAAAGGGGAGAGCGTTGTTTTTAATATGCCACATGGAAACTGTCTAAGATGCGGCACAATGCTCATTGAGAGCTCAAGGTTCTGCAAAAAATGCGGCCCCGAGGCCGCACAATACATAGGAGGAACGCGAAATGAGAAAAGTAATAGCCTGTATGCTCGTTGTTTTATTTGCCTTGGCCACGCATGGCTGCGTTGGGTATTTCCCTGAGGTGATTAGGCAAGGAAGCCGGGAGGTTGTCGAAATCGATGACGAATACGAACAAGTCGATGAAGAAGCTGAACCCGCAGAGCCGCCGGATATGGCTGCTGCTGCTCATGTGCTGGGCGGGAGAATTGTCACGGCGGAGGAAGCTGCGAACAATGCCAAGAGGTTTGCGATAGTGGGCGCTAACGTAGTAGGGCTGCAAGCCGACGGCACTTTGATAAAAACCGATTACCACGCATTTGGGGCCATTGACGGCATATATGACTGGGAAGGCATCGTAGCAATCTCGGCTTCCGGTAACAACTCAGATAATATCATAGGGCTTAAGTCTGACGGGACGGTCGTCATTGGCGGGACCTTTACGGAGGGTAGCGCCGAGGCTGTCGAAGGCTGGGAGGATATTGTATCCATCGTCGGCGGGGCGGGAGAAAGCCATTTTGCGGGGCTTAAGTCAGATGGGACGGTCGTGGCATTTGGCGCCGATGCGCTGGGGCAGCTTGACGTTTCTCACTGGACGGATATAGAAAGGCTGTTTATTGCCCGGGGGGTTACGTTTGGCATTACGTCAGACGACTCGATAGTTACGGCCGGGCAGCTTTCATACTCCGTATGGGAGAATGGCCAGCACAAGGGATTCGAGAGCTATGAGATAGATTTTGGCGAATGGGTGGACATAGTCCAGATAATTGCGTCCGGCACCATAAGTGGAGCATACGGCCTGAGGGCAGACGGCACAATCGTAATGTCGCTTGGTTTCTGGGGGGATAACCCCTGGACCGATATTGTTCAACTTGCCTCCAAAGGCAGTAGTCTGATCGGCCTTAGAAGCGACGGGACAATCGCAATTGTCGGCAGGGCGCTTAGCGTCTGGGAGCAGGAGATAACGCAATGGACCGATATTGTGGCCATCCAAGCAAATTCGCATTTCGTTGTCGGAATGAAAAAAGACGGCAGCTTCGAATTTGCCTCCAGCAGCAATCTGCATCAGATTGACATAAGCGATTGGAATCTTGGCTATTGAGCAGTCCGCACCATTTTCAGGCTTCCGCCATAATAATGATGCAATACCCGGGCATAATGAGCGTGCCGCCCTGCTGGCTGGGCATATCCCCGGTCGCCGAGAGTACATCCTGGATGCTGCCGGGCAATGTCAGGCGGGCTTCTTCTGATGAAACATTGTAGGCCACGATTATAGAGCTGCCCTGCCAGGAGCGCAGCACGGCGCCCGACTTTGCGCCGCCATCGGTATCGATTGCCTCAAATGCCCCGCTTCCGATATGGGGGTATTTCCTGCGCAGCAAGACAGCCTCACGCACGTACGAGAAAATAGAGCCTGAATCCCCGACCTGCTCCACGGCAGGGGGGAACCCATGCGTAACCTCACCCATCCCAGGTGGGCCCGAAGTCATGCCGGGGGCGGATTCTTCGCCGGTCCAGAACATGGGGGCGCGCTTGTTTTCATCAATGCCGGAGCCGGACATCCCGAGCTCTTCGCCATAATAGACGAACGCGTTGCCGGGCTGCGTCAGGGACAGGCCCCAGGCGGTTTTTATCAGATTGCTGTCCCTGCGCAGGAAACCCGCCGCCCGTGCTTGGTCGTGGTTCGTGAAAAACGGCGCATTGGTCGCGGCGGGGTTAAAGCGCGTGGCAGACTCAAGGGCATATGCCGTCCGCTCTAGGTACTCATCAATCGTGGCATTATCCCTTAGCAGCAAAGTGGCGATATAGCCGTCGGAGGCTGCAAATGGGAATGAGAAAAAGCTGTCAATGCCGCTTTCGTAGTATTCATATACTTTGTTGGTGATCTCCCAGAATTCGCCGACCAAGTAAGCATCGGGCTTGATGGCTTTAACGGAATCGTTCAGCCATGCTAGGATTTCGATGTTTTTTGCCGTGTTCCCCGATACATACTCCCCTGTGGCATCCAAGCGGAAGCCATCGGCCCCGCGCCCTAGCCAGAATGCGAACACCTGCTCAAGTTCCGCCCTTAACGCCGCGTTTTCAAGGTCGAAATCAGGCATCTGGTCCCAAAACTGGCATTCGTAGAAACGGCCGTCAGGCAAGGCCCGCCATTGGCCGTGCCCGGCCTCGGAGGCGATGTTGTAGTATTCCGGATGCTCGGTAAACCAAGGGTGGTTCAAATCGGAATGGTTGACCACCAAGTCCAGCAATACCTTCATGCCTCGGGCTTGGCAGGCTTCGATAAGGGCGTCAAAATCATCCAACGTGCCATACTCAGGGTCGATATCATAATAATCGAGGACATTGTATTTGTGGTAAGTGCTTGACGGGTGGATAGGCGACAGCCAGATGCCGTCAAAGCCCATGCCCTGAATGTAATCAAGCCGCTGGGCAACGCCGTTTAGGTCTCCGATCCCGTCGCCGTCGCTGTCAAAAAAGGAATAGACAAACACCTGATACCACGTCCTGCCGCCCCTTGCGCCTGCCGCGTCGTCCGCAGGCGCATCAAGGGCGGCCAGCCTACGCTCCAGCAGCTCCGTCCAAGCCAAGCCCTCCGCCGCCAGATCGTTGATGTCTGACGAAGAGCAAGCAGCGACCACGAAAAGCAAAACGATAAACAGAAGCGCAAACCTCTTCAAACCAAATCCCCCCCGAATCAACGTCCTAATTCCTAATGCAGTCTGCGGACCGCAAATGAGGAATGAGGAATTAGGAGTTAGGAATTAGAGGACGCATACAATTCAAAACAACCTGTTCTTAAGAAGATGCTGC
>Ga0099364_10013958_pt1 | contig 10729 bp, 3 predicted proteins | sample TergutTh196P3_FD_73070 | JGI IMG/M metagenome (GOLD analysis project Ga0099364, IMG submission 73070) | Microcerotermes parvus P3 segment gut microbial communities from Pointe-Noire, Republic of the Congo - Th196 P3 | ecosystem: Host-associated > Arthropoda: Insects > Digestive system > Gut ...
TCTGCGACCGGTTGCAAGGAGGACCGCAGGCGGGACAGGAAAATGAACGATTGCTCTCCCTCTATCAGCAAAGCGGCGAAAAGGAAAAGGCAATCGAACATCTGCTCAAGTTTTTCGTCGAAAAAGGAGACTTGCGTGAACAAGTCCAGGCGATGGATGATCTCCTCGCCAGAGAGGACTACGAATCCGTCAAGAAAATACTGGATCGCATCGAAGGGAAACATCCCCGGTCTTGGGAAATCTTGTATCGGCGGTTGATGCTGGAATTTTGGCAGGATGATTTAGAGTCGGCAACGATCTCGGCACGGAGAATCCTCGCACTGGACACGCCGCGCGATGAACTTTCGGCAAAGAGACAGCATGCCACGCAACAGACGACGGCAACCGCTCTCACGCCGCAACAACAACGCTCCGCCCAGATGTTCGGGTCGGGCTATCAACCGTGGGGATTTGGACAGCATCAGGGGTATTCTTCACGCGGGCAATTCGTCGGCGGGATGGGACTCGCCCGGCAACAGAATTGGCAAGCCGCTCATGCGCAGATGTTTCCGGTGTTTTTCCGGGACAGGTTGCAGTTGGAGCAGTATTTTTATCAACGGGGTTCGATGTCCGGCACTTCGGAACCGCCGAAGCCGCAATGGGAACCGGAAACCTTCGGCGACGCACGATTCGCCGCCGCCGCTTGGCTGCTGCGAATTGCAATGCAGGAAGACATTAACGCGTTTCGGGAGAGTCATTCCGCCGAAGAAGCCCCCGTTATTCCCGCGCAGGCGGGAATCCAGTCGGAGGACGATTCCGTCATTCCGGCGCAAGCCGGAATCCAGTCGGAGGAGTTGCAAGCCGCACGTCTAGATTCCGGCTTGCGCCGGAATGACGTGCCAAGCCGGAATGACGGTTCTGCGCCCCCCGCCCCCACTGCGGCAAACGGTTTAACCCTCGACCGGTTCACCGAAGCGGTCGACGCATGGCGCAGCAGCGCACCGGCGGATGCGGCGGACGTTGCCCGAATCGAAGAACGCCTCCGTATGGAATACTTCTTCCAACAGTGGTTGCAAACAGTCCAGCAAGCCGCCCCATCCTTTCCCGAAGGAGATTATGCGGCATTGCTCTTCACGTTTGAGGAGACGGCAGACGGCAAACAGCAGACGGCAGAGAGGGTAACAGCAGTCGTACCGCCTGCGCCCGTTGTAGTGTATCCGTCTTCAACAGTTCCGCTTCCACTCCCTGCCGGTGTCCAAATCCAACCTACCCTTCACGGCACAGGGATAGCGGCGGCGCAGACGCTTCGCACCCAACTCGAATTCCGGCTGGCAATGATGGGGGAAAAAGAATGGCTGCCCGCCGCATACAGCAGTATTATCAGGGACATTGCGTCCGACCAGGTCAGTGTCTTGCAACGGTTCGATCTGGGCAAGGAATTCGACCAAGCGGTAGAAAATGCACCGGCGGCGTTTCGGGAACGGGTTGACGCAGCGGAAATCGCCTTTGCCCGGCAATCCCTGCCGAGGTTGTTCGAAATGATGCAAAAAATGCTGGGGAGAGGCGGACCCGACTCCTTGAGCGTTGACCAAAAGGTTGACCTGATTTTCCAATGCTGGCAACTGGCACTCGACTCTTCGCCGGAAAACAATGCGTTCCAAATGGTGATTCCCACGTATCCCTCGGTGCTTGCGATGTTCAAGCAACTGGGACGTGAACAGGATGCCGTCCGGCTGGAAACCCTCGTCGAAAGAGCCGCCGAGGCGAATCCCCTGATTGATGCCATGATTGCACGAATCATGATGTTCAGTCCGGCACGTGCCGACGAACAGAGGGATTTCCTTATGGCACTTCGAGGATTTAAGCATTTTGTCGAGGAACTCGGTGCTGACGTTATGATGGAACCCGACATGTCGGACATCGATGAAGAGGAAATGATGATGCTGGGGGAAGCCTTTGAGGTACTCGATGCTCTCATGGAAACTACGCCTGTGCGTGCGGCGGCGTTTGATTTTGACGGGCAGTTTGCGGCGTTTCAATCGGGCATCGAGCGTATGAAGAGGGCGGCGGCGAGAATCAGTGCTATGCCGCAACCGATGCCGACTTCGTCGGGCATGATGCGTTCCGCCTATGTGGAATTCTCGTCGCCGGAGATGATGGCGACTGCGCTCGATCAAATGATGTCGCAGTATCTTGAACGTGTGATTGCTTCCGTTCATCTCGTCGTGGGGGGGAATGTGGCGATGCATGGCATGAGGGGAGGGGTTGCTTATGTTCAGAGGGGCGGAGGAATGGTGCCGGTGATGATGGCTAACCCTGCCGGTGTTCCGCAAGCGGCACCGGCGGAGAAGATAAAGATTACGCCGGAGCAGTTCGTGCAACTAACCGCCGCCGAAAAGGAAGTCTATCGGTTGCTCGATTACTACTTTGAACAGATGAATGAGTTAGGCGGCGGGCGGCAGGCGGCAGGCGGCAGGGAACAGACGGCAGACAGCAGACGGCAGACGGCAGTTGCGGCGCAGAGACGACCGACTCCGCCGAGTTTGTTGAGTTATCGGCAATACTTTGAACGTAATCAGCAACTGCGCGGGTACGATTTGCAGAATATCCTGCACGGCGGATTGCAACAGTCGGGCATAAGCGTTCAGCAGATGATGCGTCCGGAAATGACGCTGATGACCGCACAGAATTTCTTCAAGATGCTGGATGAACAAATAGAGGTAGTCGCCGAGGAGGTAGCCGCCGAGGAGGTAGCCCATCGACCGCCGGGCGATGGGTCGGCGATAGCCGACAGGGAACCGCCAAACGACTCCGCCGCTCCGCAGTCGGCTATCGCCGACGATGCCGCCCGGCGGTCGGCATCCTACCTTTCGCGTTTTAACGCCTACCTCGACGCAAAGGCGACCGACGGCACCGATGGCGACAAAGCACGAGTCGAAAACCTGCGAACCCTGCTCGCCGCACAAGCGGCTCCGCACGCACCCCAGCAGGTATTTATGACCGGTGTTGCCATGAACGCTATGAACGATGCCGTCAACGCCGACGAAGTCATCAAAGAACTCGAAGCGGAAGAAAAGGAACTGACCGACAATAATGCTGGTGGGGGGGCAGAAAAACTTGATTTCCGAAAAGTCTTCGTCCTCGCTCTGCTCCATCGGCAGAAGGATGATACGCTCAAAGCGGTCGAGTATCTCGATGCCCTGCCGCTCACCGGGTCGGGAGACATCCGCTATCGGGAACAACTGATGTTGCAGTGGTTTGCCTCTATGTCCAATGATGCCGCGATGCGCAAGCGGGCAGAAACTGCCGCCCAGCGGTTGCTCGGATACCAACTGAATGGGAGCGAAATGCAAGACCTGCGGCAGGCACTCCGGTTGCTCGACCGCAATGACGAAGCCGATAGAATCCGCGACCGGATGCTGGCAACTGTAACCGACTTGCAAACGCAGCGGCAACTTCTTCAGGAACTCCGAAATGACCCCAACACGGAACGCACCGTGCAGTTTGCGCTGAAGGTCTATCGCTCTCCGGCGGTGCGCAATGCGGGGACTGCCCGGCAGGGGGATTTTGCCCGATCCGTCCGCGATATGGCACTGGATATTCTCCAACGCAACGGCAAACTTGACGAAATCGTCGAACAGATCGAGGCACAGTGGCGGAGTTCGCCGACTTCGCTCGACATTATGGTTTCGCTGGCGGACATCTACAACAAGGCGGGACGGCGGGACGAGGCACAAAAAATCGCCAGAGAAATCGGTGAAAAAATCCCCGATGACGCAGCCCGAATGACGGCGCACGCGAATCTTCTGCGCAATCTCGGCATGAATAATGAAGCGGCAGAATGGACGATGAAGGCATTGGCGAAAAACCCGGAGCAAATCCTGCAAAACTTCTGGCAGCACGAGGAGTCGTTCCGTAATTCCAATCAGATACCGGCATTGATTGCGATCTTAAAGCAGATTCCTCCGCAGCGTTTAGCGCAGCAGTACGGCAACATTTCCCATCGGATGACGGAATGGCAACGCAATGCGGCGACGAAAGAAGCCGCCGATGAACTGTTGGACTACATCTGGGCGATGGAAGGAGCCAGCGATGCCGAACGCCGGCAGGGACGTGCTAATTTTGTGCGTACTCTTTCCTCTAACGCCCAGGAAGTACACTATCCGATGTTTCATGAGGTGATGTTTGATGCCGTTGCCGTGCTCGAACCGGCAACCGCAACGACAGGCGGCGGTGCTGGTGTCATCTATGCACAACCGGTGCAACAGGTGATGAGTCCGTTTGCCGTTTATTCTTGGGGGCAGGACAGAGTTTGGTCTTCCGGCAATGCCTTTTTCGACCTTGCCGAAAAGAAAGATATTCTCGAAGAGACGAAAAAGGAATTCCAAAAGGCAGTGGAAGCGCATGAGGCAATGGAGGCGGAGCAGCGCCACCCGGCTCAATATCTTAATGCCCGGCTTGCGCTGGCGGTCAATGAAATCCGGTTGAAAAATGCGGATGCCGCCGTTGAAATTCTTGAAGCCCTTGTGAAGGAAGAGTCCGAGGCTACCGCTGCCGTTACCGCACGCCGTGCACTGGGAGGAGAGTACCAGTTGATTCTCGGCTTGGAATTGGCAACGCTGGAAGACCATCCGGCGGCGGTCGAGTTGGCGATCCAGTTCTTCGAGGAGGTACTCAAAAACAGTCAGGGACAAACGCACGTAGAACGTGTGGTCTTTGTGCCGCTTAACAAACTCTACCTCAAGACCAACCAGGCAGAGAAGGGACGGGCGATGGCATTGGAAAAACTGCGGGAGTGTTTCCATTATCTCAAATTGATGGGAAATCAGTCCTACTATCAAGTCGGCAATAGTTATTATCAATCGCATAGTCTCCAAGAATCGGCAGTTGCCACGAGCCGTCTCTTGATCGACTCGGACAATGCGTTTGACGTGATGATCGTCTTTCGTGAAATGTATGATGGGCAGCCCTGGGTTAATTTGCAAAGGCAACAGCAAAATTACCGGTTGCGGGAACTCGACAGCATTTCTCAGGAACTGGAAGGAAAAATCAGTGCAAAGGATTACACTGAAAAACTGGAGCGGTTGATACCGGGCATGTCCGGCAATGAAGAGGAGGGCAAAGAGACGGACATAAAGACGGCTCTGCCGATGACGCTCGGTCGGTACATTATTCCGGTGAAACTGCCGGAACAGCCGAACCGCACGCCGATGTCTGCTGCCGCGATCAGGATGCTTGAACAGATGGGAATAATGCGGCAAACCGAAGTCCCCCTTCCTGCCGATTCCGAGGAATCACTGGCGGGAATTCGATTGGCGGACTCGCTCGCCGTCATTGCCGAAGAAGATGCCGACCGTTATGCCGCTCTCAAAACGGCTATCGAGGCACTGGGAACGGCGGCTCCCGAAGACCCGACGGTGCTGATTGCGCTGACCAGTTGCCGGTTGATCGACGGCGACCATGATGCCGTTGCCGCCTTGCTGCGCCGCGCTGCCGAATGGAGCAAGGATGCGGGGGATGTTGACCAACAGATTCATCTCGGTTTTTGGAGTGTTCTCAAGAGCACATTTGCCGAGGAAGCGTTGATGGCAATGCCGCAAGTCCGGGCGGATGTGGAGACGCTGTTCCAATTTACAGGACGTTTGGTCGGACTGATTACCGTCGATGCGAACGAGGAGCGGCGTACTCAACTCACGGGATTTTCCACGCCGGTTTATTCTTTCCTTCTCGATGTCCAACGCCGCACGCCGGAGGAACTTTATCAAAAGTTCCAGCCTGATGTCGATGCGAAAGTTTATGAAAGAATCCTTCTGCCGGCGCAGGGACGTTTGACACCTAACTTGGCAACGCAACGTAATCAGATTGCCGAGCAACTTTCCGAAGGGGTCGCGATTGCACCTGCTGCGGTGATGCAGGCTTTCCGTACCGCTTTTGCGAATGGGCATCCGCCGGTGGAAGGGGGCGGTCAATCGCGGGAAAACTCGATGTTCTTGTTGTTTGTGTTTGGCAGGGTTCTCGAAGCGGCGAAGGCTGCCGAAGTGGAACCCGTGATTGTATATGAGGCACTGCGGGACATTGTACTCCCGAAGAGTGAGCGGCGGAGTCCCTTCCTTGCGGAATACAACGATCTCGGCGGGGAGAATGGATATTTTCGTACACCGGCTGCCGACTTGGTCGATTGGGCGGTTGCGGCGGAACGCGTGGACGATTTGAAAGAACGCATTGCCGCAAAGCGGGCGCATCCCGATTCGGAGGCTCGACTCGATGCGGTAGAGTTATTGCTTGCATTGAAAACCGAAGATACCGGTCGGTCGGCGGAACTGATTGCCCGGTTCCTTGAAGGAGTCCGTGCGGACAATCCGCAGGTTTCGATGTTCGCGGCAATGGCGGCGACTCCGGCGGCAAAGCCCTTTGAGTTTTCGGAGATTACAGAGCACTATCCTGCGCTCATCGAACTGATCGATGCGCTCATTGTCAGTGAGAGCGAAGCGGTCAAGGATGCCCGAGGCAGACGTTATGCGTATTATATGGTGCGCAGTTTTTACGACCGCTTTGAGAAGGAGGCGGCGATCCCGCAGAGGACTGCTTGGCTCCGGCACTACAAGGGGGTTGCTCCGCTCAATCAGATGGATGGTTTTCTGTTCGCATCGGAAGACCGGCTTTATCATGAAGGACTCGCGGCGATAGAAGCGGATAAACTGGACGATGCGGTCGCGGTGCTGCGTTTCTTTGCGGCGCATAATGCCGACCATTTCCGCTACCGTGATTTGACGGAGTATCTTGAAAAACTTCAGCCGAAGGTTGCCGCTTTGAACGAAGCGGAGCGGCAGACGTTGCTCGGCGATTTTAATCTCTCCACGGTTGCCCGGCAGAGCAGCGTCCGGCGTGCCGAAGACACGAAACTGACCGCGAAACCTTTTGATTTACCGCCGCTGCCGGAAGGCACCATCGTGTATCAAAATGATTTCGAAAAACAGGTCGGCAGCGAGTGGTCGATAGACCGCCGGGACACAATGCCGGGCATCGACAAGACATTCCTCGGCGAGTTTCATTCGGAAAGGGTTCGGCTTTATCTGACGGACTTGCCGGAACACCGTTTTGTACGGATTCGTTTTGAACTGTTAACACTTGCCGGGATGGACGGCTTGGTGGGGTATCCGCGTGAATTCGGAGTCGATGTTTGGGGAATGGAAATTACGGGCGGCGGTGATACTCCGGTGTCCCGCCCGATGGTCTCCTCTTTCTCTTGTTTCCACAATGACCCGAATGGGCAGACACAGTCCTTTCCTGACGATTATCCGTTGGAGTTTGGTTTCCAGCCGGCTTGGTTCAGTCAATTAGTGGCGGACAGGCTTTGGACTTACAATAACGAAGATCATGGCAAGGGAGTTTATCATGGTCGGCACGGAGCGGACGTGGAAAAGAAGTTCGGCTATGAGGTCGATGCCGCTTATGCGATTGATTTGATTGTGCCGCACTCATCGCCGGAACTGTCGATAGAGTTTTTCACAAAATTCCAAGACGGTCCCTTTGGTCATGGACACATCAACTTAGCACTCGGCGAATGTTGGGGACTCGACAATATACAGATTGAAACGATAGACAAGGCATTGGAACTTGACGAGGCGGCATTAAAGCAATGCTTCGATGCACTGCTCGGCAATGATGCAGCAAAAGCCGGCACAGCACGCTGGCGGCTCGTCGCGGCGGAAAATGCGTCGGTCGAATACATCGCCCGATGGTTCAAGGATGAGTCGAACGCCGCAAAGCGGTCAGAGATTCAACGTTCGGACAATTTCGATTTATTCCGCATCAACCGCGTGCTCGAACTGATTGCGACTCCGGAAGCGGAAGTGTTGCGGAAGGAGATTAAGCCGTAACCGGGGGAAACAATGGTTTCCCCTTTGTGTCCTTTGCCGGAACTTTGCGCCTTTGCGGTTAAAAAAAGCCGCAAGTACACTTTTATCCCATTGATTCATGAAACCGCCGGAACACCTAAAACCGCAAGGGGGACGTTTTAACCTAACGCCGATGATCGACGTGGTCTTTCTGCTCATCATCTTTTTCATTGTTTCCAACAATATGATTCAGCAGGACAGTGCAATAGCCGTCGATCTGCCGGAAGCGGCAACAGGCGACCTTCCGCAGGAGATTCAAACCAAGCGTCTCACCCTCACCATCCCGCAGCCGGGGATGCTTTACGCGGGAGCCGAGCCGGTGGACAGGGGAAGTCTCCTTCGGATTTTGGCGGAGTGCCGAAGGGACTGGGGAGAAGAAGCCGAAGTCCGAATCCGTACCAATAAAGACATTCCATACGGCGAAATCCAACCAATCCTGCGAATGACAGCAGAAAGCGGCATCCTCCGCATCTCCTTCGCCGTGAGCCCCGCGCCGTAAAAGTGCCGCCGGTTTTTCTTTGCGTCCTTTGTCAAAACTTTGCGTCTTTGCGGTTAAAAGAGAATTTAACCGCAAAGTTCGCAAAGTGCCGTTTCATGTCATTTACAGCACAGCAAAGGCACAATCTCTTCCAGAACATGCGCACACCGATCCGCCACGTCGTTGGCTTCCCAGCGGTCATCCGGCTTGACGTACAATTCCGCACCGGCGGGTTTGCGGTACATGAACCATTCCGGTGTTACAATGACCTCATTGCCGATGCGGAGGTAGGGATGCAGCGCATCAGGCTCTTCCGGCAATTCTTTTCCCTGCAAAAGTGTTGCCTGTATCAGTTGCCAAACGTCCGCAGGTTGCAATAAGGTTTGACTGCGAAAACCGGCGTGTGCGGCGTTGGGGAAGCGGAGGAATAGCGGCAGATGTACGTTCTCGCCGTAGAGTTTTGTGTCGGCACCAATGAAATGATGCTCCCCCAGTGAAAAGCCGCGTGCCGACGTAAAGAGCACTGCGGTATTTTGGTCGAGTCCTTCTTCGTGCAGAAACTCAAACAATCCCGAAAGAGTGTCGTCTAAGAGGGAAACTCCGCCCGAATAGGCTTCCGCAACCGCCTGCCGCACGTCGGGGTCAATGATATTTTTGGTGTCTACGTCCGGCAGTAGGACACTAGGGTAAGGGTCAGGGTCTTCTTCAATTTGATACCGCTCCCGATAGGGCAGGGGAAAGTCCCAGTCTCCGCGAAACCCCTTGAAATGTGCCCAAAACACAAACGGCTTGGCGGGTCGGTGAGAGAGCAGGTCGGCAAGTGCGGCGATATTGCGGTAAAACTGCGTTCCTTCAATATCCCGTGCGGGTCGTTTTCGCTGTTTCGCTTCCAACCGGTGTTTTTCATCGAACCTGCCGGCATGCTCGTGCAAAAAAATGTCCGCGTCGTCCGTGAGCAGAATCTTGTGATGATCCGCTGGAAATTGCCACCACCCGGTCAGTGTGTCCGGTAGGTCCATGGAGGAGGCATAAAACCGGTCGAACAGTGCGGACTGACTGGCAAGTGCATCGAGCGTAGGTGTTTGAATCCAAGTGTTGCCATACGCTCCGATCATTCCGCTTTGCAAACCGTCAATGGAAAGGCAAAGGTAATTGAGCATGGAGTTAAGTATTATAGCGAAAACGGCGCGGAATTGTATTTTGCAGTTACAGCCCCGGCGGGAAAATTTTACGCTCTTGCTTTTATCAAATAATTTTATCCAATAATTTTCAATTTGTTTCGCACAAAGGCACGAAGGACACAAAGGTTGCTGTTTCTCTACTTTGTGTCCTTTGTGCCTTTGTGCGAAACAAATACTAAACATGTAATTTTTATCCGCCAGGGCTGTAAGATGGGCGGCAAGGAAGTCTTTCGGAACTTCGGCGGATTGTTTGACAAACTGTTTGACTTTCGATGCCTCTTGTAATGATTCAAAAATGGGATATGCTATGAGTATCATGAGGGCGTGCTTTGCAACCAGTGCGGTTAAAAAGAGGATTGAACCCCAAAGGATGCAAAGGCTATCGCAATGACAGCAACCAGTATATCAATATGTCCATTTCCCTAACTTCCCCTGCAATAGACGAAGTCAAGCGGATTATTGCATCGCAAAGCCTTGAAAGCGAAACATTTTTGCGAATCAGCATTCTCGGCGGCGGATGCAGCGGAATGCACTACGCGCTTAACTTCGATACCCTGTTTGATGCTGCTGTCGATACGAAATATGATTTCGACGGTGTCATGCTGGCAACGCAGAAAAAATTTGATCCGCACTTCGCGGGTACGGAAATAGATTTCGTCGACTCGCCGACAGGACGCGGTTTTGTGATCGAAAACCCCAATTTCCCCAAATTTGCCGGTTGTGCCATGTGCGGTCATTGAGGTATACTGTAAGCGGGGAGAAATTGGACGTTTTCTTTGCGTCCTTTGCGCATTCCCTTGCGAACTTTGCGGTTAAAAAAAAGAGAATTTAACCGCAAAGACGCAGAGAAGTGCAAGGTTCGCAAAGTACAATTTCATGCCGTCTACAGTATATGTGGTAATGCCGATGTCGAGTTGAAAGCAGGTTTTCTGCGGGGAGAGTTGCTCTCTTTTACCGAGTACCACTTCCCCCGTTCTCCCTAATCTGACGTTCAATAAGTTCACGTTCTCTCAAAATTTCCAATCTTAACTCCTCTTCTGTCGGAAGATACAATCTGTACTTTGACGCAAACAGATTTTCGTTGTCGGCAAGGACGGAGTATTTCACGATACTATCATCCTTATCCGTTACGAGTACAAGACCGATGGTCGGATTGTCATCGGCTTGCTTGATTTTCTCATCAAACAGACGCA
>Ga0099364_10013959_pt1 | contig 10728 bp, 15 predicted proteins | sample TergutTh196P3_FD_73070 | JGI IMG/M metagenome (GOLD analysis project Ga0099364, IMG submission 73070) | Microcerotermes parvus P3 segment gut microbial communities from Pointe-Noire, Republic of the Congo - Th196 P3 | ecosystem: Host-associated > Arthropoda: Insects > Digestive system > Gut ...
TTTTTTTATTTTTTTTTTTTTTTCTTTTTTTTTTTTTTTTTTCATTAACAAAAAAAAAATTTTCCCCCCCCCCCCCCCCCCCCGTAAATGCTTATATATAAGCATTTACAACAAAGGTTTGAGAAATCATCTCAAACCAGTTTTTAGTCAAAACTTATCAATCATAAACACCCATATTGAGAAATTTTCTTTGTTTCTCAATGTGGGTGTTTTTTTGTATAAAAAAATCAATAGGAGGAAAAATGTTTAAAAGACTAATTATTGTTATGATTCTTCTTTCGTTGTTTTTGGTATTAAACGCTCAAATGATGAGTCAAAGACAGAGTAAGTATAGAATCAATCTTGGTTTGGGCTTTTGTGGTATTTTTGGTGAGGATGTGATGCATGAAAACGATGGTTTAGAGATAGCTAGTCCCTCATTTGCTGTTGGGTTGTCTATTGTTAATGATTTAAAAGATCAATTTGTAACCTTTGAACCCGGCATTAGGCATATCATGAGAGGATTCTCAAAAAATATCGCTGAGGGAGCTGATGAAGTCGAACTAAAGCAAAATCAAATTTCTTATATTGACATTTTTGGCAAGATAAAGTTTGGCAATAAAAATGTAAGGGTATTTACGGGAACTGGAGTGGCTATCGCACCATTTACAGAGTATTACAACACTTTTAATATACCAGTGTATCTTGGACTGGATTGGTATCCACAAGAGCTTCCTTTTGTTTTAGGAATTGAAAGTGATATCCTGCTCCTGGATATGCCTGTCAAAGATGTCTACACAGATTTTAACAAAGTGAAATGTTATACAGTTTTGGCGTCTTTCAGCTATTTGTTCTAAAAAATTAATCCATACACATCCATTTAGGGATGTCAAATAAAATAAAGACATAAAGAGGTAATTTATGAAAACAAAAACATGTATTATTATTTGTATCGTTTTTTTGGCGATACTTTTCATGGGGTGCGAAACTACAAAACCAGACCCCACAGTCACCGGTGTGACAGTAGAACCAGCCATAGTGGAAGTTTATGTAGGGCAAACTTACCAATTTACAGCCATAGTCAATGGAAACAACAAACCAGACCAAGATGTGACATGGTCGGTAGTCGGAAGCAATGGTAGCTCCTCTATCAACTCCAATGGCGTTTTGTTTGTAGGCACTGGTGAAACTCATTCTACTATTAATGTGCATGCGACATCTACTTTTGATACCACAAAATCAGGTTATGCCACCGTGAATGTCCGTATCCCAAACATCACTTCTGTAGTCGTTTCACCAAGCTCAGTCGATGTAGCACGCGGAGCAACGCAGCAATTTAACGCAGTTGTAAACGGATCAAATAACCCATCCCAAGAAGTTATCTGGTCGATATTAGGTGGTGGAACAGGGACAAGTATCAGTACAAATGGACTGCTCACAGTGAGTGCCAGTGAACCAGCTAGCTCAATTACTATAATAGCAACATCAAGTGTTGATCAGTCAAAGACAGGCTCAGCAATGGCGAATCTGACTGGAGCTATCATCACAGGAGTAGTGATCAGCCCCAAGAACATCAATGTCGCTACTGGAGATACTCAGCAGTTTACCGCTATAGTGAATGGAAGTTTCAATCCTCCACAAACTGTTTCATGGTCTATTTCTGGAAATAATTCATCATCGACAAACATAAACTCAAATGGACTTCTGACTGTAGCTGAAAATGAAAGTGCGTCTACCATCACGGTGACAGTAGCCTCTACAGTAAATCTCAACCTAACAGACACAGCTACCGTGAATATAGCCAGTATCGGTGGAACATACAATGTGACCGATATTACCTCATGGATAGCTGCTATCCAAGGCATCAGAAATGGTGGAAATAACAGAATCCATACCATCAACGTCACTGAAGAAGTAAATGTAAATGTCAATACAGAGGTGACTTTCGGTAATGTTACAAATATCCAAGTAACTATCCAAGGTGGTGGCACGCTCGCCCTGACCGCTGCAGGAAATGTGCTGAGAATAGGGCTGAGACACAATATCATACTGCAAAATATTACCCTGAGAGGGATATCTACAAATACTACAGAGCCAGTGGTCTATGTGGCTGCTGGGGGGGTGCTGACTATGAGGAATGGGGCGACTGTTTGTGAGAATGGGTATAAAGGTGTATATGTAGATAATGGTCTGTTTAATATGGAAGGAGGGAGTATCAGAGATAATACAGCTTATTATTACTACAATGGAGCAGGGGTTTATATCTTTAATGGTGGTACGATGATCATGTATGCGAATTCCTCAATCACAAATAATGTTGGATGTGGAATCTTTATAGATTCAAATTCTACCCTTACCATAGAAGGAGGGATAATTGGAAGTAATACAGGCGGTGGGTATGTAAATTTTTATAGAGCGGGATATGGGGCTGGTGTTTTTGTAGCAGGATCATTGGTGATGAATGGTGGAGAAATAATATTTAACACAGCTTATTATCATGGAGGTGGGGTATTTGTTGCAAGTACTGGTAGTTTTATTATGAATAATGGATTAATCTCAGGAAATAATGCTTCGGACACAAATAGCTTGGGAGGAGGAGTATATATTACCAATACATTTATCATGAATGGTGGTACTATTTCAAATAACAGTGCCTACAATGGTGGAGGTGTATACATAATGGGTGGTTATGACATGGGTATAGTAGGTAGAAGTTCATTTACTATGACAGGAGGGACAATTACTAGTAATAACGCCGGTAATAATGGTGGTGCGGTATATCAACTATGGACTTCAAACTATCAATCTACATTCACTAAAACAGGTGGAAATATAGCCTCTAATAGCGCGTCAGGAAATGGTAATACTGCGTTCCATTCTGGGACTCCCAATAGATGGCGTAATGCGAATGCTGGACCGAATGTCCAGGTTGATGACCTGTTTTGGTTGAATGATTAAAGAGTAGAAAATAACACGAAAAGATGATCCCTTTTTGTCATTCTGAACGAAGTGAAGAATCTCGGATATCATTAAAAATCAATATGATGAGATTCCTCGCTGCGCTCGGAATGACAGAGGTGTGTGGCTTGATTTTCTACCAAACCACAAATCTTGTCTCCCCCCTGCCCCCTTCCATAAATGTGGGGGGAAAATCCCCAACATTTATGGGATTCTTGCTCTCCCCACCCACATTTATGGGGGGGGGTAGGGGGGGGAATAGGTAAAAATGAAAACCTTAAAAAAAACTCAATGGAGGAAACAATGAAAAGTAATTTTTCAAAAAACCAAACAAAGGAGAGGAAAAATAAAATGAGAAAAATGATATTTGTATTATCCATGGTAGTTCTTACGCTTGCATTTATTGGTGGCTGTGCATCTGCTGCTTCTTCATACTCACAAGGCATTCGTAATGAAACAGGTGAGAATGTTACCGAAATATATATACGAAATACAGGTACCTTAGATTGGAGCAGTAATAGAATTAATCGCGATGTATCTAATAGGAGTAGGCTTACTTTATGGCGAGTATATAATGTATTTGAACCACCAGAAATAAAAAATCAAGATATAAAATTTCGTGACAATAAAGGATTTTGGTATTCAAAATTTGATGTGCCCATTCCGTATGTTAAGATGTCTAAAACAAGGTCTGGTATGATGTCTAATTATGAAGGTATAATAATCTCCCCTAGTGATAGACACCCTATATTGACCATATCAAACCGAACGGGATACCCTATCCGTGTAACCTCACCTAACTCACAATCAATCGGCTCAGGAAGTAACGGAAGATATCAGCTTCCCGAGTTAGATTCAGATAGAAATATTACTGTAAATTTTTCTATAAATGATTATACTTTTACACGGCTTGCAAACATGAGCGATGGAGATACTACAATCACACTAACAGAAAGACCACCTGAACTCCGAATAGTTAATAATACAGGATTTCCTATCAGAATTTTAAACCCTTCTGGACTCATAACTGAAAATACTAGCTATCCTATAGGACATGTAAACCGTCTATTAAGAGAGATCCTAATGAATAACCAGGCTGTTATTTACACAAAACAAAGCAGAACAGCTAACGATATCAATGTCGCCTACCTAAGTTCAACAAGTCAATATAGAGAAAGTGTTACAATCCATGGTGATGATGTAACTCTATCTCTAACGAGGCGACCTGCTGTCGTAACTGTTCAAAATAATACTGGAGCGACTATAGTCAATGTTCAAGTAAGGGATAGTGGAGACATAGGTGCATGGGATTCTGTTAATATTCTCAGCATACAGCTCAATGAAGATGGAACGGCTGTCCGCCGGGATATAGACAATGTTACCATGTATGTTACAGATTTAACTGGGTCTATTGTAACGAGAGATAGTTTCAGATTTTGGATGGGTAACCTTGATTTAAGAGATGGCACTTATGACATCAGAGTTGACGATGTGCATGGAATGGCATATCTCAAACGCAATGTTCAAATATCAAGTGATATCGAGCTGAATTTCACTGCGAGTGATAGGTTGTAAAGTAAAATATCTCTTAAGAGATAATGGATGGTAGAAAATGAATCGCATCCCAATATCATATTCCAGAGGAATAATGGATTTGATTCTGCATATTTCTTATCGGAAAAAAGGATGGTGGATGGACATCGTTTCTACCAAGCCACAAATCCTAAAGGATTTGGAATGAATGATAAATACATTGTCATACATCGTAGATGTAATGGTTGGGTAGAAAATGAATCGTAGCTCAATATCATATTCCAGAGGAATAATGGATTTGATTCTGCATATTTCCTATCGGAAAAAGAGGGTGGGGTTGGATATCGTTTCTACCAAGCCATAATTCCTAAAGGAATTTTAGCGACCCACCCTTTCAGGGTGGGAAATGGGGGTTGGATGTCGATTTCTATTAAACGACACCCTTTCAGGGTATTTATGAGGAATAAGAAAAAGAAATATTTTCAATGTAAAAAAGAACTTGAAAAGAACAAAAGGATCTTTCAAGAAAAAGGAGGTTTAATATGTTTTGGGGTATAGTGTTGTATATTGTTATAGTTTTGGTAGCTTTTTATCTTGTAAATAAACACAATAAAAATAAGAAAAAAGAGAATTCGGAAAAAACTGAAAATCAAAATAAAGCTAATTCGATTCATCAGGACTTAAAACAATATCATATTTATGTAAAAAATGGTGACATGTATATCAACCAAGGAGAGTATGACAAGGCTATACATGAGCAAAATAAAGCAATCGAATTAATGCCTAATTTATCTGATGCATATTGGTCAAGAATAAATGCATATTATTGTAAATCAGAATATCAAAGAGCTATATCTGATTGCAATATTGTTTTGAAAAAAGAACCTGATTCTGCACGAATATATCATAATAGGGGGTTGTTATATCAGACCATGGGTGATAATGAAAAAGCTCTAGATGATTATAAAACAGCTATAAAATTAGATCCCAACAATGCTGACTATTATGGTGATTTATGTGTAATTTATATTATCATGGGCAACAGAGAGAAGGCACTCGAAAGTGTAAACACATCGATAAGATTGGACCCAAATGTAGCTCAAGCATATTGTAACAGAGGACAATTGCATCTTGAGATGAATAAGTTTGTTTTAGCAATAGCTGATTATGACAAAGCTATCGAATTGAATCCTGATATGCCTATCTGGTATTATAATAGAGGGTTGTGCCATTGTAATATTGAAGACTTTAGCAAAGCAATTGCAGATTTTGAAGTAGCAATTAAGCTTGACCCAAGTGATTCTGATTTTCATAATAGCCTGGCTAAGGCAACAGAATCGGAAAAAATGATTAAGGAGTAAATATATGTATCCCCAAAATACGAATTTGAAAAGAACAAAAGAATCTTTCAAGAACAAGAAAGAATCAAAAAATATGAAGGTATATATGAAAGATAATATCATTAAGAGGTGTATATGGGTTGTTTAATGACTATATTAGTAGTGCCATTTATTATTTGGTTTATAATCCATAAGCTAACTTATGTAGATAAAAATGAAATATGTACTTGCAGTAGGTGTAAAGTTAATGAATTTCCTAGATATTTAGGTACAGATTTAAGTCTCATAGAAAGAGGTGGAGGATATTTTAATATTTGTCCTTCTTGTTTTGTAGAATGGGAAAATACTCTAAGACCATGTACTTGGTGTGGTGAGTTATATAAACCATCTCAGTGGGCAGACGGAACGAATTATAATTTTTTGAGCTGCTGTAGTAATCGTTGTGCAAACAGTAGATATTAGAAAAACAGTAAAAATATAGGAGTAAAAATGTATCCTAAAAAAACGAGAGATGAATATATAGTAGAAATTGTTAACGCCTTTGGAGTAGAAGCGGATAGGGTGAGAAATATTTTTTCTAGTTATGATAGTTATTCTATTGATTATTTAAATAAAGAAGTTGATAGAATTCAAAAGAATCTAAGTGAAATCATATGTAAAAAATGTAATCCAAGTCTCAGATCTTGTTCAATACAGAGATTTAAAGAAGAACTTGATTTTATGAATATTATGGTAAAAGATTTTGGAGTGAGTTATTTTGTCTGCCAAAGGATTATAACAGAACTTCACCATAAAAAATAAAATATATTAGAAAGATGGAGGTATAATGGCTAGAATAAAAGTCACGAAATATGCTCGAGAAAACCCAAATTGGAATGAGTGTGGTAATAAACCAACTGAAAGGTGCTGCACTGAGCTTGAGATAGCTATACCAGTTCCTGATCCGGATGGTTATGAATTGAGCTGCAATAGATATGCAGTTCGCATATCGCCTACTAAAGTTCATACCTGTCTAAATGGGTCTGCATGTACTTATTTGCGATTGAAGGATCTGTATGATAAGTATCCAATGCCAAGAAAATTCTAGATCCAGATGATAGAAAATACCAAAATTGTTTGAAAAAGTCTAAAGAAGATAAAATAAAAGCGAGGTAAAATTATGTTAGAAATCCTAACCAATGAAGTAATGAATGAGCTTGAGGCGATGCAAGATAGCTCGTATAGCGGGAGCTATGAAGCTTCAGCTGAAGAATGTATGAATTGCGGTGGTGGGGCTTGCTCTGGAACCTGTATGGGTGGATGCCAGAACACATGTCATAACGGTTGTGTCGGTTCATGTGAAGGTGGTTGTCAAAACGGATGTATGGGTGGTTGTACTGGCACATCGAGATCATAGTATTCAAAAGATATCATCTTTTCATTCTGAAGCAAAACATTGTCATTCTGAGTGAAGCGAATAATCTCCTATCAAATTTGGAGAGATTCTTCGTTCCTCAGAATGACAGGGAAGATACCTCCTCACACCGAAGGTGTCGATAGCTATGTAGAAAAGGATGCTCCTCTGGTACCATCTCCACGCCGAAGGTGTGGCACAATTGGATTTGGGGAGTGGAAAATATATCGTTTCATACCTACGGCATGGAAAATCATGTGGGTGGTGTCGTTTTATACATAGCGATCGATCCCTTCGGGATGGTGCGGTATGTATATCATTTCATACCTACGGCATGGAAAATCATGGTGGGTGGTGTCGTTTTCTACATAGCGATCGATCCCTTTGGGATGGTGCGGTATGTATATATCGTTTCATACCTATGGCATGGAAAATCATGGTGGGTGGTATCGTTTTCTACATAGCGATCGATCCCTTCGGGATGGTGCGGTATGTATATCATTTCATACCTACGGCATGGAAAATCATGTGGGTGGTATCGTTTTCTACATAGAGATCGATCCCTTCGGGATGGTTTGGAAAGTATATATTATCTATTAAAGGAATAACATGAACAAAAAAGGATTAAGGTTTTCGCCGTCATTATGTATCACCCATGATTGCAATTTGCAGTGTATTTATTGTTATCAAAAGCATGATGGTGATAATAAAATGTCTTTGGAAACAGCGAAGAAATGTGTAAACTGGATTTTTGAGAACAAGCCAGAAAAGATGGAAGAGATAGAGATTTCTTTTATCGGTGGTGAGCCATTGCTGGAATTTGACCTGATGAAAAAGGTTTTTGAATATACTCATCAGATGGATCCCAAAGTGAAATTTCTCTTTTTTGCTACTACAAATGGGACTTTGCTGACTGAAGAGATGAAACAATGGTTCACCAAGTATAAAAAATATTTCTATTTAGGTTTGAGTTTAGATGGGATGCAGGAAACCCACAATCATAATAGAAGTAATTCTTTTGATGATATTGATATACAGTTTTTTCAAGAGACATGGAAAGACCAAAATGTAAAGATGACTTTGTCAGAATTTTCACTAAATAATCTAGCAGAAAATATAAAATATATACATTCACTTGGATTTAATATCACGGGAGCAAATCTCGCTGAGGGTGATTTTGATTGGGAAAATGAAGAATATATAAAAATTCTTATCCCCCAGTTGAAAGACTTAGTTGATTTTTATCTTAAAAATGATAATATACCCCTCTGCCCGATATTTGACAAAAGATTAGATTTATGCCAAGCAAAAGAAAAATATCGCCGAAAGTGGTGCGGAATCGGTGAAGGTACTATCTTTTTTGATACGGATGGCACAATGTATCCATGTAGTTTTGTGACCCCGATGACCTTTTCAACTGATGAACTAAAAGACATACAAAAAACTGATTTTCTAAATCATGATAATTTCATAGATGAAGATTGCCTTCAAAACTGTTATATCTATCCTATTTGTGGAGTCTGCCATGCATCAAACTACCTTGAGAATAAAACATTTAAAGAGCGAAATAAAAAAAGATGTCAGATTCAAAAGATGATAGCATTGTTTATAGCAGACTATCGGTCTAAATGGATATTAAAGAATCCAGATGGTTTAAAAGGATATGAATTATACCATAATATAGAAGCTATAAAAACAATTAAAGCATTATATGAGAGAGAGTTTGCAACATTATGAAAACAAACAACATCTCCAAAAAAATTATCTACCTTATACTGCTCATTCTCCCAGTATTATTATCATCACAGAACTTCACGGGTAGCGGCGGTCAAGGTATCACTATAACTGTTTCTGAGTTTCTTGGTGTGAATCTTTCCAATGACGAGTTACACATTTTGCCATTGATTCAGGGAAATTTTATCGGTATCCTGCAAAGGTATTCTGCGATGACAGTCTTTGATCAGCAATATATCGAAAATATTCTGAATCAACAAAATCGGTCTCTGGCTGGGGATTTTTCTGATATAAATATTGGAGTGATTTTAGGTATAAGTAAAAATGGTGGTCTTAATATACATTATCGTCATACATGGTTTAAAGAAACTAATACACATGCCATAAGCATAGGTATGGCAGGTGGTTGGAAAGATAATTTAGATAATTGATGGCAACAGCAATTTATCAATGCGATAAAAAAAGGCAAAAAAAAATAAATAAAAATATATGGAGGAATATATGCAATGTTTTAAATGTAGAAACGAAATTGCAGAAAACGAAAGATTCTGCTCCCATTGTGGAACAGATAGAGACAAAAGCTTTCGTCAACAATCGATTGATGACTCAATTGGATTTTTAGATTTTATTCGTAGAGTCTTCAGAGGTTATATAGCCTTTATTCTAATTGCAGACATCGTTGTCTTGGGAATTGTTGGGGGAGCCTTAGGTGGTGCAGTAAACGGAGAGTATGCTGTTCTTGGCACTTTTTTAGGTTTAATCATCGGATTTTTACTTGTCGTCTTAGGTGGTGGTGTGCTGGTTACCTTTATAGAAATCGGCGATAATATCCGTAGATTAAAAGATGACCTTGATGAAATCAAAAAATCAATATCAAAATAGAGGTGATTACAAATGAGATGTATAAAATGTAATCAAGAATTGAATGACAATGCTATGTTTTGTGTGCATTGCGGAAAAAAAAATACCAATAAATATGCAGATCATTTACGAGTTATAGGATTTGTAAGTTTTGTGTTGACAGTATATATACATCTTTATTCTTGGAGAAATTTACAAAATTCATACTCAATTATGACTATATTTTTGGGTTTGTTGTTAGTTATCTTATCTATTATGATTATTAAAAATAGTCATAAATATGAAAAAATAACACTCTTGACTAAGCTAAGTATTTCCTATTTAATTTTATTCATTATATCGAATTTGATATTATGTCTATTGTTCAAAAGATTAAGTAGGGGTTGGATAAGTGCAATCACCATAACAACCCTTTATATTATCAATATATCAAAGATAAAAAAAATGCACCTTAAATCAATCGAAGACGATAAGAGAGATAAAGATGAGTTTTCTACCAAGGTATAATTCCTAAGTGGAATAATCTAGGAGGTAGTGACCCAGAGATTGCTTCGGGGGGATAGCAAGAAGAGACCTCGCAACGACGGGAGGAGGGTAGTGACACGGAGATTGCTTCGGAAGGATAGCAAGTAGGAACCTCGCAACGACGGGAGGGGGATAGTGACACGGAGATTGCTTCGGGGGGGTAGCAAGAAGAGACCTCGCAACGACGGGGAGGGAAAGTGACATGGAGATTGCTTCGGGGGGATAGCAAGAAGGAACCTCACAACGACGGGAGGGGGATAGTGACCCAGAGATTGCTTCGGGGGGATAGCAAGAAGAGACCTCGCAACTGTATGTGTTACATAATTCATTGCTTTTTTCGTTATTTTTCATTTTTTCTCCATTATACATTTTTTACAGAAAAGTTGCTCCTTTTTTAATGAATAT
>Ga0099364_10013960_pt1 | contig 10728 bp, 12 predicted proteins | sample TergutTh196P3_FD_73070 | JGI IMG/M metagenome (GOLD analysis project Ga0099364, IMG submission 73070) | Microcerotermes parvus P3 segment gut microbial communities from Pointe-Noire, Republic of the Congo - Th196 P3 | ecosystem: Host-associated > Arthropoda: Insects > Digestive system > Gut ...
TCAAATAACGCTGAAAGGCTGATGCCGAACAGAAGATAGGGAAAAGTTATTCTAAAAGCCTTTAGCAAATCAAGAAAAAACGTCTTTTTCTGTTTATCCGCCGACTCCGCGAAGCGTTCAAAAGAAAACAGCGTTTTACTACGGAACAGCAAGAGTACAAGGGCGCCGGCCAAAACCCCGCTTAAAAAACTCAATGCCAGGCGTGCCAGCGCCAGGTCCGCGCCCAGAGCAAAGCTGAAAAGGAATATATTGGGGTTTAACAGAATAGAACTGACCATAAAAGCGGCCAGTAAATGCTGGGCTACGCCTTTTTTCCCAAGGGCGGCTATAATCGGGACTGTACCGTACATACACAGGGGCGATACAATACCCAAAAAAGAAGCCAAACAGAGCGGCAGAAGCCAAAAACTCCCGGAAGCCAGGCCGGTCATTTTTCCCGCTATCCTTTCAGAAAGGAAAACTGACACCAGAGAACCGGCAATGAGCCCTAAAGCCCAATAAGGCGCAATTTGGCGGAACTGAAACCATATACCGCCCAAGATCATGGCTACTTCATACAATTTCGATCCTCGTATTTAAATTCATGGTAGCGGGTAAAGAAAGTTATTGTCAATGCCTTATATCCAGCTTGCTTATTTTCTTGTAATAATGTAAAATGTCTAATAAGTAAATTGCTTTGGTACAAAACAGGAGGTGATAAGAATGGCAAAAAAAATCATTCTCGCCATTGACGATAACAAAATGCAGCTTGATATGTTTCAAAAGATGCTGGAAGCAAAGTACGATGTCCGGACTGTTAATTCCGCCTCAAATGCCCTGAGCTTTTTAAACACAAACCAGGCGGATCTCGTTCTTTTGGACATTGAAATGCCAAACATCACCGGTTTTGAGTTTCTATACGACATAAGAAGGATCCCCAGTTATACAGATGTGCCGATAATTATAGTCAGCGGTAATACTGGGCCGGATTTTTACAATGAAGCCAGGAATTCCAGCGCTTTTGATGTACTAAGCAAGCCGGTAACGCATGATTTACTGGAAAAAACAATAGAACAGGCTTTAGCTTCTAAGGCATAATTGATTTAAGGGGGAAACTATGGGGAAACTAACCCCAGTCATAGGGATTGACGAAGAGAAATGTATCAATTGTTATGCTTGTATAACCGCTTGTCCGGTTAAATACTGCATGGACGGATCGGGAAAGACAATAACTATTAACCATGATACCTGTATAGGCTGCGGGCACTGCATTGCTTCCTGCAGGCACGGGGCCAGAATACCGTTGGATGATACGGAAAGTTTTCTTGAGGATCTGAAGCGGGGTACCAAAATGGTAGCCATAGTAGCCCCGGCTATAGCCTCTGTATTTCCCAACAATTTTCTCAGGCTGAACGGCTACTTAAAATCACTAGGAGTTGAGGCGTTTTTTGACGTGAGTTTTGGCGCGGAACTTACCGTTGTTTCTTACCTTAATTATATACAGCAAAAAAGCCCCAGAACGGTGATTGCCCAGCCCTGTCCGGCAATTGTCACCTATATTCAGATTTATCATCCGCAATTAATACCCTATCTTGCGCCGGCGGACAGCCCAATGCTGCACACTGCCAGGATGATCAAAGAGTATTACCCTCAGTACCAGAATCACAAGATTGCCGTAATTTCCCCTTGCATTGCCAAAAAAAGGGAATTTGATGAACTCAGCGTGGCGGATTTCAATGTTACAATGCTTGCCCTAAAAGAGCAATTTGAACGGCAAAAAATTCATCTTGAAAGTTATCCTATTGTGGATTATATAGGCCCTTCGGCGGAACGGGCAGTGGTATTTTCCAGCCCTGGAGGCCTTTTGGATACTGTAGAGCGCTTTATACCAGGTTTCAGGCGAAACACCCGTAAAATCGAGGGGGTTCATACAATTTATCCCTATTTAAGAGGTGTAGCTCACGACCTGGATAAGCAGGGTATTGAGTTCCCCTTGCTTATTGACTGCCTCAACTGTGAATTTGGCTGCAATGGCGGCCCCGGTACGGGAAACCATAAAAAAAGCATGGATGAACTTGAAAGTCCGGTTCGCAAGCGCTCAAGAGAGCTTGAAAATAACTTAAATCCCAGACACCAGGAAAGCCTGTACAAAAAATATCATAAGGTTTTGGACCGCTACTGGAAACCCGGCCTTTACGACCGGAAATATGCAGACCATTCCAGGAATTACAACATAAAGCGTCCAAACGAGTCTGAGTTAACTGAGGTCTACAAATCTCTTAAAAAATACAGCCAAGCTGATATATACGACTGCACAGCCTGTGGTTACGGAAGGTGCAGGACAATGGCAACGGCGATTTTCAATGGTCTTAATAAACCGGATAATTGTGCCCATTATATCCATTCGCTCCTTACGGATGAGAAAAAAACCATAGTGTATATCAACCAACAACTCAAGACCCACATCAGCCGCGCCCTTGAAATAATAGAGAAGATCAACAGCCTTGTTGAAAAACTTAGCGTCAGTATCAACACCCAGTCAGAATCGGTAGACGAGTCTTCGACTATTTCGGGAAAAATAGTCAGTTCCCTAAAGAGTACTTCCGATCTTTCACGGCAAAGACGGGAATCCGTGATGGAGCTGATTGAGAACGCCAGCAGGGGCCAAGAGGCTATGAGAGAAACCATTGTAGCGGTTCAGGACATTTCCAAGTCCGTGGACGGCATAGCATCGGCCATAAAAATTATCAGCGTCATTGCGTCCAATACCAACCTGCTTTCCATGAACGCCGCCATTGAAGCGGCCCACGCTGGGGATGCGGGTAAGGGCTTTGCCGTAGTGGCCGATGAAATACGCCGGCTTTCCGAGAGCACCAGGGAAAACTCCCGCAGTATCTCCCAAACCCTGTCAAACATCATCGCCGGGATCAACACAACTTCCAAGCGTACCGGTGACACAGGCAGCCTGATTAACGAAATGTCAGCGGAGATTAACAGCTTTGCCACTACAATGACCGAACTAATTGATACATTGAGCGAACTTTCCTCTGAAAGCTCCGGAATTACCAATTCTCTGAAAGTTCTGCGGGAGCATAGCACTGCTGTTAAAGATGATTATTCTGAAATGCTGTCCTTGACTGACAGAATCCGCTATGATATTAACTTCCTGGCCGCTATGTCGGCGGACATAGTCCGGGCCATTGAAGAAAATGACCAGCATATAATTTCCAGGCTTACCGCCATGGAGGAAAGACATAATGAGGGGGCTATAAAGAAGTATGGCAGATAAAAAAGCAATTCTTGCTATTGATGATGATCCGGTGCAGCTTAAAATGTTTCGCAATATTTTGGATCAAAACTACAATGTTTGGACGGCAAATTCCGCAACTAACGCCATTAAGTTTTTAAATGCAAACAAAGTGGACGTTATTCTTTTGGATATTTCAATGCCAAACATCACCGGTTTTGAGTTTCTTTCTGATATAAGGAAAATCCCCAGCTATATGGAAGCCCCGATAATAATAGTCAGCGGCAATACGGGGGCGGAATTTTATAACGAGGCCAGAAATTCCAGCGCCTTTGATGTTCTGGGTAAGCCGGTAGAACCGGACATATTGATTTCAGCAATTAAAAGAGCCCTTACTGAGGTTAGCGGATGAGTAAAAGTGTAACAATAACCGGGGCTAATTTTGAGTCTGAGGTACTGGGATCCCCTTTACCGGTGCTAGTTGATTTCTGGGCCGCCTGGTGCGGCCCCTGCAAGATGATCGCCCCTTTTATCGATCAACTGGCGGAGGAATACTCAGGCCGCATCAAGATATGCAAAGTCAATGTGGATGAAGAAGAGGACTTGGCAAGCCAACATGTCATTGCATCGATCCCTACCCTGGTGGTTTACCAGGGCGGGAACATAGTCAATCAAAAAGCAAGCGCCTTGCCCAAGCAAGAAATCGAAAAACTGTTCAAAGACCTCATCTAGGCTCATACCGTCTGGGGTTATTGGGCAGGCCTGTTGTTGCGCCGCTGTTTACCGTAATATACCAATTCTCAGGCCTGCCGCCCCCCTCAAGGCTTTCGTCCCGGTTAATTGTGCGGGTAGCGGTGGTGGTTGCGGTATTAATTGCATCTAGGGGAGTCAGCGTATAGCTTCCCGGAGCCGGCGATTCACCCCCACGAGGGAACCAGGCGCCCTGGCTGGCCAAAAACTCCGCCGCCGTGGCAAGATCCGGCCTGCTCCAGGCGGGACCTGGATTCCTGCTAAGTAATACTGCGTCAATGACCCTGTCGTCCTGGTCCAATAGGTACACCACATCGTCATCCCGAAGCATTTTGGTTGATCCCGGCGCCCAGAGATCCCTGGCTGTAGGACGCGCCTCGTTTCCCCCGGAAAGGGCCAGGTTGTCTCCCGTTTCATCAACCAGGCCTTCTTCCCGGCTTCTCATGTGGAGCACTATATACTCCCCCGCCTGGATTTCTACAGGCGGGAATTCGTAAACCGGCCGGCTAATGGAATGACTGGCCGTAAAGAGCCGCAGGGCCCCCAGATTTCCAGCGCTGAGGGAGTAGAATTCTATAAATTCAACTCTGGGATTGGAATAAGTAGTCCGTAACTCATTCATAAGGAGCTTTGGAACCCTATCATTCCGGGCCCTGAAGGGTACCAGGACATTAATGGTGTTCCGTTGTTCATCCTCCACCAGGACATCGGCGATAATTTTCTCCCCTTCTCTGAGGGGCTGGGCCAGGGTGATCAGCAGTTCCTCGCCTTCCTTATAAGAAAGAATTTCTGAGAAAGGTTCTAAGTGCAAGGACAGCATTTTTACCGGCTGGCTAAAGCGAAATGCTATTTCTGTAGAAGAAAGGGCCTTACACTCCAAAAACAAGGGCGCCGATGTCTTTCTGTTCAAAACCCCCTGAATAGCCGCTTCGGAAGAACAAGCTGAAAAGATCAGCGCCAGGCATAGGGCAAATCGAATAAATAAAAACTTAAGCTTCATAATGGCCTCCTAACCCTATTACGGCTTTAAGGTTAAAGGCGCTTCATTTTTTTGGAGCTTTTATCAAAAATATTTTTCCTGTATCATAAAGGATTAATGAAGCCGGAAATCCTTCGCATGATTCTTCTAAGCCCTCTCTATTATGTCCCTTATGGATCCACGGTTCTTGAATTCAAAGAGGAAGAGGGAGAAAAGCTCTTTTGCTTCGAGGTAGAAGAATCCCAGGCGCAAAAATTTGAACCGGACAAAGATAAATTAATCGGTTCTTCGGTATTTGTTGGGATAGCGGCAAATAAGGACCAGCCGGGAGCAGCGACTTTAGAGCTTAAGACGGGGAATTACGTTTTTTGCCAGCTTCGTGAGATTCTTGACTGGGAAGAAATTATTGAATTAGCCGTGGAAGTGCAGAATGAAGGCCTCTGGCAGCGCCTGCAACTTGATCGCCGCCTTTATGTTCGCTTCCTTTTTGAAGACGGCCGGGGAGTAACTCAAATTTGGAGACCTTTTCTTGAAGAAACTGATGTTTCTTAGGGAAACAGATGTTTCTTAGAGAAACATTAGGGATGCAGGGCTTCTACCATATAACGAATGTCATAATTCGGGCCGCTCTGCCTTTTCATTTCAATTATCATGATCAAAGAATTGCCGCTGGGGTTAGTAATTACCTTTTTGATTCGGTAGGAGGCAATCTGGGGCCGTCTGAAGGCCGGCGTACCCACAACATAGGATTTTCTGGACCCATCACGGGCAATTCTTTCAAGGTCAATAGAGAAAGATGATGCTAAGTTTGCCCCTGAACCTTCAACTCTGGAAACCAAAGTGGCCCGGTACAATGCGCCGGTGGCAAAATCCCTAAATTCAATAGTTTGCCTTGGGGCAGCGGCAGGCTCATCCAAAGAAACAAAGAGGGGGAGTCCCTGATTTAAATAATTCACCCCATGCCTGTTAATCAGGGCATTGTTCCGGGTGATAATATTATAAAGAGCGCCGGAACCGTCCTGACCGGCTGCCACCGGGCGATCATGGGTAAAAGATACCCTTCCTTCGCTGACGAAGCTGTTCCGCGATACATCAACCACAAAAAGTTCCGCCCAGGGCCTAAGGGTTCCCGTTTGAACCCCGTATTGGGCAAAGGAGTAAATTCTACCATCCGGAGAAAAACCTAGATCAACAAATGTGGCAGTATCACCAGCCCAAAGATTAGGGGCCAATAGTATAGCGGCAAAAATTAGCGCCCAAACCCTTCTTTTCGCAATCATGAGATCACCTCTCTATTGTATCGGAAGAAAAAGCTATAGCCTTGAGTTAAAGCCCCTTAATGTTTTATGCTATGCATATGACTCTATCGCTAAGGAACAATTGCTTTAAGGCAGGGATTATTACTTCTGTCCTATCTCTGGCCATTATACTTGCCACAGCTTCTTCAATCCTGCCTGTATATCCTGAAGTCTCCGCCGAGAGTATCCAGCGTTCCTCAGGAATATTTCATGAGTTTATTGGAGATTTTTTTGAGCCTGATCCCTATGTGCCTTTTTTATCCACCATAATCGCCGCCGCCTATTCTCTGATTGGCATTATCCTGATCTATTATTTTTTTGAAAAAACCCAGTCTCCAGAGATCCTTTTTATCGGCCTTTTTATCTTTTCTTTTGCCTTTGAGAGTGTAAGGATCGTGGTTCCCCTGGCAAGACTGATGAGGCTTCCCAGCGTCTACCTGGTTAGAAGCTCCCGAATTCTGGTTTTTGGCCGGTATTTCGGGCTTTTTTCTCTTTTCACAGCCAGCATTTTTTCTGCGGGGCTAAAAATTCAAAAACAGGGGAACATAGTTATTATTGCCGCCGCCGCCGCCCTGGTTTTTGCCCTGGGAGTTCTAACAGACGGCCTTTCCTGGGATTCGGCCCTGAATGTGAAAAACGATTTTTCGTACACCTTTATCATGGTCGAAAGGGGCATTTTCGGGATTAGCATGGCAAGCTTTATTATCTCAGCTTATACCCGGGGCTCAAGAAGTTATATCCCCATTGCCCTGGGAGCCCTCTTGATTTATGTAGGCCGGAACATACTCCTCAGCGGAGATGTCTGGATAAGTCCCTTTCTGGGGCTCTTTATTCTTACCCTGGGAACCTTGATCGCCTGTATTAAGTTACACCGCATATATTTGTGGCTTTAGTTTATTACACCGGGCCATTCAAAAATCATTATTTTCCTCAGCACATAATTTTCCGCCAGATCGCCGCTTATTCGCTTTCCGTTCATGTCCAATTGGGTTAGCTCAATTGAGCCCACCCAGTAATAAGGGGGAAAATCATCAATATCCAGGGTAATTATTAACCCCGCTTCGTTCCAATTGAATGTTCCTTTGCGCCTTACAGTGTTATCAATGTCCTCGCCTATGTAGTGATACCGCAATTCAAAAGTTTCATCGTAATACAGAGCAATTAGAACATCAATTCCCGGGCCGCTTGCCGCGGGAATAACACCGGTGTAAATGCCTCCCCAGCTCACACTGTTTTGTGAATTGTGTATATCATAAAACATCATGGGTTTGCTTGATTGGCAGGAACCTAAACCAAGCATGAGGGATACGCCCGCAAGCACTAGAAAAGAAAAAAAGTTCTTTGTCATTTTGTCCTCCATAACCTCAAAATTAATATCGAACACAAAACGAAGTCTTGTGCGCCATCATTTTAAATATACCAAATGCGATGGTATTCTGGATGTGGAGTTTGAATATTTTTAAGATATCAATAACATAATTAAGAAAAAGTATGGTGAGGAAACGTTCTTTTACCGGTTTTTGAGAATAGTTCCACTATTCACTATTCTTTGTTCTCTCTTCATGCTATACTTACCCCATGACTATTACGCAAACAGTAGAAATTCCAGCTGATCGGCGGCTGCATTTGGATTTTGAAGTTCCACCGCAAGTACCAACAGGAAAGACAAATGTAGTAATACAATTCATTGTTCGGGAAGCTGCACAGCCCTTGGTAATCGAACCGGATATTTGCGAGGAACCGACAAAAATCATTCCTAAAGATACGCCAACACCCATTTCGGACTCGCTTGTGGGAATACTTTCTGGTATAGGAGATATAGACCTTGATGAAATCCGCATGGAAAGGCTGGCTAAACACCTTAAATGAAAGTCCTTGTTGACACCAATGTTGTTTTGGATGTTTTGATTAACAATCTCGCCTTTTTCGCCAACTCCAAAAAGATTTTTGACTTTGCTGAGCAAAAACAAATAACCGGATTCATATCTGCTTCCGCAATAACCGATATTTTCTATATTGCCAATAGAAAGCTCGGAAGTAAAATAACAAAAGAAGCTCTTAAAAAAACTCTCTCTGTCTTCAAGCCAGCTACGGTAACAGATGGTCATATCTATCAAGCGCTTGATATGGAGTGGGACGATGGGGGATAAATCCCCTCCGAGGACTCCGTCCAGTTTGTAGTTGGCCAGGGCCTTGCTGTGGATTATATAGTTACCAGAAACACTCAAGATTTTACATCTGGTTCCATTACTGCATTAACGCCTGAACAGTTTATAGAACAGCTAACAATGAACAGTGAACAGCGAACAATTAACAACTTGTAATTAGTAGCAAGCGTGGGCCGTACTCTAATCCTCAAAAAACAATCTTTCATTGCTAATTGTTCACTACTGTTTCCTATTGCCTGGTATACGTATAATCAATTCTATATTAAAAAGCCCGGCACTCCCACCATGCATATGTGTTAACTTTTGTTCCAAGAAACACGGATTAGCGCGGATTCCCACGGATGGTTTTGCAAAAAATTCCGTGTCAATCCTGTGAAAATCCTTGGTTATTGTAATGGGGAAGATGATTTTCCGCCTGTTGAGATAGCTTGGCTTTAAACTTATGGTAACGCCTCGTGGTTCCATGCCAGACCATTCCAGGTATAGATTCCAGCCTGTCTGTCGCCGAATATGTAAAAAGAATCAAAGCCATTGTCAAAGCTATCATAACCTGGATTTGTCTCTGATTCAAATACAACACCCGCGCCTATGGTGATGGTTTCCAACAAGGGATAATCTTTAAATGCAAACCCCTCTATGATGCAATTGGCGCCTATTTCAACTCTGGTCATCGATTCATTTTTAGAAAACGCATATTCTCCAATTGTAACGCCCGAAGGTATTACTATTTCTTCCAGATTATTATCATAAAACGCATAGCTCCCTATTGTTTCAACCATATCACCCAGGAAGCTAACACTGGTCAGAGTATTTCCGTAAAATGCAAAGTTTCCGATGGATGTAAGCTCGTCACCTGTGATAAGGGATACAAGGCTACTAAAGTCTCTAAATGTAGGCTGTGAGGAGGTCCCATCCGGTATTATCTCCGCTGCATTGGGCAGAATTAGGGAAGTAATTTTCCCCTTACCAATAAAATTGCCACCCCTTGGATCAAACACTCCGTCACTTAACAGACCGCTTCCGGAGATCTCGTCAGAGCGACGGCATAGGGACAGGTCAAGGTTCACCCTATAATTGTCCAAGACCTGCAATGTGTTAAGAATATCAGCCCATTTTGAGCCGTCCAACACAAAAGCCAGGGGCAGAGGTATCGGGTTGTCGCCAAGATCCATAGCCCCATTAATGTAGCCGTAGAGGTCTACATCCATCGTAATGGTTACAGGGCTATTAACCCTGGCTGCTACCTGCACAAAACCATTAGAAGAACCCTGAGCGTAATCAATCCCGTTTAACCTCGCTATTATCGTTACGGACCATCTGCCTGGGTCGACGGGGATGCTGACTTGCTGTCCAAGGGCATAAGGCCCTCTCTCCGGCTCAGGTCCAGAGATCTCATTGTCAAGAATAATGAAATGCGCAACCGCCCCCATGGTTGCCCGTCCTAAACCCGGCAAGCCGCCCAAATTGACGGTGATTGTGCCTTTTTCCCCGTCTTCTTCCCCTGTCCAGGAACTAAAACACCCAGAAAACGAAAAAAACGTCAAAACAAAGACCAGAGCCATGTTTCCAATCGTTTTGACAAGTATTTTAGCCATGATCTTTACTCCTAGCGCTGGATTTTACTTAAATTATCGCAGCTTATTTATGTTTGGCAACAAAAACCAAACCTCACCGGGTGGGGAAAAACCGGCATCGGGGTGGGCGCCATAGGAATTAACATGAATTTAACTAGCAAAAAATAAAAACCTAACAATTATATTTCAATCTGATATCCAATATTAAATATCTCCGCTTATGTGGAGGTAAAAATCAGGAGGATGTGATTCCGCGTTGCGGAAACATCGATTAACACCGCCGCTTATGCGGCAGAATCAGGAGGATTTTTCGTTATGAAAAAAAAGATTTTTTTAGCATTGGTTGCATTAGTGGTTGTTTTTCAACCACTGTTTGCAAGGGGAGACTATGAAAGCAGGGCGCAGAATAGCGCCAATGCAGCAGGGGGACAGGCAAAGTACGTGTTTCTCTTTGTCGGTGATGGTATGGCGCCAACACAGGTCAGCGCGACAGAGTATTATCTGGCAACAAGAGCAAATAACATGAACTTTGATATTAACCGTCTCAGGTTTACCCAATTTCCATCAGCCGGACTAATGAACACCCATGATTATGGCTCATTAATTACCGACTCAGCTTCCGCCGGCACAGCATTTGCCACAGGGCGAAAAACATTATCAAGCATGATCAATGTAGACCCAAGAGATGGACTAACACCGTACAAAACCATAGCCGAATATGCCAAAGAAGCAG
>Ga0099364_10013961_pt1 | contig 10727 bp, 3 predicted proteins | sample TergutTh196P3_FD_73070 | JGI IMG/M metagenome (GOLD analysis project Ga0099364, IMG submission 73070) | Microcerotermes parvus P3 segment gut microbial communities from Pointe-Noire, Republic of the Congo - Th196 P3 | ecosystem: Host-associated > Arthropoda: Insects > Digestive system > Gut ...
TAAACGGCGTAGATTTTACAGGCAACACGTACAGCTTTACCATGCCTACGGCGGACGTGACCGTAACAGCGCGGTTTTTCATGGATTTCCGTCCATTATCGAGCGGCGTAACAAGCGCGCGGGCGGTTATAAATGTAAAAAACTCATGGGAAAGCGATGACGCATACAGGGAGCTGACGAGTAATACAATGGCCATCGACGTTCCCGCCGGCGACTTCGCGTATGTCAGGCTCAGGTTAAGCGCCGAGGGAGGCCCTGCTTACGGGTTCTCGTATACGTTCCAAAATTTCAACGCTGCCTTTTTGGCGGCGGATACGGAATTTTTGGCGACTGATAACCCGGGTCTGCCGAGCCTGCAGGTTTCTCATATTGGGACAAACCTTCATATCAGGCACGACAGTGACGGCACGACTGAAAGAATTGCGGCGGATGGTTATTTGGACGTTATAATAAGGTTCAAAGTAATCGCTTTTAACAATGCCGTCGTGAACGTGAACAGCGTAGCCGGTTCCAACGAACTAAACGTTTGGCGGGGCCTTTTGCTGACCGGGACGAATGTCAGGCTAAGCGACGTCGTTAATTCAGGCGTTACCACCGGTGCGCTTTTAGGAAACACCGCGATAACGAACGCCGATTTCAGGCATGGCGGGGAAACCTTCACGCTCGCCAACGGGAGCAATACCGCCGTCAATAACGCACAAGGCTTCGCGAGGATCAACATCGTCGGTTCCGGGAATATCGCGTTTACCTATGCCGGCGACAGACGGGATCTGACGTGGGGAGACGAATACGTAACAAAGCTTACGCTTACCTCGAACCTGGAAGCTTACGGGTTTGCGGCGTCGATCGGCGCGGGCAATAACTTGATTGTGGATTTGAGTAAATGGGAACAGGACAATCCGGGCATACCTCTCACGGCTGTCCAGAACACAGGGGACGGAGCAATAATAGTCCATGAAAGCGCCGTTCCCATCATAAGCCCCGGCCAGCCCCTAGATGTGACGCTGCGCTTCAGAGTCGCGGCAATCTGGGGGCCGGGAAGGCATGCCTCAACTCACGCTTTTTTAGAGACCGCCATTATCGCGAATCAGGCACCGTCAATACGCGCGACAGGCGCGAACGGGTTCAGCCCTGTACTGCTTCTTAAGGCGGGGGCCGCCTCCGCGATACGGTCGGGCGGCACGGTCACGCAGGCAGGCGTCGATTCTGCGGTCATAAGCGGCGATGTCGGATACGCCCACCATTCATCCACCGTGCTGACATTGAATGACCAAACAGTATTCGCGGGTGATACTGCGGGACACATAGTTTTTGGGGACGCGACAGGCAGCCTCGGCGGCGTCACAGGCCCGGTAGAGTTGACGATGACAATTACCGCGCCCCCCGACAAACCTGTTTATGGGTTTAGCGGCGCCCTCATTTATCAGGGAGGTTTCATTAAGCTTGACGAGGCTGCCACGAAAGAGAAAAACAGCGGCCTTCACATTGGCTTCCGGAATCCGGCAAACCCGGATGCGGTCGGTACGACACTTACCAATACCACGAACGCTAACACCGGTACGACTAGGCATTTTATGTACATCGAAAGCGACGGGACTCCAATAATAGAGCCCGGTAGCATGCGAGTCGTGACGTTGGTATTCATGCCGACAGACAATCCGGCGGGGCCGAACGCGGATCGTTTTATTACCGGAGTTAACCTCACTGTTAACGGCAACGATAAGATGTTACTGTATGTGGACCCTTCCATAAGATACGAGGAAACGGGGGCGGGACTGACGGCAATGGAGCTAAATGAGTCACTTCATCTTTCTGAAGAGCGCGCCGGGCGCGTGATGTATGCCATGTCCAATGCCGGCTTCATTAGTCTTAACAATCCGATACCCGGCCTTACCCTTTCATCGGACGGCTACTACCAGTTGAATACCCCCGAAAATGCGCAAACTTTCGCGGATGCCGTTGCGGATGGATTCACAATGCTCAGGGCGCGTATTGGAGCGATTACGCTGCCGTCCGACTTTGAAGGTATCGGCACTGCGGATAATCCGTTTACCGGCGAGCTGACCGGCGGCCCGGTCACAGTCAGCCGCGTCGTTACCTCCGGGTCAAACCCCGTAGTCGGCGGCGTGGTCGGATATCTTGGCTCGGGCGGTATCGTTCAAGGGCTCACCGTGGCCGGAAACATCAACGTATCCGGTACGACGGGAACTGCGAACATAGGCGGCGTAGTCGGAATATCGAACGGCGGTTCCATCCATAACGTAATGAGCTCTGTAAATATCAACGCGGGCGGCATCAACGGCAATGCGGGCGGCATCGCCGGATGGGTGGACAAGTCACAATCGACCTCCGCAAACGCAAATTATAGGTATGCCATCAGTCGCAGCAGTAATACCGGTTCGATTTCCGGCGCTGCGAATACCGGCGGGCTAGTCGGGCTTTTTGCAGGCGGCACGCCTGACGATACATCGACCCAAAACATGATTTTCCGCTCGACGAATACGGGCGCAATCAGCGGCGTCAATGTCGGCGGCATTGCGGGTTCCGCCACGGGCGGCGTTATCATAGAGAGCGGCAACGGAGCGTGGGGCGACGCTTTCAGAGCGGGCGGCGGCGCGATCAGTGGTTCCAGCGCCGGCGGCGTTGTCGGCACTCTGTCAGGCGCGGCACTGGAAAACTGCTTTAACACGGGTTCGATAACCGCAACGGCGGCGGGAGGCATCGCCGGGCGCGTCAGCGGAGCGTCCGTAGTAAACGAAAGTTGGAGCAACGTATTTGATTCCTCCGCCGCGACAGTCACTGCCGAGGGCAGCGGCGCAGCCGGCGGAATAATCGGCGAAAACGCTTCAACATCCGCCGTAATAACGAACAATTACAGCTTTTTGACCGTCAGCGCAAATGTTGGATCCGCAGGAGGCATTACAGGCAGAGCTACCGCCGTGCCTGCGGTTTACAGGAACAACTTTTATCTGACGGGAAGCGCACAGAAAGATGGCTTGGACGACGCCGCATTAGGCGCTGTTAGCGGGCACGCCGCACCTGGGGCATCGGAATCGTTTGTTTTCGGCGGAGCGAACGCGAATAGCCCCGGCACATATAGCTTTGTCCGGTCAGCGCCGCCAACTGACGGGGATGGGACCTATCTGCTGTATACATCAGATGATATTTTATGGTTCGCCGACATGGTGAACACGAACACAACGGCAGAGCCTGACTACAGCAGAATGAACGCTAAATTGATGAATGACATTGACCTTTCATATGATAGCTTTGCGGGCATTGGCAGCCCCAGTCCGACGGCACAACAGCATACCATGTATAGAGGTGTGTTCGATGGTCAGGGTTTTACAGTCACTTTACGGATGGTCAGGACGTCGGTCAGCGGTCAGGACATTAATATGGGCTTCTTTAACTCATGTTCAGATGCTGCAATTAAAAATCTCACAGTAGCCGGCTCCATTACCGTATCTTCGTCAGACGGCACGGCCGCAAGGGTCGGCGGAATAGTCGGCAATATACGCGCCAATAGCAGCAGCGTAATTGAAAACTGCCACAACAAAGCGACTATTACAGTGCCGCACGGACAGGATGTCGGCGGTATCGCTGGAACTGCGGCGGGTACAAGTATCATAAACTCCACGAACAGCGCAGCGATTACGCAAAACGAGAACAGCACAAACATCTGGAATGTAGGCGGCATCGCAGGCAGCATTTATAATGGATCGCGGATTGAAGGCTGCGTAAACAGCGGCGAAGTCAGAGGCGGAAACACGATAGGCGGGATTGTCGGATTTGTCGAAACAGGCAATGCGGGTGTAATGATTGAGGGCAACCGAAACACCGGTAGCATTATTTCCAACCCCGAGCCCACCAGCTCAGACACGTCCGCAACCAGATTTTCCGCCGGCGGCATAGTTGGGTTCGCACAAGCAGCCGTCAGCGGGTCAACTCTGAAAATAGTTGATTGCGTAAATGATGGGCTTGTCACCGGAACCACCAATAACCTTGGGGGAATACTCGGCAAAGCCGGCGGCAATTTTGCGCTCGATCTGCACATTATTGGCTGCGTGAACAATGGCGACGTCATCTCTACATTTACCGGCACACATAATCTGACTGTCGGAGCAATAAATGTCGGCGGCATCGTTGGGAGATATTTAGGCATGTCAGCGGGCGGAACCAATTATGGAGTAATACGGGATAACGTTAATCACGGAAAGGTGAGCGCCGTCAGGTCGGAAAACGTTTCTTCGGTCGTCGGTCAAGGAGGTGTAAACGCTGAGATCGATTCCAACAACACTTCTGTGATTAATAGCCCGAAAGATGAACAAATGATAACCGGCGGCTCGCTGACAGTTGTTGATCCACCTGAGACTGAAACCTCCGGGAACCCCGAATCACCGGGAGACAACTCGGGCGGCGGCACGGCACCTGAATCCGCAGCCCCGGGAGCGCAAACACCCGAAACGGCTGCCCCGGGAGCGGCAGCACCTGAGACAACAACGCCGGGGACTGTCCCGGGGGATACCCCAAGCGATATCCCAAGCGATGCCCCAAGCGATGTGCCGGGCGATGTGCCGGGCGTTGGAAACATTGTCATAGCGCCGGATGACGTGCCCCTCGCCGAGTTGCCGTCGATAGCGGCGCCACCCTCCGCAATAAGCCCGCCCAGCAGCAATGCCTACGCAGCGGTGGAACTGCCCGTTATCACGGAGTTTGAGCAGGAACGCAGCGACAGCCTGACGGTGGCGGATCCGCAGGACGACCCCGAGCAAGAACCTGAACAAGAAAGAGCTGAACCCCCGCAAGAAGCCGAGCTCCCGCCGCTGCTCACGGCTGATATCGCCCGCGAAGCGACGCAAGGCGGCGGAGCCATAATATTCGCAGGGATAGCCGCCGCCATCATAGCACTGGGCGCGGGGTTGCTTGTACTGATTAAAAAGAGAAGGAAGAGTGCAGAAAATGTCAATGATTGATAAAATAGACGCCGTATTGGCAGAAGTGCGGAAAGTCATCTTAGGCAAGGATGAAGTAGTTATAAAAGTGTTCATGTCGATACTGGCGTCAGGGCATATCCTCTTAGAGGATGTGCCCGGCGTCGGGAAGACTACGCTGGCGCTCGCCTTCGCCCGCGCGATGGACCTTGACACCAAGCGCGTGCAGTTCACATCGGACACAGTGCCCTCCGACGTTGTGGGCATTTCCGTGCTGGACAAGGACACGGGAGAGTTTGCATTCAAGCCCGGAGCGATAATGACGAACATTTTGCTCGCGGACGAGATAAATCGGACGTCGAGCAAGACGCAGTCGGCGCTCCTTGAGGCTATGGAGGAATCCAACGTGACCGTGGACGGTACGACCTACCCCCTGCCCGCGCCCTTTACCGTGTTGGCGACCCAGAATCCCTTCGGCGCGGCGGGCACGCTGCTGCTGCCTCCCTCGCAGCTCGACAGGTTTATGATCCGCGTCAGCATGGGATATCCAAATTTTGAAAGTCAGGTGAACATCCTCCAAGACAGGGAGAAAACAAACCCTCTGGAAAAAGCCCGCCGGGTGATAAACAAATCGGAGCTGACGGCGGCTATATCCGCCGTGGCGGACGTATATGTGGATGGAAAGATATATGAGTACATAACGTCGCTGACGGAAGCCACGAGGGCGCACCCGCTTGTGGCGATGGGGGTGAGTCCAAGGGGAGCGCTTGCGCTGTGCCGCATAGCAAAGGCGAAAGCATTCGCCACAGGGCGCAGCTACGTGGTACCCGAAGACGTATCGGCTATGGCCTCTGACGTGTTCGCCCACCGCCTGATCCTCAACGCCAAGGCGCGGTTCGACGAGGCGGGCGCCGGGGACGTGATTGCTGACATATTGGAAAGCACGCCTATGCCGGTCCTGCGAGAGCTGAGTCCCGGGCGGGAATACCGGGGAGCTGGGCTCAAGGCGGCGCCGTCGCAGGCTCTCGGGGAGCTTTTATAAATGGGCCGGCGAATATTATGCGCCTTGTGCGTGATCGCGGCGGTTGCGCTGTACATATTCACGCGTTCCGAGGCGGCGCTCTTTCTGCTGTGCGCGTCAGTTATAATGCCGTTTGCAGCGCTTGCGCTCGGGGCAAACTGTGCGGGGAAAGCGCGCATATCTCTGCGGATACCCGCAGGGATTCGGAAAGGGGGAAACGCCCCTTGTGCGTTGCGTATCGAGACATGGAGCGCTATACCTATAGCCCGCGTTGAGACGGTACTATCCGTGCGCAACACCCTGACAGGCAGGAGCGCGCTTATACCGGCGGCATTCCCCGCCGCGCCGAACGAAGACAGGGAAACGGAGTTCGCGTTTGAAAGCGGCCATTGCGGCCAATACGTATTCTCGTGCGGGGAGTTTCGAGTATACGATTTTCTGGGCTTGCGCGGCATCCGCAAAAGGGCAGACATCGTGGAAAAACGCATAGCGCCACCCGAGACATTCGTGCTACGCCCTACGCTATCGCCCGCCCAAACGCCTCCGGGCGGCGGGGAGGTTTTTTCCATGCCGCTGAAAGGTCAGGACAGGTCCGAGCCTTTCCAGATACGCGAGTACGCCGAGGGGGACGCGCTTAAACAGATACACTGGAAGCTGACACAGAAACTTGGCCGATATATAGTGACTGACCCATCTTTGGAAATGGAGCTTGCCCTGCTGATGCTATGGGACGGGGGGAGGCTTCCGGCAGAAGGGCAGCTTCCGCCGGAAGTCCCGGACACCCTTGCCGAAGCGTTCGTGTCTATGTGCATCGCGCTTATGGAGGACAGCATCCCATACAGCGTTGCATGGAGAAACGGCGAAACCGGCGACATCGACCTCAAAGACATCACGTCAATGGAGGATGTCTACGAAATACTCCCCGGCGTTTTGTGCGTAGGTGACGGCGGCGCGGAACTGGTACATGATTTTCTACTGAAGTTTGAAGAAAAGAGCTACCCCCTGACGGCGTATTTCTCCTATCAGGAACCAAGCATACCGCAGGGCTCGTCACAGCTCGGAAAAGTGACATCCTTCCTTTGCAAAGCACGCGGCGGCGCTGACGATGCGGGGAGCATCGTGTTCACGCCCGAAAACTACATAAGCGTTCTTCAGGATGTGGTGATATGACGCAGTCATCGGGGGGTCAGGATACAGGGTTGCTTTTTGGAGGAGAAAATGGGACATGACAAATTTGCGGGGACGCTCGGGTTTTCGGTGAGCTTTCCTGAGGAAAAGGATAAAATAGGTTTCGTTTGGCGGTGCCTTTGCGGCCTTGTGTTGTTTGCCGGGCTGTTTGTGTGCGTGTGGTCTGTTTTAGGACTCGCAGGTTTGGGCATAAGCCCGCTCCTGATATCGTCCGCAGGCTGCGCATATTGCATTTTAAGCTGCGGGCTAAAAGGAAGATGGCGGCTTGTATATATAGCCGCTGCGATCCTGCCCTTAACGCTAGTTATCGCCGCCGGGAATCTGCTGCTTGAAGGTTGGAACGTGACGGCGAATCGGATGTTTCTCACGATGGAATCCTATATTGGGAGAATAATGCCGCGCTACGAGGTAACAGAAACGCTCTCACAGCCGCTTTGCGCCACGTTATTCCTACTGATGCCGTCTGCGGCACTTGGGCTGCTCTGCGGGCAGGCCTCCGCCGGCGGAGGTTTGCGGCGTTTTTTACAGGTAGTTGTGATGATTTTAATTTGGGCGGCAGCACTGGCTTTCTCCGCGCCGCTGCCCCTTGCTGCCGCAGCAGCGCTGGCGGCGGCAATTGCAGCCTCATCCGGGCTGCGCCTATCCGCGAAAAACCGGATACCCGGCGGCAAGCGCTTTTCCCCATGGTTTTTGGCGCTTGTCGTTGCAATCAGCTTGCTGGCTTCTATCCCGGCGCTGATGGCACAGGGCGAGTCGGATCCTTCAGACGCAAGGCTTGCAGCGGCGAGGGCGGTGCGTTCGATGCGCTATGACCGCAACGGGAGAGCGCTGCCGGAGGGGGATTTTCACAGTCTTTCGGATTTTGCCGCGATAAATGCAGCGGAGTTTTTCGAGCCGGGCGCAGATTCGTATTATTTTCGCGGGTTTGTGGGCGAGGCCTACTCAGGTAACGCATGGACAGGCCTTTCCGCCGGACGGAGGAGCGAGTACGCGACATTGTTCGCATGGCTGCATGCGAAAGGATTTTACGGACAGAACCAGTACTCCATTTTGAGGGAGGTTCTTGGTTATCAAGAAGAGAGTTTCGAAATCCCTGTGCTCAACACCGGGGTAAGCGCAGGGTACATATATGCACCTTACGAATACAGCGGCAATGATGTCGACAGTTTTCAGATAGGCGGCCAGAACATTCAGGCGCCGGGACTGCGGGGTGAGACGGAATACACGCTTTCGGTCTCCGCGGGCTCTGCCCTTGACGATGAGCGGCTCTTTTCAGCATTAGCAGAGGCGTACCGCAACGGAGACACGTCGGCGGAACACTACCTGACAGCCGAGAATGCGTACCGTGAATTTGTGTACGAAAACTATCTGGACATGCCGGAAGAAGCGCGGGAGGCGATCCGGCGATTTTTAGGAGGGCTTGTACTGCCTGACAGCGGAGTTTCATTCGCAGACGCAAAGATGGTTGTCAATGCGTATCTTATCACGCTCGGCTATGCGGAAACACCGGAAGCCGCGTATGACTCCGGCGATTTTCTGACGTATTTTCTTGAAGAAAGTAAAGAAGGCGGTAGCGTGCACTTTGCCACGGCAGCGGTTATGATGTTCCGATATCTGGGCGTGCCGTCCAGATATGTGGAGGGATTCCGCTATACCGGGGCTGAGATGGAAGCCGCAATAGTGGGCGGCGGTATAAACATCACCGGAGAAAACGCCCGCGCTTGGGCGGAAATATACCGTGACGGGGTCGGATTCGTCCCGTTTGCGCTGGTTCCTCCTGATATCTCCCCGCCTGACCGGTCACCGCTTGAAACTGAAAGCTCGGTCATGCCGCTGGATGAAGATGTGCAGGAGACGCCGCGTGACTGGCTTAACTTAATTATTTTGGTGCTTAGAATATTCGTCTTGTTGCTCCTGCTCTTGGTGTTGATGCTTGTCACGCGCAGGATTCTCAAGCGTCGGAGGATAAGAAGGATTCTGTCCGTCTCTGACAATGCGGAGGCTGTAAGCCGCGCGGTAAGCTATCTCATACGGGTATTCCCCCATGCCGGCATCCCGTATGAGCGAGGCTCCCTTTACGCGCTCCGTCCGGAGGTGGAACGCTGTTTTGATGAGGACATGGGCGGGAAGTTTGACTGTGTGATAGGGGTGCAGCAAGCGGCGCTTTTCAGCGGTCGGAGGATTGACGACGCCGACAGGATTCAGGTGAGCGCGTTTTTGCGTGAGTTCATAGACGATGTGAAAAAACGGGCAAATCTGCTTGCGAGGCTGCGTCTGGCGTGGATCGTTTGTGTACTGGATGTTTGAATACGGAATGAAAAAATGGCCCTATTCCGTCAAGGTCTGACTTGTAACAAGCGATGCTGCCAAGCAGATAAACAGATAAAATAGCTCTTGACATGTTAGTTTTAAGATGATATCATTTCCCTTGGCGCACTATTATTGACAAGATTAATACTGATTCACGCTATTTCGCGCAGAATAATGCAAATTCAGCACGAAATGATACGAAATAACACGAAGTTTGCGAAAAACTAAATTATAGTTTCCGTGCTTTACGGCCTGAAGAAAAATCTATGGCTGTTTAGCCTGAACCTTAGAGTTCACGGGGTTGATGTTAGAAATGACACAGCCTTCATGTTTTGAGAAGGAAACAAACATACGCGCTAAGCGCTTTGCTCTGCGCGAAACTGCTAAGTATAATGCGGCAGTCCGTTTGTTAAGCTCAAATGGACTGCCGCTTTATAACTATCAAGAAGGAGAGAAACTGATGAAAAATGGAAAAAAACTAATGAAAAAGACCCTAGCCATCCTGCTCGGCCTGTTCATGGTGCTGAGCGTCGCCGCCTGCGGAGGAGGCGGCTCCAATGAGTCGCCCAATGTTTCCGGTTCCAGCCCCGCGCCCACAGGATCTTCAACCCAACCGGACAACTCGCCGGCATCGCAGCCCCCGGATGCTCCCCCCGCCGACCCCGTTGAGATTATCGTCTTCGCGGCGGCGTCCATGACCGACACGCTGCTCGAAATACAAGAGCTGTACAGAAGTGTCGCCCCGCATGTAACGCTTGTGTTTAACTTCGACTCGTCCGGAACCCTCAAGACCCAAATTGAGGAAGGCGCGCCCGTTGATGTGTTCATATCCGCCGCGCAAAGGCAGATGAACGAACTGGGGGAACTTGATTTCATCGAAGCGGGGACTCGGATAGACATTCTTGAAAACAAAGTCGCGCTCGTCGTGGCGCCGGGCAACCCAAAGGGCATTACAAGCTTTGACAGTTTGGTAACGGCCCTTCAAGGCGGCGATATACTCATGGCGATGGGCAACAGCGACGTGCCTGTCGGACAGTATACGATAGAAATTCTGAAGTATTTCGACTTGGACGAAGACGCGCTCGCCCGCTCCGGCGTTATTACCTATGGCACAAACGTCAGGGAGGTCACAACTCAAGTCACAGAGGCCAGCGTTGATGTAGGTATCGTCTATGCCACGGATGCCTTTTCTGCCGAGCTGCAAGTTGTAGATACCGCCACTGCCGAGATGTGCGGCGGGCAGGTCATCTACCCGGCCGCAGTTATGAACGTCA
>Ga0099364_10013962_pt1 | contig 10726 bp, 4 predicted proteins | sample TergutTh196P3_FD_73070 | JGI IMG/M metagenome (GOLD analysis project Ga0099364, IMG submission 73070) | Microcerotermes parvus P3 segment gut microbial communities from Pointe-Noire, Republic of the Congo - Th196 P3 | ecosystem: Host-associated > Arthropoda: Insects > Digestive system > Gut ...
TTATGCCCGTGCCTTGGAACGCTTCATTTCCTATGGCTGTTACAGCACCGTCAAACACGATAGACATCACATCGGCAGGCGTAACATCCGTTCTCCACGCCGTAGTCCCGCTGTTGGTGCTTACGGTGAGTGTTCCCGTAACGGAGTCAAAGTGCCACGGTTCAGCGGGCGGCATCGTGCCTATTATGTATATATCCGCGATGGGCGGGATATGCCCCAAAAGGGCGGCGGCGTAGGCCGATACCGCGCCGGCGGGGACGAATATTTCTCTAACCGCGGAACCTGCTCCGCCTAAACCACTGCCGCCAATAGTAGTAGTCGACGGCGTGTCGGATAAGAATGTAATCGTCTTTAAATCCGAACATTGCATGAACGCGCCGATCCCTATGTTTGTGACAAGCTCGGGGATTGTGACAGAGGTTAGGCCTGTGCTTTGGAAGGCGTAGGCTCCTATGCTTGTAATATTGTCCCCGAATTCGACTGATTTTACATCAGCGATTTGGAAATTTTCCACGCCATCGACAGTCCGCTCCGTTCTCCATGCCGTTGTACCGGCATTGGTGCTTACGGTAAGTGTTTCGGTTGTGGAATCGAACTCCCAGCCGTTGCCGGAAAAGTCCGCCGACATTGGAGAAATTCCCATCCGTGCTATCGGCGCATCCTCTACCGTTACCGTAATCACAGGGGTTGTGGCAAGCATAGTAAGCCCGCTGTCCGTCACCGTGGCGGTGAAGGTGTAAGTACCGGGTTCATAGCCGTCAAAGACCAGAGCAGATTGCCAAGTCACCGGGACGGGCATATCAATTTCTAATGGGTCAAGCGTTACGTCTAACGCGCCCGGTGTAGTGACTTCAAACTGCGCACCGGGCAGACCGCCGAGGTCGGGGTCTGCTTCGTTATCTGCAAGGGGAATAAACCGCACCGTTGCCATTAAGGTATCTGGGAGGTTTAATTCTGTTTCGTCCGTTGCGTAAGGCACGGTCTGCGCCGCCACTTCATCATCAAGCGGCGTGAAAGCGGTTATCTCGCCACTTGGGAACAGCAGGGCATCGTACCCCGCCGCTGTGATTGGCATTGTACCAAAAAGCATGGTAAAGGTTAGTGTCCACGCTATAAATTTTGAGATTAGGTTTTTCGTTTTCATCATGCTACCTCTCATATAACGGCTACGCCGTTTTTGCCGACATAATTAGCTCACGGCGAAACGTTATTTTTAATTCCCGTCCGAGAAATACAACAAGGCGGCTCTCCCCGTGGAAAGGGAAAGCCGCCTTGTTGTAGGACGAATATTTTAGGGCATGACAAAAGAGCGGAGTTATCCGCTTGCTTGCTTGCTTGCTTGCTTGCTTGCTTGCTTGCTTGCTAAAATTGTGTACGCAAGCCATCATAAATGTCAAGCCCTTTCATGTAAAATTTTTTGAAATTTTGCGTTGCCGCTTCCATAGCAGAAGCGCCGGGAGTGGACGCGGGGTTGTCGGCAGCGCATCTGCTCTCGGTTCAACCTATAGTATAACATATTCCGCGCGGTTTTGGAAGTAGAAATTTTTATTGAAATCCATGAGCGGCGTGTGCTATAATGGTCTTATCATTTTTGCTTGGAGGTTTCTATATGCCGAAGAAAAAAGAAACCGTCACCGTTGAGGGGACGGAGATTGCTGTCCTCACGCACAAGCATGATGACTACATATCGCTGACCGACATGGCGAAATATCGAGACAAGGAAAATCCTTCTCAAATTATCAGCCTTTGGCTTCGTACCTTTTCCACAATCTCTTACATCGGTCTTTGGGAGAAGATTAACAACCCTGATTTTAACCCCCACATTTATGAGGGGTTTAGAACTCAATCTGCGGAGCCGTCGTTTTGGATGTCGCCGCAAAAATGGATTAAAGAAACAAATGCCATTGGCATGATTTCAAAATCCGGGCGTTATGGCGGAGGAACATTCGCACATATTGACCTTGCCTTTAAGTTTGCTTCTTGGCTTTCGCCGGAGTTTGAGTTATACCTCGTAACTGAATTTAAGCGATTGAAAGCAGATGAACAACGTCAGCAGGCTCTCGAATGGAATCTGCAACGCACCCTCTCAAAAATAAATTACCGCATCCATACCGACGCAATAAAAGAAAAAATTATCCCGAATGTTGTCACGAAATCGCAAATTGGTTTTGTCTACGCATCCGAAGCCGACTTGCTCAACGTGGCACTGTTCGGGATGACAGCGGCAGAATGGCGCACAGCCAACCCGGACAAAGAAGGAAATATGCGCGACCACGCCACGTTGGAACAGCTTGTTGTGCTATCCAACATGGAAAGCATTAACGCTCTGCTAATCCGTCAGGGTCTGCCGCAGAAGGAGCGACTAATCCAACTCAACACAACCGCTATCACACAGATGAAATCGCTCGTCAGTACGTCCGTTCAGAAACGGCTAACGTGAGCAAATCCAACGTGTCAGGGGGACGGTTCTCTTGACACGTTCGGATTTACGTGTCATGGGGACGGTTCTCTTGACACGTTCACGGGCTTAGTCCTTCACTATTGAACGTGTCAAGAGAACCGTCCCCCTGACACGTACGTAGGAAAAACGGGAGTGTCGTGTGACACTCCCGTTTGGTGATTTTTATTCTCTGCTCGGCTTCGCCTCGCAGAACCACCCCGCCCCTTCGGGGCACCCCTCCCTAGAGGGGAATTTACTACATTTTATTCTTCGGCTTCTTCTGCTTCTTCTTCGCCTTCTTCTACTTCTTCTTCGCCTTCTTCAGGCTCTTCGTCGCCTTCTTCTTCATTGAGGGCGGCGTCTTCGGCTTCGGCGTCTTCGCCTGCTACTACATCGACTTCTTCTGTGGTGTCAACGAGTTCTACGAATCTCATCAAGACTGCGGCGAATTGTGCGCGGGTTGCGGGGTCTTGCGGGTTGAGGTTGCCGGCTGTGCCTTGGATGATTTCGTTGGCTATCGCCCATGCCATTGCGGGCACTGCGTAAGGTGTGATCGAGTCTATGTCGCCAAAGCCTATGATGTCATCGGCTGAGGTATCGACTTCCGCGTAGTTGGCGTATCTGAACAGCATCGCCGCCATTTGCTCGCGTGTGATGTCCTGAGTGGGCCTGAAGATTCCGGCTCCGTAGCCTTCTACTACACCGTTGGCATAACCCCAGATGACCGCGTCTCTATACCAGTCTTGGTCTAGGTCTGTGAACGGATTTTCAAGGCCTTCCGCGCTCGGGCTGCCCGCGAGGCGGTAGAGGATCGTCGCGACCATCGCTCTTGTCAGAGGCGCATTGGGGTCAAATTTCAGTCCGTCATCGTCTGCGATACCGGTGATGAGGTTCGCGTAGTACGCGTCTATCGCGTAATCGTAGAACCATTCTTCACCAAAGATATCCACATAGGGGTTCGGGATCTCGTCAAGCGGGGTGGCTTCATCGTCGATATCTACTTCGTCGAGAGGCGGTGCGTCGGGTACAACGATCTCCACAGGCGGTAACGGATAGAGCGGTGCCGCTCCGCCGCCGGGGCCTGAAGGTCTCGTCAATGCGGGCACTGTGTCTGTGAATGTCTCGCCGCAAATCGTACATACGCCTTCCATTTCGCCATCGATTCCGATTTGTGCCGGGATTGTGATCGTCCATTCGATGTCATGTACGCACGGAATAACGATCTCCTCAACTATAACTGTAGCTGTCGCTGTGTCGTTGCCGGGCTCGAAGTCGTAGTTTCCGGGGCTGTCGTCAACTACTACTACTTGATGAGCATCTACCGAGACCGTTGCAACGCCTTCATCGGGAACCACGAAACTAATCTTGAACAGATTCAGCATATTAGCACTTATCGTCGTACCGGTATACACAGCGTTGACTCTAGCTTGAAGTTTGCCGTCTACAACTTCAAAGTCATCACCCATAGGAAAGAATCCGTTTTCGTATGTGATAGTGATGTCTTCCGCTGCCAGTCCGGGATAATCTATCTCTACATCAAGGCGCGCAATGTTCACATTCTCCGCATTCGCGAGAGCGACTGTGAATACTGCCGTATCACCCGGCTCGATAGAACCGTTGCCCGTGACTACTACCCTTGTCACCAAATCGGCGAGGGCTACGAGGCCGTCGATGGCGGGTTGGAGGACTTCGTCAATGACTGAGTACATTTCTAAGAATGTCAAGCTGGCATAGATGAACCTTTCTTCGGCTGTCTCAATCGCGAACTCAAGAGCCGCGAGGCTGGCAGGCGACCATACGCCCGCTTCAGCCGCCAATGCTTTGGCTTCGTTGATTTTTGCTGTCAAATCATCGCGCTCATCGGAGATGGTGTACGCGACCAATGCACCCATCATGGCGTTGAGGTGGGAAACTGCGGCATCGATTTCTGCCTGGCTGAAGTTTTTACCCACGTTGCCGTCCACAGCTATAGCATCGGCTTGTGCTTCCAAGAAGTCTGCCCAAGAAAGCCTTGTGAATTGGGTGTAATCATGCTGCGGCCAAAGTTTTTCGCCTGTATTTGGCGGGTTATACATCGCTTCGGCGGTTTCAAGCGCAACCGACAGGAGATATTTATCCAAACCGGCAATGGGTTCAAGTGCCGCAACAGCCGCTTTGAGGGCGTTGACTTGCTGAATGACCTGGACTTGTGTCGCCGTTCCAAGTTCAATCATTGCCTCTGCTTTGACTATCTCTGCTTGCAATACGTCCCAACTGTCTGTGGTGTACAGGGCCTCATCCGGGAGTTTGGCTGCCGCAACGGCTTCAACCAATTCCGCAAAGTCTGTGGGACCTTCATTTTCAAGGGCGTTGATGGCGGCATCCAGCGCAACGACTTGGGCTGCCAACTGAGCTTCGGTGCTTCCGATGTTTTGATACACGCCTGAGGCGGTATTGATCGCCGCTTGCAGCGCACCCAATGTCTCGGCTGTGAAGTTTCCGCCGAGGAATGATTTGGCTTCAACCATCTTGGCGTAAAGCTCTGTCCTGTCGGCTACACTCTCATCGACATAACGGATGTAAAAATATGTGGTGTAGCTGCCTTCAACGACATAGTGCGGGTAGAATGTCCTGTTGGTGCCGCCCGACATATTTGTCGTGTTTGTCCTGACTGTCATCGTGGGTACATTGTTGAGTGCTACGCTCGGTGCGTTGTCGCCCGCAGCCGCAGCCGCGATGGAGGACGTACCGTTGAGCGTGATGTTTGTGCCCGCTCCCGTGGAGAGGAATGAGTCTACCTCAACAGTCGCCCAACTGGATATGCTCCTACCCGCCATCAGTACGGGACCGTACATCATCGCGCCGACCCACATACCATTTGTGTGCCTCTGAGGCAGGAAATCGATCCAGAAGTCGAAAGGCATGATGACTTCAACTCTGTCTGAGGCCAACCAAGTCCTGATGCCCGTTGAGACATAGGAGCTGGGTGTGTACTCAGCTTGCAGTGACACGCCGTTGAGCTTGATGTCAAAATCTTTTGTAGCCCATGCGGGTACGCGGAACTGCATCTCAAACGCGCCTGTGTCTGCACCCGGAGCGACCGAGAATGTGGAGTGCTGTGACGGCCATACGCAGGATTGCGTGATTGTGGCGTTCTGCGCCGCCCATGTGCCGATCGAGGGCATATATTGGGCGACATAAAGTGTCTTACCGTCTGCGATGCCGTCCGTCAGGGATTCAAAGTATAAAGCGTCTTGATATTTGACATGGTTTTCAATAGCCGTGCCCGCGCAGCAGGATGCATCGGTGGTTGAGGAACCGCCCCTGCTCTTTGATGTGTTTAAGTGAATGTTGTAGTGGTAGGTGTTACTGCCGCTGCTGTTGCCGACACGGGTAGAGCCTACCATCTGGCAAGTAAAGAGTTTTTCCCAGTGATCCATGTATTTGGCATCGGTGGGGTTATGCTCACTGAGGTATTTGTTGAGTTTCATCAGGTTATACGCAGCGCAGGTCTCATTGGCGCCTGTGTGCGTGTGCAGATGGCTGACTTGGTTGTACGCGCCTGTGTATGTCTCAATGTTGCTTGTGCCGCCTTTAACGTTGCCTGTAGCCCAAGCATAACGCGTCCTGTTATAGTCAACGAAACTGTCTGCCATTCTCCAATAGTCGTTGTTGTTGTCGAATTTGCCGGCGACACCTGTCCTGAATGCCCATGCGGAACCGGTCATCTGCGGGATGTGGGTGTTGGCGTGGAGTGTGCGGAGAGCGTCTCTGTTATTTGCTAAGGCTTCAAAATGCGGGATGTTGCCGTATGAGGAGCCATTACCGTCGTTCCAGAAAGCTTCTACGCCGTCGTGGAGCCTCTCGTCGCCGGTGATATCTAAAACTCTGGCGATGGACTCGGCTATACCGCCGTGTTCGCCGGCGATGTATGTTCCCCAAATGGTGTCGCGATAACCGGGTGTGCTGTTACCGGTACCTGACGCGGGACGGTAACCCGGCTGTGTGCGGTGACCGAGCCTGTCTGATATCCACAGTGACATATCATAAGCGATGGCAAAGGCTTTGTCAGCAATCTCCTGCTCTGTGATGGTCTGTGTATTGCCGCCAACGATGCCAGCACCCGTAAGCGTCATTTCATGGGATACCGTGCTGCCGTCAAGCACATAATATATTTCCATCAAGCCCGCAAGGATTTTGTGAAGACCGTAATACGGAGCCCAGACACCGCTGCCGCCATCGTTGTAGCCCAAGTATCTTTCATTACCGACCAAGTGGTGCGGCGGTATAGCGTTGAGATAACCGTGTCCGTAGCTTTTCGGACCTTCGTTCGGGTTAGTCGAACTTGCGTATTCAAGCCAGTTCGACAAGTTGCCGTTCATTGCCATGACCCTCTGATTGCCTGTCTGGGCGTGGGCGGTGCCGTCGAGGTTGATGCCGCTCAGGAAGTCCCTGCCCTGCCAGAGCCTGTCTTCCGTCGGATGAGGAACATCCATCGTCATTTCCTGGACGAAACGGAGTTCCCTCGTCATCCTCTCCATAGCACCAATAAGTGTCGTACGTTGTGAAGACGTTATGCCGGGTGTGGCATACGCCATCGCGAGGCCGGACATATAGTGGCCTGAACCGAAACCTCTCAGCTTGCCCGTCCAGCCCGAAGGCGCGGTATAGCCTGTGGTTGACAGGCCGTATGCCGTCCTGAACGGTTGGATGTAACGGCTTGTGGTCTGACCTACGATATAACTGACCCAACCCGTCCTGTTGCGGGTAAGGATGTTTTGTGTGCTGCCGTTGTCATCGTTTGTTATCTGAACCGCGCCCAATGGGAGAGCTTTGGCGACCGGGACATTGGACGGTGTGTTGAGATCGAGGTTCGCCGCCCTGTTTACGACAGTAACGTTTGCCGTGACTACAAAGCCTGCGCCGTTGCCGTCGCCCATGACATTGCCGGTGACATTGTACTGCTCGCCAACCGGACGTCCGGCATCGGCGGTTTGGTTAGCGGCTGAGTTTCTGCCCCACATGACGCGGCGCATATCGCTGCTGCCGTCGCTGTATGTCACTAAGACTTCGGGGGGCAGCTTGGGGGCTGTGCCCTGCGGTGAGTTGATCGGAAGCGGCTCATGGGAGACGATCCTCTTGCCGCCCGTCGGCCATGCCAAAACGGACACGGGGAACACCTTCTCATCGCTTGCATCGTCAAATGTCAATGTGGCGGTCAATGTGCCTGACGCATTTGCGCTGCCCTGCGGCGGGCGGAGGACTGTGCCGTCAGACCAGATATAATCTATGTCGGATTCCCATGTGATGACAGAACCTTCGGGGCCGACTGTCGGGAGGTTGATATTTGCCGTTGCGGGGTCTGCGCCTGTAACTGTAAGCCAAGCGAGGTCAAGGGCGAGTGCCTGCGCGGCGGAGATAAGTGCCCTGACGCTCCAGTTGAGTGTGCGTTCTTCTATACGAGTCCCGTCTGTCGCGGTGACTTTGAGTGTGCCGGTAGCATCGGGTTCGCCGATGGCAGGGCGGGTCACTTGACCATCATCGCCGAACACGGCGGGATTGGATGATTCATATGTGAAGGTGGTGGTGTTGCGCGAGGCCGGGAGAACTTTATCGGCGACTAAATTGGTGAGGCTGCCGATTTGGGTTATCGCCCAATCAACGTCGGCGAGGAGGGGATCGGAATATCCGAAGATTTCCCAAGCGCCTACGCCAATGCCGGGGGATGTGCCGCCGTTTTTCGCGCCATAGACTTGCATCCTGATGCCTTGAGTCGTGACCGGTGCCGGGAATTTGACGATGTTCCATACGTCGTTTCTTGCCCATGTGCTCGGAGCAGGCCAAATTCTGTTAGTGGCGTTTGTGCCGGATTTGCCGTCTACGCCAATCGGGGAGTTTGGATCTGCGACACCTACGCGGTCTGCGCTGTTTGCAAGAGGTGTGTAGGGGAAGATATTTATCCAGTCGCCATTTACTGCGGGATCGCCGCCGGCGCGGAGATACTGAACATTCGCGGCGTTAGGCCAACGCACACCGGCATCTGTGAAGATATGCCACATGACGCGTGTGCCTTCTACCGTGTAGGGTTGAGTCCAGCTTTGATAAATCCAAACCGGAGAGGCCTGTGAGCCAATAGTTGCTGCAGCGCCCCATGTGTTCCAGTGGTTAGAGCCTGCCGCTGTGGGGAGCGTGCCGTTGGTGGCGCGTGTGGCTGCGTTTGCGCCGTTTTCGTATTGACCGACTGTTGTGCCCGTGCGGGCGATGTTGCCTTGCGCGAGGGTGGTGGCTGCTGCTTGCGTCCACAACGCGGGGATCTCATCATCCGCCGCAGCGGTGATGGTGAACGCGGGGATCATGCCGATGATAAATGCGAGGACGAGTACCAGTGATAATGTTTTTCTAATGCTTTTCTTCATGTTTGCCTCCTATAATAAATTTATATTCTCCCATAGTTTTTAACTATATATCATAATTATAGCCAAATATTCATATAATCCTGTTATGTGACGAAATTGTCACAATTTTGTTAGGGGTTAGGAGTTTTCCCTGCGGGGGTAGGGGTGTAGTTTATTGAAAATGCGCTGCCCGCTTGGTACGTTATCGCTAATTTACAACTTTGATACATTGAGTTGTTTCAGTTTTCGCTCCCCGCTAGGGGTTACTTTTTTGCTCGTGCCAAAAAGTAACCAAACTTCATGAGCGGCGGCTCACCATAATAAATGAAAATGGCTTGAACCCACTATTTTGTGCTATACTGGTAGACGCACGGCACCAGACCGACTTTTTTTGCCGCTACGAGCGCGATCACCAAACTGGTATTACACCCTCCCATTGAACCACGTATTGTTCCAAGCCTTATGGCGAGAGAACGTATAGCAAAATGAATTGTTTCGGAGGGTGCGCCGTGACAACTTAAGAAAAAGAGAGGTCTTTGAAATGGAAGTTGTCTATCGGTGTTGTTGTGGTATTGATGTGCACAAGCGAGTGATAGTTGCCTGCTTGCTAAAAGGCGGGAAGCGGGAACTTCGTGAACTTGGCACGACAACCGGCGAGATTAGGGAACTCGCCAACTGGCTAGACGAGGCGGGCTGTGAGATGATAGCGATGGAGAGCACGGGCGTCTACTGGAAACCACTGTACAATCTATTCGAACTGTTGGGGCTAGAGGCTATGGTTGTCAATGCCTCGCACATGAAAGCACTGCCGGGGCGCAAGACGGATGTAAAAGATGCCGAGTGGATAGCTGATCTGCTCAAGCATGGGTTACTGAAAGCCAGTTTCATCCCGGAGCGTGAGCAACGCGAACGGCGTGAGATTGCCCGTTACCGAAAGAGCCTGATAGAGGAACGCGCTCGTGAAATCAACCGCTTGCAAAAAGTTTTAGAGGGCGCGAATGTCAAATTGGCTTCAGTGGTGAGAGATATCAACGGCGTAAGCTCACGTAAACTGTTGGAGACGATTGTCGCAGATAAAACCCCAAATGCCGATGAAGTTGTAAAATTGCTCCACCCAAAAATGAAACGTAAGCTAGAACAAATCATGCCCGCCATTGATGGGATAACAACGCCGCTACAGCGCAAGTTGATTGCAAAAATCGTGAATCACATTGATGATATGACTCTGCGGATAGAAGATATGGATGATTTAATCAAGGAATATGAAGCAGAGTTCGAGGATGTGATTGCACAGCTTGAGAAGATTCCCGGAGTCGGGCGCCGTAGCGCGGAAGTCATCCTTGCGGAAATCGGCATCGACATGAACCGATTCCCAAGCGCGGCACATCTGTGTTCATGGGCCGGGGTGTCCCCCGGCAACAACCAAAGCGCTGGAAAGCAGAAACATGGGAGAACAACTAAAGGCAACAAATCGCTTAAGAAAACGCTGACGCAATGTGCCCACGCAGTGATAAAATGCAAGGACTCATATTTTTCGGCGCAGTATCGACGCATTGCCGCCCGCAGAGGAAAAAACCGGGCAGTTATAGCTGTGGCACACTCCATGCTTATTGCAATTTATCATATGCTAAAAAACGACGTTGAGTATCGAGACCTAGGCGCAGACTACTACGACAACTTCAATCGGGAACACAAGATAAACTCTTATCTTAAAAGGCTAACTTCCCTAGGTTGGTCGCCCATTCTCGAAGAAGGGAAACTCCCCGCCTGAATAAGCTATAATGCTTTTCAAGAATTGCCTATTATGATGGGTCTGTTAGAGTTGCCTATTTATGTGTTTTATTTTCATAGCAAAAAACACGCCTAAGGCGTTCCACCTTAGGTATCCCCCTTCAGCTATACCGTGAGTTGT
>Ga0099364_10013964_pt1 | contig 10726 bp, 9 predicted proteins | sample TergutTh196P3_FD_73070 | JGI IMG/M metagenome (GOLD analysis project Ga0099364, IMG submission 73070) | Microcerotermes parvus P3 segment gut microbial communities from Pointe-Noire, Republic of the Congo - Th196 P3 | ecosystem: Host-associated > Arthropoda: Insects > Digestive system > Gut ...
AATTTCCAAACCCCATCAAGGAGATAATTTTCTCGATTTCCTTCGCTAATCAGTTTTCCGTTTTCGCAAAACGTTTTCCAATAGCCGTCGGGCTTTCCCTTACGCAGATAGCCCTCGCTTGAAACCACACCGTTTCGATGTTTGAATTGCGTAAACACCAAATCCTCGGGTTGTGCCATCAGCATAGCAGAAAACCACATTGCAAGTATCGAAACCAAAATTTTCATTTTGCAAAGTTACGAAAAAAAATTGATTTGGGGAGAAAAAATTTGGTCATGTCAAAAATTATTTGTATCTTTGCACCAATAATACCTGCCATGCCTCTTTACAATGCACACTTTGGCAGGTTTTCGATTAAATTACTCTTATGAAATACACCAAACAACCGATTTCCATACAGGAACAAATTGAAAGATTAAGTAAAAGAGGTTTGATTTTTTCCGATGAAAAAAAAGCGTCGGACTATCTTTCAAACATCAGTTATTACAGACTTCGAGCATACACCTACCCATTTCAAGACAACGTAAATCCAGACCACCCATTTATTCAAAAAGTGAATTTCGACAATATCATCGAATTGTATTGTTTTGATAGACGATTGCGATTGTTGATTTTCAACGCCATTGAAAAAATCGAAATTGCACTCCGAACACAAATCATTTATCATTATTCGTTGGCGTATGGCGGTTTTTGGCACTTAAACCCGGGGCTGTACAACAACGCAGTTTACTTTGCCGACCATATTGCATCGTTACAAAAAGAAACCGATCGTAGCACCGAAACTTTTATCAAGCATTATCGTCAGAAATACAACGATCCGAAAGAACCACCCTCGTGGATGGCTCTTGAAGTTAGTAGTATTGGCTTACTTTCAAAGATATTTTCAAACTTAAAAAAAGAAAAATGCAAAGATGATATTACGGCACATTTCGGACTGAAAGATATTGATGTACTGACAAATTGGATGCATTGTTTTAGTGTGATTAGAAACATTTGCGCACATCACGGACGTATATGGAATCGCCGTTTGCCGAAAATCACAATACCTCGAAAAACATCGCACACATTCATAAACGATAAACAAATTTACAACAACAAAACGTACGCTTATCTCAGTTGTATGTTGTATGTGTTGAACATCATCAGTCCCCAACACAGTTTCAAAAACAATCTTTTAGAATTGATGAAAACCTGCCCGATGATGCAGGAAAAAGAGATGGGCTTTCCCACCAATTGGCAAACCGAGCCACTTTGGAAATAATCCTTTCGTAGAAAAAACGCAAAAATTTTGCCATCCAAAAATATTTTCGTATCTTTGCAAAACCATTTCACACCCTTCTGAAAAACCAATGAACAAAACCCAACAAAAACATCACCCAAAAACACAGCCAACAATCTGTGCCTTAGGCGTTTACCCCCCCCCCCATTGATAATCAATTAGTTACATTATTTTCAGGGATATATTTGCCGTTGTCGAAATGTTTTTCGATAGCGGCGTTTTTTGTAAATAACATAATGCGGTATTGTCCTGCCTATAGCGTACAAGAAAGAAGTGCCCGCATACAATGGAGAATTGAAAAACGTAATATCTTTTGCGTATATCATCTAAGAGTTAGGTGCAAGTGAGCGAGCACGCAGTTGTAAAACTGCGAATACTTGACAATCTAACTCTTAATCGGCAAGACACTCGCGAAGCCGTAAGAGCGGGAAAATAAAAAGTTGCACCCGGCACGTATTAGGGGAATAAAAATGAAAAAATTACTTGTAACATTAATTGCAATTTTAGGTTTTGGACTTAGTGCAAACGCAAATTTTAGTGTAACAAACGTTCAAACGTCAAATTATGCACAGAATGGACAGTTCAGTATAACTGTTACCGTTCGACCGACATTTACTCCTCCTGAGCGGGGATGGTACACCGTTGTGGTAGTTCCAACAAACCACCATTTGGCAGGTATTTTAGGTTCTCAAAGACAAGACGTTCAAATATACTTTGATGGAAGCGGTTGGACGCACTCGACCCATACAACCGTTGTATTCACTTGTCATACTAACAACAGACCACAATGTACTGTAAATGATTTCAAAGTTGATTCTTGGTTTAAGAGCCAATAGATCACTTCAAACACGGCAAAACTCACTCGCAAGTTTTGCTGTGTTTTCATTCGACGACGGCTCCGCTCGACATGACGGCAAAAAAAATAGTAAACAAAAAAAAACGAAATGCATTGCATTTCGTTTTTTTTTCCGTATCTTTGCAAAATAAATAATAAAATCTAAACGTATGAATTTACCTTTTGCTGAATCTTACAAAATCAAAATGGTGGAACCGATCCGCCGAAGTACGCGTGAAGAACGCGAAAAATGGATGAAAGATGCCAACTACAATTTATTCAAACTTAAATCCGATTATGTCTTTATTGATTTGCTTACCGACTCGGGAACGGGTGCTATGAGCGACAAACAATGGTCGGAGATGATGCTCGGCGACGAAAGTTATGCCGGTGCTCGTTCGTATTTCAACCTGAAAGAAACCATCAAAAACATTTTGGGTTTCGAGTATGTTTTGCCGACACATCAAGGTCGTGCTGCCGAAAATGTACTGTTTTCGGCACTGATCAAAGAGGGCGACATTATCCCCGGAAATTCGCATTTCGATACCACAAAAGGTCATATCGAATTTCGTAAAGCCATTGCTCTCGATGTTACGATTGACGAGGCAAAGGACACTCAATGCGAACTGCCGTTCAAAGGAAATCACGATCTGAAAAAATTGGCAGAAGTGATGGCAAAACATCGCGACAAAGTGCCGTTTATTTTGGTTACGGTAACCAACAATACCGCCGGCGGACAACCGGTGTCGATGGAGTGTCTCAAAGGCGTGCGTGCCATTGCCGACCAATACCAAAAACCGGTTGTGTTCGATTCCGCACGTTTTGCGGAAAACGCCTATTTTATTAAGACTCGCGAGAAAGGCTACGAAAATAAAACCATTCGAGAAATCGTGAAGGAAATGTTTTCGTACGCCGATACCATGACCATGAGTGCGAAAAAAGATGCTATTGTGAATATGGGCGGCTTCATTGCCACCAAACACCAGGATTTGTACGAAAAAGCGTGCATGTACAACATCATGTTTGAGGGCTATGTGACGTACGGCGGTATGTCGGGACGCGATATGAACGCTTTAGCTCAAGGCTTGCACGAAGGCACGGAGTTCGATTACTTGGAAACCCGCATCAAACAAGTGGAATATCTCGGTAAAAAATTAGACGAGTACGGCGTTCCATACCAACGTCCTGCGGGAGGTCATGCGATTTTTGTAGATGCTAAAAAAGTGTTGGAACATGTGCCTCGCGAGCAATTCCCTGCACAAACCTTGGGCGTGGAATTGTATTTGGAAGCAGGTGTGAGAGGTGTTGAAATCGGTGCGATTTTGGCAGACAGAGATCCGATTACCAAAGAAAATCGTTTTCCGGAATTGGAATTGTTGCGTTTGGCAATCCCACGCAGAACGTACACCAACAACCATATAGAGGTGATTGCTGCAGCGTTGAAAAACGTTTACGACCGCAGAAATTCAATTACCAAAGGTTTCAAAATCGTGAAAGAACAGCCGATTATGCGGCATTTCACGGTAGATTTGGAACGTGTGAACTAAAACTTCTAATACGCTTTCGCGAAAACTACACGTCCTTTTGAGGGTTTTCCGCTGAAAACACAGCTGCCCGCCTCCTCAACAAAGTCAAGCGGAATGGTGCGAACGGTCGCTTTAGTCGCGGTTTTGATAGCCTCTTCGGTTTCGGTGGTGCCGTCCCAATGTGCGAGAATAAATCCGCCTTTTTCGATTTGTTGCTGAAATTCGTCCCACGTGTCGACTTTGAATGTGTTTGTTTCTCTGAAATTCAGTGCTTTTTTGAACAGATTATCTTGAATCTCATCGAGCAATTTCGGGATAAAATTTTCCAACTCATCTAACCTGATAATTTGTTTTTCCAAAGTATCTCGCCGCACTACTTCCGCCGTGCCTTCCTCCATATCACGCGGACCAATCGCTACCCGAATCGGCACTCCCTTAAATTCATATTCGTTGAATTTCCAACCGGGTTTTTGCGTATCGCGATCATCGTATTTCACCGAAATCCCTTTATCGACAAGGGTTTTCTTTATTTGATTGACCTTTTCGGAAATAGCATCTAACTCATCTTGTTTTTTGTAAATCGGCACAAAAACCACCTGAATCGGAGCCAACTTCGGAGGCAAAACCAAACCGTTATCATCGGAATGTGTCATAATCAACGCCCCCATCAAACGCGTTGAAACGCCCCACGATGTAGCCCAAACGTATTCTTGAGTATTATTTTTACTCAAAAATTTCACATCAAACGCTTTTGCGAAATTTTGTCCTAAAAAGTGCGAAGTGCCCGCCTGCAAAGCCCGTCCGTCTTGCATCAATGCCTCAATACAATAGGTCTCCAATGCACCGGCAAACCGTTCGTTCGGAGATTTTGTACCCGTCAAAACCGGCAACGCCATAAATTCTTCTGCAAAAATTCGGTAAACGTTCAACATTTGTTCAGCTTCCGCAACGGCTTCTTGCTCGGTTTCGTGAGCGGTATGACCCTCTTGCCACAAAAATTCGGCAGTACGCAAAAACAATCGAGTTCGCATTTCCCAACGCACCACATTCGCCCACTGATTCACTAAAATCGGCAAATCTCGGTACGATTGTATCCAATTGCGATAGGTGTCCCAAATAATGGTTTCCGAAGTCGGTCGAACGATCAATTCCTCCTCCAATTTCGCGGTTTCGTCTACGACAATTTTGCCGTCTTGATCGTTTTTCAAACGGTAATGCGTAACAACGGCACACTCTTTGGCAAAGCCTTCCACGTGCGATGCCTCTTTGCTGAAAAACGATTTTGGAATGAAAAGCGGAAAATACGCATTGGAATGTCCGGTGTCCTTAAACATTTTATCGAGTGCATCACGCATTTTTTCCCAAATAGCGTAGCCGTAAGGCTTAATGACCATACAACCGCGAACAGCGGAATTTTCTGCTAAATCGGCTTTGATAACCAATTCGTTATACCATTCGGAATAATTTTCCTGTCGAGAAGTGAAATTTTTTGCCATAAATTTTCTAACTATTTTTTCACGTTTTTGATGATTGCCAAACTTTCTTCGCAACGTTTTGAAATTGCAGTCCAATTGCCGGTTTTGAGGTCTTCGGCAGGAAATAAATTACTGCCCATTCCCACACATAAAACGCCGGCTTTAATCCATGCCGAGAGGTTTTCTTCGGTAGGTTCCACACCGCCCGTAACCATGATATTCGACCATGGCATTGGAGCCATCATATTTTTCACAAACGAAGGACCTCCAACATTTCCTGCCGGAAAAACTTTGGTCAAATCGCAACCCATTTCTTGTGCAAAACCGATTTCGCTTACCGATCCGCATCCCGGCGAATACGGCACCAATCGGCGATTACAGACCTTTGCCACATCGGGATTAAACAACGGTCCCACGATAAAATTTGCACCCAACTGAATGTAGAGTGATGCCGTAGGAGCATCGACAATAGAGCCGATTCCGAGAATCATTTCGGGACAATTTTTCGCTGTCCATTTACATAATTCACCGAAAACTTCGTGTGCAAATTCCCCGCGATTAGTAAATTCGAACGCTCGAACACCACCATCGTAGCAGGCTTTTACAACGTTTTTTGCTGTTTCTAAATCACTGTGATAAAACACAGGAACCATGCCTGTTGCCCGCATGGTCGTCAGTACTTGAGTTTTTGAGAATCGTGCCATAAGTTTTAAGTTTGAAATGGTCTTGCAAAGATACAAAAAATTTACGAATTATCCATTACAAATTTGATGATTTTTTTGTAATTCGTCATTGAATTTTAACATTTCGAGAAAAAGCGTCTCAAAAAAAGGCTGTTTTTTGATGTTTTTTTGTTTTTTTTCGACTGAGCAAAATTGAAGTTATAGCAGGCGTTTCAGCGTTTATCAACGACTATAAATGTTAAAATTTTTTAAGTTTTAACACTTTTTAACTTAAATTTTTCGATTGTCGTTGATTTGATTTGTAACTTTGTATTTCGAATCGACTCGGTAACCGAAAAATAATCACTAATAAAAAAAACCAAAAAATTATGAAAAACACCGAACTCATTCCTCTGCAAATCGAGGACAAAATCATCGAAATTCGCAATCAAAACGTTATTTTAGATTTTGATGTAGCAAAACACTATGATGTTGAAACAAAGCGTATTAACGAAGCCGTAAAAAACAATCCGGATAAATTTCCGGATGGGTTTGTTTTTGAACTGTCTGATTCTGAGATAGTTTTTTCAAGGTCGAAAATTTCGACCTTGGACGAAGGTCGCGGTTCAAATATCAAGTATCCTCCAAAAGCCTTTACAGAGCAAGGTTTGTATATGTTAGCAACGATTCTCAAAAGCCCCAAAGCAACCCAAGCAACATTAGATATTGTTACAACTTTCGCTAAAATGCGGGAACTTTCTCGAAATATCGCCATGATGAGTGCTGCGGAAACAGACGTCATTGAGCCGGAAATCGTTGAAAAATCCGGCAGTTTGCTCAACGATATTCTTTTTTCGCATTTGCCAACCACATCGGAAGAAACATCGCTGGAATTCAATATCGGCGTGATGAAAGGAAAACGCACCATAAAAAGCGAATCGTTAACCATACAAAACGAACTCAACGCATTGAAAAAACGTATAGAGAACTTAGAAAATCCGCAAAAATAATTACCTCACAACGCGTCCGGAGCCGTCGCCCTTCATTAAGCCTTCGACTTCGGCAACGGTTACCATATTGAAATCCCCGTAAACCGTGTGTTTCAAGCAAGATGCCGCTACGGCGAAATCCAATGCTTTTTGGTCATCGGTCGGATACGAAATCAATCCGTAAAGCAAACCGCCCATAAACGAATCTCCGCCACCAACGCGGTCTACAATGTGTGTGATATCGTAACGTCGCGATTGAAACAATGTTTTTCCATCATACAAACAACCACCCCAAGTGTTGTGATTCGCATTGATAGAGCCACGAAGCGTAATAATCACTTTTTTCGCTCTCGGGAATTTTTTCATCATTTGTTCGCAAACGGATTTGAATTCATTGGCATCAACATCGCCGCCGGTGTGATGAGAATCAAAACCTTCGGGCTTAATTCCGAACACCAATTCAGCATCTTCTTCATTGCCGAGAATAATGTCGCAACCTTCCACAAGAGCAGGCATAACCTCACTTGCAGTCTTGCCGTATTTCCAAAGATTTTTGCGATAGTTGAGGTCGGTCGAAACCAAAACACCCATTTCGTTAGCCGTTTTGATTGCCTCCAAACACGCATCAGCCGCACCTTGCGAAAGAGCCGGCGTGATACCGGTCCAGTGAAAAAACTGTGCGTCTTTCAACACGTCTTTCCAATTAACCATACCCGGTTTGACATCTGCAATCGCAGAATTGGCACGGTCGTAAACGACTTTACTTGCACGTGCAACAGCACCGGTTTCGAGGAAATAAATTCCCACACGATCGCCTCCACGAAGGATATGCGATACGCCCACATTTTGTTTACGGAGCTCCATAATTGCACTTTCTGCAATTTCATTCTTGGGCAAACGCGTTACAAAATCCGTCGGAATACCGTAATTTGAAAGAGAAACAGCCACATTGGCTTCACCACCGCCAAATGTTGCGATGAATTGACGAGCCTGCGAAAAGCGTTCGTAGCTCGGAGTTGCAAGGCGAAGCATAATCTCGCCGAAAGTTACTACTTTTTTCATATTGATTGTTGTTTTGATTGTTGAACAAAGTCGAAAAATGAAAATTTTTCGCAAAGATACAAAAAGTTTTTATATTTTCGAAAAAAAATTTCAACTGTTTTTTTTATGCTTTCTCGCCAAAACGAATAAATAATCCGATAAGCGATTCAAATACGGAATGCTGTGATGTGCAACCGGCACCTCAACGGCAACTGCCAAACGTTCTGCACGGCGACACACCGTTCGAGCTACATGTGCAAATGCTGAAACGCTCGATCCGCAAGGCATTTCAAAGTTTTTGAGTTCCGGTAATGTAGCCGAAATTTGGTCGATTTCTTTTTCCAAATTTTTGATACTTTCTTTCGAAATGAGTTTCGATGAGGCATCAAATTTGTTCCAATCGGTTGCAAATGCAAGCCCAACTTGAAATAATTCTCCTTGAATTTTCGACAAAAATTGTTTGTCGTTTTCATCGGCACAATGTTCAATGACTACGCCGATTTGTGCGTTAAGTTCGTCAATCGTGCCATACACATCTAAACGGACATCGGCTTTGGAAACCTGCGTCCCGCCTACGATTGAGGTTGTTCCTGTATCTCCTTTTCGGGTGTAAATTTTCATTTTTGGGTCTGTTGTTTTTTATAATCTTTATACATATTTACAATCAATCCGTCTCCCAATCCGATTTTCGGAGCAATGATATAATCCGCATCTATGATCTCCATAATTCTCAGATAAATTTCCGATGCAGGAACGATGACGTCCGCTCGATCCGCCCGTAAATTGTAGGTTTTCATGCGTTCGGTAACACTTAATTTGGCGAGAGTTTCGTGCAGTTTTTTTAATTTCTTTAGCGAAATAGTTCGATTTTCTTTATCGCCGAAATCTTTCGTAATTTTGTTGATATTTCCACCCGAACCCACACATTCCATGTCTCCAAAATAGTCTTCAAATTGCATCAACCAATCGTGTAACCGTTGCCATTCCTGAGGATCCGTTTTTCCGCTCAACAGGCGTAAGGTTCCTAAACTGAATGATTGAGAGTTGATAAACTGACCATTTTTTTGTGCCGAAATTTCTGTACTTCCGCCACCAACATCTACAAACAAAGTCATCGGATATGCACTGTTCATGCTGATATTACCCACTTCGCGAATAATTTTCGCCTCCTCTTTTCCGTCAATAACTCGGATCAAAATACCCAATTCTTTTTCGATTCGCGTAATGATTTGAGCACCATTTGTCGCTTCCCGCATCGCCGAAGTAGCAACGGCTTGGTAGGCTACAACCTCGTTGATATCAATCAAAATTTTGAATGCCGTTAACGCTTTGAGTAGTTTTTGCTCACGTTCGAGAGCGATTTGTTCTCTCAAAAACACATCGCTGCCCAAACGAATCGGCACGCGTATAAACGCCGTCCGAACGGGCGGAAGGATACCTTTGTCGCTGTCAAAAATGTTGGCAAACAACAAGCGAACCGCATTAGAACCTATATCAATGGCTGCAAATGTCATCGTTTGATGTGTGACTCTGTTCGAATATTATCATACTTAATTTCATCGTTGTTTCGATAAGTAACGGTTACATAAAGTTGTCCTTTTTCATCGTATTTTTTCCAGATCCCGTTGAGTTGCCCCATCGTGTAATAACCCTCTTCCAAAATCTTACCATTGGCTTGATAATACACGTGTTTCCCGTTAGGAATGCCATCTACAAACGAGCCTTCAAACGTAATTTTTCCTTCTTGCAAACAGTGTGTTTTCCATTTTCCGTGACGTTCGCCGTTTCTGTAACGCCCCTCCGAACGCTCGATTCCGGTGTTTACAATCCAATTTCCGTGACGTTCGCCTTCAATATATTGACCTTCGGAAACCATCGTTTTTCCGTCTTCGGCATATTCTTTGAAATCCCCGTCTTGCAAGCCTTTTTCATAGTTTTGCACCATGTGAATTTGTCCGTTGGAATGATACCAAGTCCATTCGCCGTGATGTTCGCCGTTGTTGTTGAAATGTCCGACTTGTTCCAAGGTGCCGTTTTGAAAATAAAATTGCCATTTTCCGATGCGCCTGCCGTTTCTGTAGCGACCTTCGGCTTTAAGCGTTCCATCGGGATAAAATTCTTTCCAATTGTCTTGAAATCTGCCTCGATCGTCGACAATCCCTTGTGCAACGACTTTACCATCTGAGAAAACCACCCCTTTTACGGCTTTTCCGGTTTCATCAAATTCACGAGCGACACCTTCCAAAACGCCGTTTTTGTACGTTGCCGTGAGTTTCGGAATACCATTGGCATGATATTCCGTTTTGATTTCGATCTGAGCCAATTCTTGTGTATTTTGTTCCACTTCGCCAAGGGTAAACCTCTTAACATCGGTCAAATTTCCGAGCGAATCGTAGTATTTGAAATAGCCGTTTTTCTTATCGTTCAAAAATGTGCCTTCCATTTGCACCGTCAAATCCGGATAGAAAAATTTCCACGAACCTTGTTTCCAGCCGTTTCTATCTCGCCGATTGATGCGTTGCCGATTCACAATAAATCCCCTTCGATATTCTGTAATACCTGTAATATCGCCCTCTTCCGAGAAATCAAATTCAATGCCTTGCTCAACTCCGGCATCGAATGGTGTGCGTTGTTTGATGTTGTTGTTTTTGTAAAACGTTTCACGAATTCCCGAAATTAAATCATCGGTGTAAGGTGTGATGATGATTTCATTTATGGTGTAAGTTTTGCTGATTCCCTCGCGTTTTCCGGCTTTGTAGGAGATTTCGGATGTGAGTACTTCATCGGTATAAAATTTCCAAACCCCATCAAGGAGATAATTTTCTCGATTTCCTTCGCTAATCAGTTTTCCGTTTTCGCAAAACGTTTTCCAATAGCCGTCGGGCTTTCCCTTACGCAGATAGCCCTCGCTTGAAACCA
>Ga0099364_10013965_pt1 | contig 10725 bp, 10 predicted proteins | sample TergutTh196P3_FD_73070 | JGI IMG/M metagenome (GOLD analysis project Ga0099364, IMG submission 73070) | Microcerotermes parvus P3 segment gut microbial communities from Pointe-Noire, Republic of the Congo - Th196 P3 | ecosystem: Host-associated > Arthropoda: Insects > Digestive system > Gut ...
CGGTTTGGTTGGGTGCTACCACCATTCTACAACCAGGGGGACTTATATGAAATTCAAATATTTATTTTGGACAAGAGTGATATTTTATTATTATTGTTGTCAACACAACTTTGTTTGGGGGCTTCTGGACGCGATAATTCACTTCGCCGGGGGTCAAGGCCGGCTGAACAGCCGGCGGGCGATGCCCAAGGCTTTAAGAGGGCGGCCAAGCTGGTGGGCGGCCAAGTCCTCAAAGAAGGCCTCGGCCTCGGCCAATTCGCCCGGGCCAAGTTCCGGCGGTATCCCGGCTGTCTCTCCCGGGCGGGCCAGTAGCTTTGAGGGCACGGGGCGGCCGGGACCGGGACAGCGGGGACAGGATATCCCGCCGGCCGCAGGAAGCCAGCGCCAGCCGGAGGCTTCCGGCTTGGCCTGGGTCCCGCAGGCCAGGCAGGCGGCCAAGGCCGGAGCAAAACCGGCTAACTGCAGATACTGGATTGAAAAATTCAAGGCCGTCCGGCGGGCGCTTTCTTCGTCCAAGGCTAGGGACAGGCGGCTTAAATGCCGGGCCAGAAGGCTGAAGCTGGCCGGGGCCGGGTTGCGCGGCGCCTCGAAGCCCTGGACCAGTTCCAGGGCGCAGGCGGCCAGGGCTTGGATGACCGGGTCTGGCGGCAGACGGCGGACCCGGGGGTTTTCCTCGGCCTTTTCCACAAGGGCCAGGGTCAATTCCGGCTTCAAAGTGAAGTCATACCAAGCCATGGCCCCCGGTGACAGCAGACCGCCGCCGAAGCGCCGGCGGCTGCGCCTGGCATAGCGGGCCAAGGCGCTTACGAGGCCCCGTTCTCTGGTCAGAAAGGTGACAATTAGGTCGGCCTCGCCGTAATTGACGCTGGCCAGCACAACCCCGGCCAGTCTTCGGGTTCTGGCGGAACTTGGAGACAGCTTCAGGCTCCCGGTATTAAAAATCAGCTAGCTCAAAGGTTGAGGCAATAAATTGAACTTGAAAAAAACTGTTGAATGCCGTATATTTAATTATTTGGTTCCCAGCCGGCCGGCCCCGGCCGGACCTTCTAAATAAAACGGGTCGCGGGGAAGCGGCCAAGTTTGGGGTGAAGCCGCCCCCGCCAGAGAGGCCGCTTTGGGCAACTTTTCCAAAAACCTGCTCGTCTGGGTGATGATTGGCATTACCGTTTTTGGGGCCATGAACTTCTTCAAACCAGTGGAGCCGGTCAATAAAAGGTCTTATTCCGATATCTGGCGGGCGGTGTCCGAAGGCCGGGTTAGTTCGGTTACCCTGACCGATACTGAAATTGTAGCGCAAATGGCCGACGGCGGCAAGTGGACGGCCGATTACAGCCGCTTTGACCCGGGCCTCTTGCCCTTCCTCAGGGAAAACGATGTTGCCATTGTCATGGCGCCCCAGGCTTCCTCATTCTGGATGAGCCTGGGCAGCGCCCTTTTACAGATAGTCTTTCTGGTGGCCATCTGGATGTTTTTCATGCGCCAGATGCAGGGTGGCGGCAAGGCCATGACTTTTGCCAAAAGCCGGGCCAGGCTTTTGACCGAGGAACAGAAACGCGTCACCTTCGCCGATGTGGCCGGCATAGACGAGGCCAAGGGCGAATTGTCGGAAATAGTCGAATTTTTGCGGCAGCCGAAGAAGTTCGTCCGGCTGGGCGGCCGCATCCCCAAAGGGGTACTCCTGATGGGTTCGCCCGGCACGGGCAAGACCCTTCTGGCTCGGGCCATCGCCGGCGAGGCCGGGGTGCCTTTCTTTTCCATAAGCGGCTCCGACTTTGTGGAAATGTTCGTGGGCGTGGGCGCCTCCAGGGTGCGCGACATGTTCATGCAGGGCAAGAAAGCCGCGCCCTGCATAATGTTCATTGACGAAATAGACGCCGTGGGCCGCCACCGGGGCGCGGGGCTGGGCGGGGGCCACGACGAGCGGGAGCAGACCTTAAACCAGCTCCTGGTGGAGATGGACGGCTTTGAGCCCAACGACGGGCTCATTCTAATCGCCGCCACCAACCGGCCAGATGTGTTGGATCCGGCCCTCCTGAGGCCCGGCCGATTTGACCGCCAGGTGGTGGTGCCGGTACCTGACCTCAAAGGCCGGGAAGAGATTCTGGGCGTCCACAGCCGCCGCATACCCTTGGCCGAAGACGTGAATCTGGCCGTGGTGGCCAGGGGGACGCCCGGCTTTTCAGGAGCCGACCTGGAAAACCTCATTAACGAGGCCGCCCTCCTGGCCGCCCGTTTCGACAAGGAAAAGGTCGAGGCGGCCGATTTCGATGCGGCCCGTGACAAGATTATTATGGGCGTGGAGCGCAAGAGCCTGATCATGAATGAAGAGGAAAAGCGCACCACGGCCTGGCACGAGGCCGGCCATACCCTGGTTTCGGTGCTTCTGCCGGGGCTGGACCCCCTCCACAAGGTCAGTATCATCCCCCGGGGCCGGGCCTTGGGCGTTACGGTGGCCCTGCCGGCGGAAGACCGCTACAACTACAGCCGGGAATATTTCAAGGCCCGCCTGGCAATGCTTATGGGGGGCCGGGTGGCTGAGGAAGTGGCCCTGAACCAGATGACCACCGGTGCCGGCAACGACATCGAAAGGGCCACCGACCTAGCCCGCAGCATGGTCTGCAAATGGGGCATGAGCGAGTCCCTGGGCCCCCAGGCTTTTGGGAAGAAGGAAGAGCAGATCTTCCTGGGCCGGGAAATCGCCCAGCACAGCGACTATTCCGAGGCCACGGCCCAGCGCATTGACCAGGAAGTGGCCGAGCTGGTGAAGAGCGCTCACCAGCGGGCTCAAGAAATCATCACCCGGCATAAGCCCACTCTGGCCGCCCTGGCCGAGTTGCTGCTGGAAAAAGAGACCCTTGAAGGCGAGGAAGTTCTGGATGTTTGTGCCGAGGCCTTGAAGGCCGAGGGGCTGCCCCGCCCGAACTGGGCGGACCGCACCCGGAAACCGGAGCCGCCGCCCCGGGCCGCCTCTGATGCGGCTGAGACCGCGCCTGAAGACGAGGCCGGGGAAGAAAAAAATGAACAGAACACCTGATATATTGGCCTGGCGGACCAGGGCCGGGGCTTGGACCCTGGATTTCAGCCGACCGCTTCTGATGTCCATAATCAACTTGACTCCGGATTCTTTTTCTGACGGCGGCCGCTTCAAAAGCCCTCTTGAGGCGGTGGAAGCGGCCCTGGCCGAGGAAGCCGACGGCGCCGACCTGTTTGATTTGGGTGCGGAATCGACCCGGCCCGGCGCCGGCGCGGTGAGCGGGGATGATGAGTGGGCCCGCCTGGAGCCGGTGCTGACAGCCCTGGTGAAGAGGACCAGCCGCCCAATCTCCATAGACACCTACAAGGCCGCCGTGGCCGAGAAGGCTCTGAAGGCCGGGGCGGCCATAATTAACGATATCTACGCAGGCCGGAAGGACCCCGATATTTTGGCCCTGGCCGCCGAATGGCGGGTGCCCATTCTGCTCATGCACATGCAGGGCGAGCCGGCCACCATGCAGGCGGCCCCCCATTACGACGACCTGGTGACGGAAATTCATGATTTTCTTCTGGAGCGTGCCCGGGCCGCCGAAGCCGCCGGGGTGCCCAGGGAACTCATCTGGCTGGACCCAGGGGTCGGCTTCGGCAAGACCGCGGCCCACAACCTGTTTCTCATCAAGCATTTCGGCAGTGTCATACCCCAGGGCTACCGCCGGGTAATGGCCCTCTCCCGCAAGGCTTTTTTACGAACCTTCCTGGAGGACGGCCCGCCCCTGACCAGGGACGGCCTCACCGCGGTGGCCGATGCCTTGGCCGTCCAGAAGGGCGCCGAAATATTGCGGGTCCACCGGGCCGCTCCCAACAGGCCGGCCGTGGACCTGGCCTGGACGATAGAGCATCAAACAGTTTAAAAGCCGGCGGAACCGGCCGGCGGTCTCATACCTCATACCTGAAATGTTAAGAAAAACGAAACAGTGTTTGAAATGAGCGCCATATGGCAGGCGGTGAAAGCCATGCGCTGGGAAGATGCGGTCGACATCGTCCTGGTGGGGCTTTTGATCTTCTATGTCATCCGGCTGGTCCGGGGCACCCGCAGCGGCCAGGTCTTTCTCGGCCTGGGCTTGGTCATGGCCGCCTATTTCCTGGCCTCCCGCTTTGAGTTTTTGACCCTGCGCTATATCATTTCATCTTTTGCCGGCAACCTCATCCTGGTCGTGGTGGTGCTGTTTTCCGCTGACATTCGCCGGGGCCTGGCCCGCTTGGCCCGCTTCTCCCTGACCAAGGGCAACACCCAAACGCTGGATGCCGTCAATGAAGTGGTCCGGGCCGCCTTCTTCATGGCTGAAAAGCGCATAGGGGCCTTGATAGTATTTGAGCGCGGGGTCAGCTTAGGGGAATACATTGAGCATGGCTGCGCCCTCGGGGCTATCGTCAGCGACCGGCTGCTCCTGGCCGTCTTCCAGTCCGCCTCACCCCTTCACGATGGGGCGGCGATAGTCCAGGACGGCCGCCTGGCCGCCGCCGGCTGTTTTCTGCCGCTTATGCCCTCCGAGGACAACGTCAGCCGTTTCTTCGGCACCCGCCACCGGGTGGCCATAGCCCTGTCGAGGGAGACCGATGCCCTGGTGGTGGTGGTCTCCGAAGAGCGAGGCCTGGTCTCCTTGGTCAAGGACGGGGAAGTAGCGGTCATGATGGGCGCGGCCAACCTCCGCGACCGCCTGCTGGCCTCCATGAATCTGCCTCCGGCGCCGGCCCCCCAGGCGGCTATGGCCGCCGGTTGATCTGGAGCGTGTAAGAGATGCGCGGGCGAATATACTCACTGGCGGTCTCCATGGCCTTGGCCTTCTGCCTCTGGCTGAACCTGGCCGGCGGTCAGGACACCGGCATATTTGACTTCACCGTGCCGCTGTATCTGCATTCCCTGCCGGATCATCTGCTCATCAAGGGCGAGGTGCCCAAGTTTGTGGCCTTGAGACTCTGGGCCAACGCCGCTCAGATGCGCGTTCTTTCCGACCAGAGAGCCGGTCTGCCCTTGGATCTCTCCCAGGCCCAGGAAGGCCATAACACCTTCCCGGTGCTTCTGGATGCGCTGAACCTGCCGCGCGGCGTTGAAGTCTCCGAGGTCAGCCCCAGAATGATAGAGTTTGAGGCTATGGCCATATCTTCCAAAATGCTGCCGGTCACGCCCGTGGTCGTTGGTCTGCCGGCCCCCGGCTACCGCCTGGAGAGCTTGAATTTGGACCCGGCTATTGTAACCGTCCAGGGGTCGATGGAGGTTCTGGGCCAGGTGCACAAAATCGAGACCACCCCCTTGGCCGTGGACGGCCTGACCCAGGACGCGGTCTTCGTCGTCAACGTGGCCCTTCCCGCCGAAAGAGGCCTCTCCATTGTAGAGCCCAGGGAAATACAGGCCACGGTCAAAGTCTCTCAAATCCTCACCCAGGCGGTTTTTTCCGATATACCGGTGCAAATTGAGACTGGCAAAGGCGAGCCGGCTTCCTTCACCGTCCAGCCGGCTCGAGTCAGCGTCACGGTCTCCTGGCCTGCCTCCCGCAGACGGCCGGTCAGGGCTGATGATATCCGGGCCCAGGTCAGCGTTGACGGCGAACAGTTGAAGTCTGAAGGCCATATAACCCTGCCGGTGGTGGCCGTAGCGCCCGACGGAGTCAGAATCATGGCCATAAACCCGGCCTCAGTGGGCATATCATATGTGCCGCCCGGCCCTAAGGAAGATAAGGTGAAACCGTGACGGCCTCCCGCCGCCGCCTTTTCGGCACCGATGGCATAAGGGGCGTGGTCAATCAATACCCTATGACCGCCGAATTCGCCCTGGCTTTGGGCCGGGCCGTGGCCCAGTTTTTAAGGGAAGAGAAAAAAAACCGGCGCCCCCGGGTGGTGGTGGGCAAGGACACCCGCCTGTCAGGCTATATGCTGGAGGAGGCCCTGTGTTCCGGCCTCTTGAGCCAGGGGGCGGATGTCTTTCTGGCCGGGCCGCTGCCCACTCCCGGCTTGGCCTTTCTCACCACCAGCTTAAGGGCTGATGCCGGGGTGGTCATCAGCGCCTCCCACAATCCTTACCACGACAATGGTTTGAAAATATTCGCCGCCGATGGCTTCAAGCTGCCCGATGCGGTGGAGACCATCCTGGAAAACTATGTGGCCGACCCCACCTTCCTGGACCGGCACCGCCCCCGCCCCGAAGGCGTGGGCCGGGCCGAGCGCCTGACCGATGCCGTGGGCCGCTACGTGGTCTTTCTCAAGAGTTCCCTGCCCCGAAACTTGAGCCTGGAGGGCCTGAGCCTAGTTCTGGACTGCGCCAACGGCGCGGCTTACCGCACGGCTCCTTTGGTGTTTGAGGAGCTTGGGGCCAAAGTTAAACTTTTCGGCGCCAAGCCGGACGGGGTCAACATTAATCTCGGCGTCGGCTCCCTGCAGCCGGAATTATGCGTCAAGCAGGTTGTTAAGGCCGGAGCCGACCTAGGTCTGGCCTTGGACGGCGATGCCGATCGGGTGATATTGGTGGACGGACGGGGCCGGCTGGTGGATGGTGACCAGATCATGAATATCTGCGCGCGCCGCCTCCAGCGCCTGGACCGCCTGAACCAGGCCACGGTGGCCGCCACCATTATGAGCAACCTGGGCCTGGAAATAGCCCTGGCCCGTTCTGGCATAAAGCTGGTTCGGACCCCGGTGGGCGACCGCCATGTGGTCGAACGGATGCGGCGTGATAACCTGAATTTCGGCGGCGAGCAGTCCGGCCACATAATCTTCCTTGATTACGGCACCACTGGCGACGGCATTCTGGCCGCACTCCAAATCCTTATGGCCATGAAAGAGGAAGGGCAGACTCTGGCCGACCTGGCCGACCTGATGGAACCTCTGCCCCAGGTGCTCCTGAATATCAAGGCCGCCCACCCCCGGGAAGCCGAAACCAACCCGGCTGTGACCGCCCAGGTGGCCAAAGTCGCTGCCCAACTGGGCGACCGCGGCCGTATTGTACTTCGGCCCTCCGGAACCGAACCCGTGGTCCGAATCATGGTCGAGGGTGAGTATTTGGCGGAAATAACCGCCTTGGCCGAGGAAACGGCGGACCTGGTGGCCCGTGAACTGGGCGGCGCGGGCGACCGGGACTAAGAAGGGGTTCCCATGCTTTTCACCCTGGATATCGGCAATACCAACATGAATTGCGGCCTGTGGCAGGGCGACGAACTCAAGGCCGACTGGCGCCTGGTCACCCGCCGGGAATCCACCCTGGATGAGTTGGGTCTGTCCATCGGCGGCTTATTGGCGGCGGCCGGCTGCTGTTTCAGCGAAATCACCGGCTTCATAATCGCCAGCGTTGTTCCGCCCATGCGTCCGGCCCTTGAACGCTTCGGGGCCAAATATGTCCATAAGCGGCCCATATTTCTCGAAGCTCACCGCCAGACCATTCTGCCCTTGAGTTATCTGAACCCCGCGGAGATGGGCGCCGACCGTGTAGCCGTGGCCTTGGCCGCCCACCGCCGGGTGCGGGGGGCGGTCATAGTAGTGGACCTGGGCACGGCCACCTCCTTTGATTGTGTTTCAGCCGAAGGCGTCCACCTAGGCGGGGCCATTGCCCCAGGCCTCAGGCTTTCGGCCGAGGCCCTCTTCCAGAAAGCCAGCCGCTTGCCGCGCCTGGAGCTGTTCGACCGGCCGGAAAAAGCCTTGGCCACCGACACCATATCCAGCCTCAATGTCGGCCTTATTTACGGTTACATGGACTTGGTGGACGGGCTGGCGGCCCGGCTGAAGAAGGAGACAGGGCCGGCCCGGGTGCTGGCCACGGGCGGTCTGGCCGGACTAATAGCCGCCGGCTCGGCTCAGATTGATGAGGTTCAGCCCGAACTGGCCCTTGAAGGCTTGAGAATAATATATCAGGAGAAGGGGTGGTAACGGCTCAAAATTCCAGAATTTCTTTTTCCTTGGCCCCGCCGGCGGCCTCGACCTGCTTGATGTAGTCGTCGGTAATCTTCTGCACCTGGGCTTCGGCCCGGCTCAGCTCGTCTTCGCTTATCTCTTTATCCTTTTTCAGGTTCTTTAGAGTTTCATTGGCCTCGCGGCGGAGGTTGCGGAGGGCCACCTTTGTCTCTTCGGCGTTTTTGCGGACCAGCTTGGAGAGGTCCTTACGGCGCTCCTGAGTCAGGGCCGGAATGGTTATGCGGATGATCTTACCGTCGTTCTGGGGGGTCAGGCCGAGTTCGGATTTCAGGATGGCTTTTTCAATTTCACCCATGGCCTGGATGTCCCAAGGCTGAATCAGCAATAAACGCGGCTCCGGGGCCGTAATTGAGGCCATTTGCGGAAGGGGGGTGGGGGTACCGTAGTAGTCGGCCGCCAGGCCCTCCAAAAGAGCCGGAGTGGCCCGGCCAGTGCGAATTTTGGTGAAACCGCGGCTCAAGGCCTGGACGGTCTTGTCCATGCGGTCCTTGAGGTCATTGTAAACAGCGTCTGTATTGCTCATATCAGGCTCCTTTTAGGACCGGTGGCGCTTTAAGATACTATGGTGCCCACCTCTTCGCCTCTGATGGCCCGCCGGATGTTGTCAGGGACGGCCAGGTTGAAGACCAGAAGCGGGATGTGGTTTTCCATGGCCAGGGAAAAGGCTGTCGTGTCCATGACCTCCAGCCGGTCCTGGATGGCTCCCATATAGGTCAGGCTGCGGTGGAGAACGGCGGCCGGATCCTTCCGGGGGTCGCGGTCATAGATGCCATCTACATTGGTGGCCTTAAGAATTATGTCGGCCCCTATTTCGCTGGCCCTAAGGACAGCGGCGGTGTCAGTGGTGAAATAGGGGTGGCCTGTGCCGCCGGCGAAGATGACCACCCGGCCCTTTTCCAAATGGCGGATGGCCCGGCGCCGGATAAAAGGCTCGGTGATCTGATACATGCTCACCGCGCTCTGGACCCGGACGGCCAAGCCCTGCCTTTCCAGGGCGTCCTGCATGGCCAAGGCATTGATGACCGTGGCCAGCATACCCATATGATCGCCGGTGACCCGGTTAAGGCCCCGCCCGGCCAGCTCCTGGCCCCGAAAAATGTTACCCCCGCCTATGACCATACCAATGCGGAAACCCTCCCGGGCCGGCTGGGCAATCTGGCCGGCGATACCTTCCAAGGTATCGGGGCAGAGACCGAAACCCAACCGGCCCTGCAGGGCCTCGCCGGACAACTTTAAAAGGACGGTTTTATAATTTTTTTCACTATTGCTTTCAGTCATTCTTCCCGCACGTCACCGGGCAGTTCTTCGCCCAACTGGAAGCGGTCGTATCCTCGGATTTCAGTATGGCCGCAGGCACCGGAGGAACTCTTCAACAGGCTGGCCACCGTGGTCTTGCCGGCGGGATCCTTGACGTAGGCCTGTTCCAGAAGCACGACCTCGGAATAGAATTTCTTTACCTGCCCGGCTATTATCTGCTCCCACATGTTCTCCGGCTTGCCGCTTTCAGCCAGCTTGGCCCGGAAAATATCCTTTTCCCGTTCCAGAAGATCGGCCGGAATTTCCTCGACCGCCCGGGCCAGGGGGTTGGCGGCGGCAATGTGCATGGCCAAGTTATGGGCCAGCTCTTTAGCTTCCGGGCCTGTTTTTTCCGCGGCCAGTTCAACCAGAACACCCAAGCGGCCGGGCCCGTGGATATAAGTGTGCAAAAAGCTCCCGTCAGAGGCTTCGCGGGAGGCGAAACGGCGCAGGTTCATGTTTTCGCCGGTGGTGCCCAGCAGATTTTTCAAGGCTTCGTCCAGGGTTCCGCCGGACGGAAAGGTACGGGCCAGAAGGGCCGGGACATCGGCCGGGGGCGGGCCGCTTAAAAGGAGGGCAAGTATATCGTCGCCCAGTTTTTGGAAGGCCTCGTTTTTGGCCACAAAATCCGTCTCGCAGTTTAATTCGAACAGGGCTCCGCGTTTTTGATCGGCGCTGACCCCGGCCATGACCAACCCTTCCCTGGTGGCCCGGCCGGCCCGCTTGCGGGCGGTCATGAGGCCTTTCTGGCGCAGCCAGTCCACGGCCTTTTCCATGTCGCCCCCGCATTCGCCCAGGGCTTTTTTGCAGTCCATCATTCCGGCATTGGTCTTCTCGCGCAGTTCTTTGACCATTATAGCTGTGATTTCCATATTATACTCCCAAAGAGCACCGACTTGCCTTCCAAGTCATCCGGGCTCTTTATGCTGGCTTTGAAGGGGAATCCATTTGGCTTTAAAGGGAGGACTTAGGAATTTAAGCCCTCGGCTTCCTGGAAATCGGCCGAATCCGGGGGTTCTTCGCCCTCGTCGTCCTTGTCCGGGGCGCCGCCGTGGGTCATTTCCTCCCACCTGGCCCGTCCTTCAAGGCAGGCGTCGGCCATTTTGGAAGCCATGAGCTTTATGGCCCGGATGGCATCGTCGTTGCCCGGGATTATGTAATCCACCTCGTCCGGGTCGCAGTTGGTATCCACCACGGCCACCACGGGAATGCCCAGGCGGCGGGCCTCGGCTGTGGCAATGCATTCCCGGCGGGGGTCGATGACGAAAATGGCCCCGGGCAGCCGGTCCATATCCTTGATGCCGCCGAGGTTGGCCCGGAGTTTTACCATCTGGTTCTCAAAGCCGATGACCTCTTTTTTGTGGTATTGGTTGAGGGTGCCGTCGGCCTTCATTTGTTCCAGTTTTTTCAGGCGGTCGATGCTTTTTTTTATGGTGACAAAGTTGGTAAGGGTGCCGCACAGCCAGCGGGAGTTGATATAAAACATGCCGGAGCGGT